>Ga0209544_1000070_pt1 | contig 147392 bp, 133 predicted proteins | sample MesohylPK_FD_187297 | JGI IMG/M metagenome (GOLD analysis project Ga0209544, IMG submission 187297) | Host-associated microbial community of the marine sponge Aplysina aerophoba from Gulf of Piran - sponge mesohyl, lysed by proteinase K... | ecosystem: Host-associated > Porifera > Sponge >... | reverse complement strand
ATCGAGGACCATTTCCTGTCCCTTCAGGTAAGCGTTGATGGCCCCCAGCCCCTGTTCCATCCGCGCGGCCCTCTCACCGTGATCCACCCCCATGATCTGGAAGTCGCCCTCCATGTAGCCGGCGCCCACGCACAACCGGAATCGCCCGGGGTAAAGGGTGGCCACCATGATGGCGTCCTGGATCACCTCCACCGGATGGTGCAGGGGCAGCACCACCAACCCGGCGGCGAACATGATCCCCGGCACCTTCCCCAGGCCGTAGGCCGACAGCAGGATCGGGTTGTGGGAATAGGACGTGGCGCCGGAACTGCGCCGTTCACCGGTGTAAACACAGTGGAACCCGGCCGCCGCCGAAGCGGCCGACTCGTCCAGGAAACCTGACAGGTCGTAGCGGCGCCTGCCGTTCTCGATTATCTGGTTGGGCGCTGCGATGCTGAAGCGAATGATTGAGTCCAGTGCTGACTAGCCACATAGAGTAACCCTGTGGTGGCAAAGTCCGCATAGTCTTGCCTGTTTAGAGGTGGAGAGATCGAAAGGAGCCCGAGGTTGGAGTACCAGGATTACGACGCGATAGGACTGGCAGGGTTGGTGCGGAGTGGTGAAACCACCCCCGCCGAGTTGCTGGAGACGGCCATCGAGGAAATCGACCGGCTCAACCCGGTGCTGAACGCCGTCAATCGCAAGATGTACGACGAAGCCCGGGCTTCGATAGGGCGGGGTCTGCCCGATGGGCCCTTCACCGGCGTTCCCTTCCTGCTCAAGGACCTGCGGGCGGCCTACGCCGGGGTTCCCACCGTGGCAGGTAGCGGCTTCTTCGCCGACAAGGTTGCCCCCCACGACAGCGAATTGGTTCGCCGATACAAGACCGCAGGCCTGGTTATCGCCGGCAAGACCAACACTCCCGAGTTCGGCGGAGCACCCACCACTGAACCCAGCCTGTACGGGCCCACCCGCAATCCCTGGAACATCGACCATTCCAGTGGTGGATCGAGCGGCGGGTCGGCGGCAGCGGTGGCCGCCGGGATGGTGCCGGCCGCCCATGGGAGCGACGGAGGAGGATCGCTCCGCATTCCGGCTGGGTGCTGCGGGGTTTTCAGCATCAAACCCACCCGCGGGAGGACACCGGCGGGGCCCGACTTCGGTGAAGCCTGGAACGGGCTGAGCGCCGAGCACGTCATCAGCCGCACAGTGCGAGATAGCGCCGCTCTGTTGGACGTCACCACCGGCCCCTCGCCGGGGGATCCATACTCGGTCCCGAGGGCCAGGGAGCCATTCGTGGATTCAGCCTCCCGGCCACCGGGTCGCCTCCGGGTGGCCTTCACTTCTTCCACTGCGGCGGGACCCGCTCATCCGGACTGCGTGGAAGCAGTGGACAAGACGGTGAGACTTCTTTCAGAGCTGGGCCACGAGGTCACAGAAGACAGTCCGGAATGGGATCGCCCCACCGTAGGCGCCGCCTTCCGGCTGCTGATCGCCGCCAACGTGCAGGCGGGAATCGACGAGTATGCCGAGCAGAAGGGTCGGCGCCCCCGAGACGACGAACTGGAGAACGTCATCCGGGTGCTGGGCGCCGAGAGCTACGACTCCACCTCGATAGACATGGTGAGGGCAACCTGGGCGATGCATCGCGCCGGTCGGGCCGTGGCGCCGTTCTTCGAGAAATACGATGTGTGGCTGACCCCCACGGTGGCCACACCTCCCCCGCCGCTGGGCCTGATCGACATGACAACCGATGACATCGACGGTTACCTGGGGACGGTGTTCGGGTTCATACCCTTCACCGCCATCGCCAACGTAGCCGGGATCCCGGCCATGTCGGCGCCCCTCCACTGGAACTCGGACGGTTTGCCCATAGGAGTCCACTTCGTAGCCGGCTACGCCAGAGACGACCTGCTGTTCAGCCTGGCAGGACAGCTGGAGCAAGCCCAACCCTGGTTCAACAAGCGCCCTCCGGTCTGCTGAATCTCGTCAGCAACTGACAGGTAGTGACTGTCATGTGGCAACACGGCAGATAGTGCAAGGCGAGGCAGGGGGTCCTTAAAGTGACGGGGTCGGCTCGTTTGCCGACCCCGTCGTAGTTATCTGATTTGTCAGTGGTCGGGTTCTACTCCTGGAAGTAGATCCCCTCGTAGTCGATCTGCAGATCGAGGCGGTGGTTGAATCCGCCTACCTCGGTGGTGTAGGCGAAATTGTCCACCTGGTCGTACACCGAGACCCAGCAGACCAAGTCGATGAGGACGATCCGCTCAACCTCGCTGTAGACCGCGTTGCGCCTCGCCTCGGTCTCTGCCGTTGCACCCAGCACCGCCAGTTTGTCCAGCCTCTCGTCGGTGCAGGCCTTCACCAATCCGGCGGAGGTGAAGGTGGTGCGCATGAAGACGTCCTCATGCGGATACCGCACATCGAAGGGAAGTTGGTGACTGCCGGCCAACTGGTTGGTGAACAGTGCAACAATGAACTCCCCCGGTTCCAGACCCCGGGCATCCAGCGGCAGTCCGACTGCTTCCAGCATGCCGACCACGGCTTCGCCGATGTCCTTGTCACTTATGTACCTGCCGATCGTGTAGTTGATCGGAATGGGCGGGATTTCGCCCTCCGCCTGCACTTCAGCAATCAACTCCCTCGCCTTGTCCGGATCGTACGGGTAGTAGTCGTCAGCGTGCGCCCCGGTGCTGGCGAAGAAATTGTGGTAGGCGTTGGGGTTGGCGATGCCGCCCCGATTCAACAGCACTCCTTCCACCAAGGCTTCCCGGTCAATGGCATGGGCGATTGCCTTGCGGAGGCGGACGTCATCCAACGGCGGAGAGTTGATGTTCATACCTATGAAGAACTTGTTCCCCCCGGGCGCCGCGGAGAGGACCAGACTGTCATCTCCCTCAACTTCATCGAAGAGCTGGGGAGACAGGGTCACGATCATGTCAGCGTCGCCGGTTTGCAGGAGAGCCAAGCGAGTGTTGGCGTCTGCCGCCCAGGACCACTCGACACCGTCCAGGTTGGGAGCGCCGTTCCAGTAATTCTCGTTGGCAGAAGCCCGCATCATCTCACCGGGAATCCACTCTTCAAAAACCAACGGGCCGGTGCCCACCGGCGCCAGACCGAACTCTTCGGCGCCCACTTCCGCCAGGTAGGCGGGCGGGAACACGAATGTCTCGGTGAGGAGGGCGGGAAGCAGTCCGATCCCCGTCTTGGTGGTGGTGGTGATCTCAAAGGTCGTGTCATCGATGGCCTGCGCGTCGGCGATCAGCGTGAAGTAGACCCGCAGTCCGCCGGTGTCCCGATTGGCGCGCACCGAGGCAGCCGCAGCTTCGGCGTTGAAAGGCTCGCCGTTGTGGAACGACACGCCCTCGCGCACGGTAAACCTCCAGGTCAGATCATCGACCTGCTCGTAAGCGGTAATCAGACCGCTGGGCTCGGGATGGTTGTCGGCGTTCTTTTCCATGAGAACGTCGATGATTCCCCGCGAGATCTGCTGGGCGAAGCGGGAAGTGGCTATTGAGGGGTTGAGAGAACGAGGCTCGGTGCCGATCACCATCCGCAGGATGCCGCCGTCCACCTTGGTGGGCCCGGCCGCGGTGGTCTCGGTCATCTCCTCGTCATCCTCCATCTCTGCTGCCGTGGTAGTGGTGGCGCGAGTGGTGGCGGTCGTGGTCTCGGGGGTGGACTCGGGCGCCGCGGTGGGGGCGGTTTCCTCATCGTCAGCGCCACAGGCGGCTACCAACAGGGCCAGCGTCGCCAAGACTGCAATCAGCTTGACGCCCAAAAACCGGCGGTTTCTCAGTCGCATCGTTCTTCTCCTTTTCGATTAGGTGCGAATCCGATATGGCGGATCTCTTTACAAACCAAACGGTATCAAATCAATATTTAGCATAAAGCCCTTCAAGCCGTGATGGGGGCTTCAGAGCCTATTGCCTCCGAGGGGTGGGGATCATTCTGCCGGGCCATCCCACCCCATAGGTGAACTCTCCGGGTTGGATCATGGCCGGCCGAGCCGGCGCCAACATGAGGAGTGGCTTTTCTGTGACGGTGAACTCCCTCATCGGCCCCGGACCCCACAGCTCGAATCCCGGACCCGTGCCGGCCTGCGCTCCGATTTCGTCAACAATGAACTCTTCGACACGCTCTCCCGTCACAAGATCTGTTATCCATCCCACCGGACCAGTCTCGGCCCTGATACCTACCTGGGACGGTCCGTAACGCCCGTCGAGTGCCCCGGCATGAGAAGCCAGGAACACTTTCACCTGATCCAGGATCGCAACCCGGTCGGGACCGGTGGGATCTGAGTCAAGGTGACCGCGGTAGCGCAAGGTGTTGAGACACCCTTCCACTCCCAGCGTCGGGTCGTTTGACTCTCCACCACCGAACTCGGCGAGGAAGGAGGACCCCCCGGCGGCGGTCACCGCTTGACTGAGTTGTCCGGGTACATGGCGGTTGATCACCACCGGAAGATAGCCGAACGAAGCGCTGAGATCCAGGTCACCGTAGTCGTAGGTGTAGTGCAATCCCCGCCCGGGAGTCCCCGAATGGAGGTCAACGATGCAATCAGTCTCGTCTAACAGAGTGGATAACAGAGCATGCGCCAGTTGATCGCTCAAGAATCCTGCCGGCCGACCTGGAAAACGGCGGTTCAACTGGAAGCCATCGGGATTGTCCCGGGTGCCGGCGGTGAGCCCGAACAGATTGGAGGCTGGTACCAGGATGACCTTTCCAGCCAGATCGGAGTTGAGCAGCCTCTTGCGCAATTCGTGGACCGCCAACGCTGCCAAGGGCTTGTCTCCTATGATCCCCGCCACGATGGCGGTGGCCGGACCGGGCCGGGCACCCACCAGGCGGTGAATCCTGATCTTCCAGGTTCCGCCATCCACCCGGCGGGATCCGGCTTCAACCTCGTAAATCGTCTCTGTCACACCCATGTCTTGCTCCTTGCTTCTGATTTGTCGCCGCAATGCATTGTCGCCGTATTTCGTGAAACCCCACTCTGATCAGCCAACAATTCCCAACCGTACTTCTTGAAATTGTCCCATGACCCGGCCATATTGATAGCAGCCACAAACACCTCCCGGACCACCCCGACGTCAGCGGTCCGCATGCAGGTCATATTTTCCGAAACCGACCCCCGGTCTCACCGGGTCTCCCGCGCTCGGACCTCGGCGGCGGTGGCGGGGGTGGGGCCCCAATCGAATAGGGGTCTGTCCGGGGATTTCGCGAGATAGTGATGGTGTTGGAGGTCTGATGTCATGGTCGTTCTTGACCACGGCGGGTACGACAATACGGTAACTCTCACTTGAAGCGGGGAATAATCTCGCGCCCGATGCGGTCGATCACCCGCAAGGTGTCATGGGCGGGAGGCCCGCTCTGAAAACGTAGCCGCAGGACAATCTCTTCGGGTTGGATGCTCTCTATCCACCCCTCCAGCAACTCCATCCAGGTGTCCACCGATCCCACCATCAACCGGTCTTCCAGCAGATGATGCAGCGCCAACTGCTCCTTTTGATCGATCTCCCGCAACCACGGATCGACCCCAACGTCATACGGTTTGCCCTCCCCGGTCTCCTCACTCTTCCACCCTCCCTGCATGCGGGGGAAATACTCCGCATGAGCATGAACAACATGCGGGCCGTATTCGGCGCGGGCCAGCTCGTCGGTGTCGGCCAGCCAGGCCTCCCGCAACAGCCCGATACGAGGCTCCTTGCCGTGGGCGCGGCACTCCTCCCGGTACACCTCGGCCAGTTCGGCCACCACCTTTCCGGTACGCATCGGATCGGGCAGCCATCCGTCGGCCAGGCGAGCCGTCCTCCGAACTCCCGCCTCGGCCCAAGAACCCACCCACACCTCCGGCATGTGAGGTCCCATGGCCGGATCGAGAGCCGGCACCGGCCCTCTTCCCACATCGATGCTGATCTCTCCGTTGCGGAAAGCGTTGATGAGTTCCAGTCCCTTCTCCATGTCCCTGCCGCGCCGGGACAATTGCTTCCCGAACATCTCGAATGCGTGCTCGTTGTACCCCGCCCCCACTCCCAGCCGGAACCTGCCCGGATACAGCGAGTTCAAGACCGTGGCGTCCTGGATCACCTGGTACGGATCCCGCAGCGGCAACTGCACCACGGTGACCGCGAAATTCAATCGGGTGGTGGCCTGCAGCGCCGAGGCGGCCAGAACGTGGGGACTGGTGGTATAAGCAGTCACGCCGATCCGTCGCTCCCCCACCACCACCGAGTAGAAACCGGCTCGCTCGGCGGCTTGACATTCGGCTATGAAGGCGTCAAAGTCGAACTCATAGCGTCCGTTGACGATTCGCTGCAGGGGTACGGCCAGGCTGAAACGCAACTTGCTTCTCCTCAGGCCACCCAGGCCTCTGGGTGTCGGAGGGAATACTCGTGCCTGACCACGTGGTAGCTGGGACGCGCCAACTCCGGACCCATGGCTGATTGGTGACGCCCGATGACACTATCTTCACTTCCCTCCGCCATGGCATGGGCGACGCTTCCCCACTCCAGCATCACCATGATCTCGGGTTCGCTTCCCGGATACACGGTGTGCTTACCCTCCTCGAAGCCGACCCTGCCCCGAACGAATCCGGCCGAATCCCGCAGACGGGGGAATTCCTCGGTCCGATACCACTCCAAGAGACCGGGGCGGTCGGCGGCGGGCAGGTCAAAACGTATCGTGGTGACCGCCGGGCCGATCACAGTGCCGGCCAGGCTGGGCCGGGTCGGATGGTCATGAACCGAATCGGAGATGCCCTCGGTGAGAACCTGGTCGTAGATCATCAGAGAGTGATTGAAGATCTTCTCGGCAACGATCACATCCAACTGCTGATCGGCCATTCTGGTCCGATCGTATGTCGCATTGAAGATCTCCACTCCCGGGATCTCATAGAAGTTGCAAATCCAAGGGGATCCGACCACCGCCTGGTACCCGTGAGCGCTGTACATACCGACCGACACCACATCCGGACCGTGCCGACGCTTGTACCAATCGGTGAATTCGGGGATGTAGTCGGGGTCCACGTCCATCCGGGAGTTGTAAATCTTGGGCAGCATCTCTACTCCTTTCCTGGGTCCGGCCTCCACACCGGCTCACATCGGGCAACCTCGGTTGGCAAGTTCATCTCGGCTCCGCCACTTCGAAAGTTATCGGAAGTCTCTCCAGGAGTCGGAACTGGAAGTGCGGGCGGCGGCGGAACTCGTCGGCCGCCAACTGGATGGGATCGAAGCGTCGGAGCAACTCTGCGATCGCCACCTGCGCCTCCATTCGAGCCAGAGGCGCTCCCAGGCAGAGGTGGCGGCCCCCGCCGAAAGAAAGATGCTTTATCTCGGGGCGGCAGACATCGACTTCGTCGGGGCGTTGGTAGAGATCGGGATCACGGTTGGCCGCGGCGATCAGTGCCAGGACCCGCTCTCCCGGCTGCATCTGCTCTCCGTCAACCTCCCATTCGGTGGTCAGGTAGCGATAGTGGGCATGGAGAGGCGCCTCCCATCGGAGGAACTCCTCTACCGCGTTGGGCATCAGATCCGGGTTGGCGCGGAGGAGAGCGATCTGCCCGGGGTTCTGCAGAAGACCGAGCACCATGGAGCCGATCAGGCCCATGGTGGTCTCGAATCCCGCGGTGAGAAGACCGCGGAGGGTGGCGATCAACTCGTCACGGGACAACCGGTCGCCGGCCTCCTCCACGGCCACCAGGTAGGAGGTGAGGTTGTCGGTGGGCGACTCCTTGTGTCGATCAACCAACCGCCCCAGGTAGTCGATGAAGTTGGCGCAGGCCTGATGGCACAACTCGATGCCTTCGGGGTCGTTGGCGTCGGGGACGAACATGCGCAGAAAGTCGGGAGTCCAATCCATGAGCATCTCCCAATCGGTGTCGGGAATGCCCAACAGGCCGCAGATCACCCGCATGGGTACCACCATGGCGAACTCCGACATCACCTCCATCTCACCCCGGGGCTCCACCGCGTCCAGCGCCTCGGTAACGATCTGTTCCACCACCGGCCGGTAGCGGGCCGTGGCGCGGGGAGTGAAAGCCGGAGAGAGCAGACGGCGCAGGCGGGTGTGGTCGGGAGGATCGGACATGGAGATGCTGTGCGCCCACATGCGCGCCGCCGGACCGCCCCGAATCGCCTCAGGGACCTCTCCACCCGGGGGTCTCATCCGAGAATGAGGGCTACCCAGAACCGTCGCCGCATCCCGGAACCGGCTCACCACCCGGGCGCCCCCGCCGCCCAGGGCGGCCTGGCCGACCGGACACTTCTGCCGGAGGCGCTCGTAAACCGGGTAGGGATCGGCCAGGAGGACCGGGTCGGTGGGGTCGTAGATCACCCCCCGACCCTCCCCTCCGTTACCACCGACGGCTCCGTCCAGACCTGCCCGCCCGGGCATCTACTCCCCGCTCATCGCCCGGAGTTCCCGCTTGAGGATCTTCCCCTGGGTATCGGTTGGGAGGCTCCCGATGACGTGGACGGCCTTGGGGACCTTGTAGCCGGCCAGGTGCTGCTTGCAGTGGGAAATCACCGCCTCCGGATCCACCTCGGCGCCAGGTGCGGCGACCGCGAACGCGGTGACCGCCTCCGACCAGTAGTCGTCCGGAACTCCGACCACCGCCACCTGCATGATTCCCGGATGTCCGTACAGCACCCGCTCCACCTCCTGGCTGGAGACGTTCATGCCGCCGCTTTTGATCATGTCCTTCTTGCGATCGAAGAAGAACAGGTTCCCATCCTCGTCGATCCTCACCAGATCGCCGGTGCGCAGCCACCCGTCACGGAAGGCTTCGGCGGTCTTCTCGGGATCCCGGTAGTAACCGACCATTGCGGATGGGGAACGGCAGGCCAACTCGCCGATCTCGGCAGGTTGGTCGTCATCGTCAAACACCGCTACTTCCAGTTGCGGCACCGGCTTTCCTATCCAGGTGGGGTCGCCGCCGGGAATCTCGTCAAGGCTGCGGAACCACCCCACCGAACCCAGTTGGGTGAGTTCTGACTGACCCCAATATGTAGCCCACAGAACATCGGGGTTGGCTCTGGCCCAACCGTCCAGCATGGCTTGGGGAACCGTCCCTCCATAGGTGATGCAGCGGCGCAGGCTCGAGAAGTCGTAGTCCTCGAAACCCTCCACCTGGGTCATGGCCAGGTAGAAGGTGGGCGTCTGAGCCATGATGGTGACCGCCTCGTCGGCCATCATCTTGGCGGCCTGGGGTGGATCCACCGCATGAACCAGCACCAACGTGGCGCCCAGCAGGGTCAGGGTGGTCATGCTACCCAGGCCGGCGATGGTGAAGAACGGCATCAGGAACAGCCAGACCTCATCGGGTGCGATCCCCAACGCCGACTGCCAGGCCGGGGTGGTCGAGATCAGATAGTTTCGATGGGGGATCATGACCCCCTTGGGATAGGCCTCGGTACCACTGGTGTATTGGATGATGGCCAGATCGTTCTCGCCCACCTCTCCGCCGGGCTCCGAGGCATCCCGGTCGTCACCCAGCAACGTGGAGACTCGGGTCCACTCCTGCGGCCCTGCGTCGGACACCACGTCGGAGACCAGGAAATGCTCCACCCCTGCCAACTGCCCGGCAATGGGCACGAAACGATCCACAAACACTGATTCCACCACAACCACCTTGGGGCTGCAGTGACCGACCTGATAGGTGATCTCCCGGGCGGTAAAGGTGAAATTTATTCCGGTCAGCGCCGCTCCCAGCTTGAGGGTGGCATAGTAGATGGCCACATAGTCGGGACTGTTGCGGGACATGATCGCCACCACGTCGCCCCGCCCCACTCCGCGCTCGGAAAAGGCATGCGCCAAGCGGTTGACCATGCGGTTCAACGACCCGTAGGTGTGAACTTCCCGCTCACCCTCGGTGGTGTAGAAGATCAGAGCGGGTTTGTCGGGCTGAAGTTGGGCGTTGCGCCGCAACTGGTCCCCGATGGTCGCTCGACCTATGACGGTGTCCCGCTGGTGCATTCCGGTGTCAACGATCATCTCGGCGTCCTCCTTGCATCATTCTCATGCCGATGTCACATCCTCTCTGGTCCGGCGTCTGCCTTCGACCAGGCGCCGGGCTTCCTCGACAATGTCCGAAAACATGGATCCCGGGGGAAAGGTTGAAACCCCTCGGACCGCCAGGGCGGATCGGTGCTGCGGCTGAATGGTTCCACCCAGCATCACCCCCACATCAGGTGCGGATGCTTCCAGTTCGTCCAGGATCCGCATCACCACCGCCAGGCTACCGCCCACATTGAGGCCCACCAGGTCGGCATCTTCTTGAACCGCGGCGGCCGCTATCTCGTCAGCGGTGGCCATCCCCAAATAGATCACCTCGAATCCCGCATCCCGCAGGACATGGACCACCACCGCCGGGCCTCGCCAATGACCATCGAGGGCCGTCTTGGCAAACAACACCTTGCCGGGCTGATCAGCACTCAAAATGAGATCGGCACTTTCCAATCGCCAAACACCTCGCTGAACACATCACCGAACTCACCCAGTGTGGCCTGCGCGGAAACCGCTTCCATCACGGCCGGCATGATGTTGCCGTCGCCTCGGCATACCGACTCCAAGTCCCGCAAGGCGGCCACCGCGGTCCTGCCGTCCCGTTCCCGGCGGACCGAACGCAATCTCTCCATCGACTTCTCCCAGACCCCTTCCACCGGCTCGAAGCCGCCCATTTCCCACGGAGTCACATCCTCTGTGTAGGCGTTGACCCCCACCATCGTCTTCGTCCCCCAGTTGACAGCCTCGGCGAGATTGACCTGGTTTACGGCCGCCAGCGAGTGCAGCCACCCCTCGTCCAGCACCGCCGCGAAACCGCCCCGGCTCTCGATTTCCTCGAACATCTCCCAGGCGCGCCTCTCCAATTCAGCGGTGAGTGCCTCCACGTAGTGCGACCCGCCCAGCGGGTCCGCCACTGCGGGAATGTTGGACTCGTGATGGATGATCTGCTGGATCCGAAGCGACATCTGGTGGGCGTGCTCCGAAGGGACGGACATGGCCTCGTCATAGGTGGCCACCCCCAAGGACTGCGTCCCTCCCAGCACCGAGGCCATCGCCATGATGGTCCCCCGGGCGATGTTGTTGAGAGGCTGCTGGTAGGCCAGGGCTGAACCGGCGGTGACGATGTGAATGCGCAGCCGAGTGGCGCGGGGGTCCGTTATCCCGTAGCGACGTCGCAGCAAATCGGCCCACATCTTGCGGGCGGCCCGCATCTTGCAGATGTCTTCGAAGAAGTCCATCGCCACTCTCAGATTGATGCCTCCCACCATGTACGCCAGTTTCGCCAGGTTCTCCGGCGCCCGGCGTTTGATCTCGTCCAGGTACACCACCGCGTTTGCGAAAAGGGCTGCCAGTTCCTGGTAGGCGTTCAGGCCGGTGTCGGCCGCGTTGTAGGCGGCGATGGAGACGGGGACCCATCGGGGCAGGTATTGTCCACAAAACTCGATGATGTCGGTGTTGAGCCGGACTCCCGCTTCGGTGGGGATCTGGCGTTTGGGAATGCACCCCAGGTAGGTGAGGAAGAAGTCACTCTGCCCGGTCCCGGCCAGCCGGGACAGGTCCAAGCCGCGTCGGCGCGCCACCGTCCAATAGCACCCCAGCGCAAAGGGAGCGTGTTGCACCACCGCTCCTCCCGGATGGGCGTAATAGTGGCCCATGTCGATCCCGTCGAGAATTGTCTCGTAGTCGCTAACGCTCTGGATCACCGCACCAGTCTGTCCCACGTCCTCTCGGCGGGCCACCACCTCGGGATGATCGACGTTGTAAAGGTGATCGGCGGTGTTGCGGTCGTGCTCCATGATGAAGCCCGTCTCACCCTGATTCAGCAAGAACAGGATTCGTTCCCGCTCGTCTTCGGGATTGCCATGCCCGCTGAGTTGAAAGACTCTCCAAGGCTTGGTCCGGTACATGCCGGGGTATGCGCCCCGCACATAGGGGGGGACCCCAGGGGGGCCGGCCGCGGCTTCCTGCGACTGCGCAGGCACATCGGAAGGTCCGTACCACCCCTGAAGGGGTATGCCCGACGCGGTGAAGTACCGCTCAGAGCCCTCGCCCTGTCCAGCACTCACGGGGCGGAAAAGATCGGCTTACGACACATGGCCTTCATCATAGAGACCAACCGGTATGTTGCGCCACGAAATGGCACCAGGGGAGAACTCTCGCAGTCCTCTAACTCGTTGACTGAGCGTAAGGCATTACCTCGATGACCAGCAGGTGGTCCGCTTCGTCTGCTTCGATAAGCGCACGCTGAGAGCATTCCAATCTGCGTCGGGCCAAGACAGGTAGCGCGTTGAAGCCAAGGCAACCGGACAAGTGCCGAAAGGACGTGAGTTCGGGGAGCCGATTTCAAAGGCCCAGCTTGGTTACCGCTGACGGTGAACGGCAAGCAGCCCCCCTTGGCTGGAGATGTGGGCTCTGAAGCGGGTGAGGGCAGGCAGAGTGGCCCGGACGGGCCGCTCCGTAGCCGACCTACAATGCGGAGGGATTCGGTCCGGTAGCTACCGGGAATTCTCTCCGGAGCTCGGGATCGTTCCGAGAGGATCCCCTTTTTTTCCGGAGCGAGTCAACAATGTCGCAGGTCGTAGCCGGTACAAACGCCGGTCGGGCAAGATATCGTACGGTGACGTTGATCAGCCTGATCGCGGCTATTGCGCAGGTTGTGTTGGGTGGCGTTGTCCGGGTCACCGGTTCTGGAGATGCGTGTCCTGATTGGCCGCTCTGTCACGGAAAGATCATCCCACCACTCGACTACCACATCTGGCTCGAGTTCACCCACCGATTGGCGGCCACCGCGGTGGGATTGCTGGTGGTGGTTTCGTTGGTGTTGGCATGGCGCCACCTGCGGACATCGAAACCGGTGATCATCGCCACCAGCGCCAGCATGGTGCTGGTTGTCGCGGCGGCGATTCTCGGAGGCCTCACGGTTCTGAGCGATCTCTCGTGGTGGACGCGTCTCATCCACTTGGGGCTGGCCGAATTGACCGTGGCCGGTCTTGCCATCGCCTGGCTGGCCGGTCACCCCGATGATCGACCCGATGGGACGCAAAGCCCCGCAAACAACGTTTCCAGGCAGGATCGAGTCGTGGCGTGGGCGGGCTTGAGCGGTCTGCTGTTGGTTGTCCTCTACGGTTCCTACATGGTGGGGATCGGCTACGGAGCCAGTTGCCATGGGTGGCCGCTGTGCCTGGGTTCTCGCAACCCTGCAGGCAATGCCTTCCTGATAAACATGATCCATCGCTACATGGTGGCGATCGTGGCTGTGCTGGTGCTCCGCGCCTGCATCGCGGCGTGGAAACGGGGAGCGGCGCCGGCCCAACTGCGCCCGATGGCAGTGTTGACAGCCGGTTTCCTGATCATCGAGATCGGAGTGGGAGCGTTTACGGCATGGCTGGGTTCGTCCCCGGTGGTTGCCTCTCTTCATCTGACGTTTGCCACTCTTACCTGGGTGTCAATGGTGTTGATGGTCGCGGTCCACTTGGATCCCGCAACTTTCCGGGTACGGACCCGACGCGGGGAGATCACCGCTTGACGCGCCCTTCCAGCAGTGCCGCACCCCGGGTGCTACGCGATTACGTCGCTCTGACCAAACCTCGAATCATTTCCCTGTTATTGATAACCGCGGTGGGCAGCATGTTCCTGGCCGCAGAGGGCTGGCCGGATCCACTGACAACCGCCTTCGTGGTGGTTTGCGGCTACCTGGCGGCGGGCGGGGCGAATGCCCTCAACCAGGGTGCGGAGAGTGACATAGATAAGCGGATGCGCCGTACCCACCGCCGCCCGGTCGCCAGCGGCAGGGTGTCGAAGTGGCAGGCTTACATCTTTGGCATCGTTCTCAACCTGGCCGCCTTCGTGGTCCTGGCTGTTCAAGTGAACCTTCTCAGCGCAGCGTTGGCCGTAAGCGGCACCCTCATCTACGTGTTTGTTTACACCAAGGGCCTCAAGAGGACCACACCCCAGAACATTGTGATCGGCGGAGCCGCCGGCGCCATCCCGCCGCTGGTCGGGTGGGCAGCGGTTACGGGGACGATCGAACTGCCCGCCCTGTATCTCTTCGCCATCATCTTTTTATGGACTCCGCCGCACTTTTGGGCGCTCGCTCTATTGATCAGGGACGACTACGCCCGCGCCGGGATCCCGATGCTGCCGGTTGTCTCCACCCTGGCTGAGACCAAGCGTCAGATCCTGATCTACACAGTGGTGCTGGTGGCGCTTTCCGCTTCCTTCGCCGCAACCGGCGCGGTCGGATGGATCTACCTGATCGGCGCCCTCGCCCTGGGTGGAGGGTTCATCATCCGGGCAGTACGACTGGCAAGAGGCGATGGAATCGAGGGCGCCAAGGCTTTATACCTGTACTCGATCGCCTATCTGGCACTCCTGTTCGCTGTCGCCATAGCTGACTCGATAGCGGATCGTTACTTGATCGGCTGACTCTAAGCAGGGTGACCTAACGCCGAGGTTCTCCCAAGCAGGGGAACACGGCCGTTGACGGGACCTACATAATCGTTGAGAAAAGCTTCTGCCGAGCGACGATGCTGTTCCGTCAGACGGTCCCGTTCATTCTCCGAGTAGCCGCATTGGGCGATTATGTCATCGATGGTGGAGGTCAAGACGTTGAACCTGACCATTCGAGGCTCTTGTTGATGGGGAACCCAGAAGGCCCCGTCTTCGGGGACGTGGTAGCGAAGCTCTTCGTACGGGACAGCGTTCGCCAGCATCTCGCACTCCTCCTCGTCCACCACATGGGGAGGACACTGATGACCGTCGGTGTGATGTCCGCTGGTTCCCTCCATGGGAAGCTACGGTACCGCTCCATCCGTGCCTAAGGAGCCGGGATCGACCCTATTCATCCCGTCCCAAGATCCCCGGAACCACCCACGATCTCCTCTATTCGTGGGTCGAACTCTTCTTTGAACTTGGGCAGGAGATCGCACATCCACGCTCTGATCTCGTCCTGTTTCTTTGGTGAGTCGCATATCGAGCCGTCTCTCTTAATGTTGATTTCGGAGTACGAATACCCTCTCTTTCTGCGCCAGTCCCATTCTCCAAACGACTCATCAGCGAAGGCCGACTCGATCGGACCGCGGTCCGCGAAAAGGTCATCGTATATACGTTTGGTTAGCTTGGTGTTGTCGGTCTGAATGTGAACGGTTACCCAGGCAGCATTTTCAACCCCGAGAGCGACCATGTACCAAATGCCTTGGTTAACTGGAGAGGGAAAGCTACGATCACGGTGATTCCAAATCTGGCGAGGCGTCAGGCCGGAGAAGCTTCCTCGGCGCAGGGCAGCGACCAGGCATGCAAAAAACCCCTCGTACGCCATCATGTCGGGGGATACCCAAGCACCGGGAGGCTCGGTGATTTCTCTGTTCCAACCGCCTGGGTACACCACTTTGCGGAACCTCGGCCGGAGGTCCGACTTTGGAGTCTTGAGAACCTCGATCCTGACCCCGTAGAACCGCACACCGTCGAAAGTCCATTCATTGAGCTGATGCAACGCTTCGGCATGCTCGTACCGGAATGCAGGTGCCACCCACATCGCAACCTTCGCCCTTGATCCTGCTGTGTAGGTAAGTAACTGGCCCAGATGGCTGTGATCGGTCCACTCCAGTTGGTTCTCAATCGCAACTAGGACCCCTGTATCGGTCTCCTTAGCCAAGATGTCCAGAGAGAAGGGCCCTACCTGCTCTTCCGGCCTGACCAGTTCCAGCTTCAAACAGACTGCCTCACCCAAAAGATCCAGATTCTTGGCCAGCCACGGGGTGAAGTCCAGCGCCTCATTCTCCCACTTTTGCCGGACGCACACATTCTCGCCGCTTGGTTCACTCTTGGTCGTAAGTCTTCACCCATTCCCTTTCAGACACCGCGGTCGCCGGGTCTGATCACGAAGTCGCGGCGATCTCTGTACAGAGGCGCCCGGTTCAATACATAGTCATCCTTCTCGAGGTCTATGTCCGGGCATTCCGTCATTGTCCAATACTTGTATCCGCCCAAGAACAAATACTCTCGCTTCTGGTGAAAGAAACGGCACTCCACACCCTCCCCGGCGCAGATCCGGGCACAGAACGCCGCCAACAGCGCTTGCTGGCCATCCTTCTTGATCACCACGTATTCATGAGGCCACGAATTCCGAAATGTCACCGCCTCCCGCCAGGGAGCACTGGAAATCAACTCCATGATGTCACCTACTCGCTCTCTCAACACAGACCTCCTTCAACCACCACCCACGCTATCGAGCCGGTGTGACAAACGCTCGGAACCAAGCCCCTGGGCTAGGATGGGAGTTGGCCCTCAGAGGTGTTTGGTGGGCGAACATGACGGTAACCAGTGGGAAAAGAAGGTGGCCTCACTTCGGAGGAGATAAACCCATGAAAACTAGAACGATGGACAAGTTGGAGGCTCTGGGACTCATTTGTGGGCCCTGTGTTGGCCTTGTTGTTTTTCCTATTCGAGCCTGGAGCACTGATCATCGACCCGGCGGAAATCGGCGACGCGGAGGGGATTATCACTGCCCTGGCATCGAACCAGACGATGGCCCATGTCAGCGCGCTGGTAGTCCCCCTGGGCCTGGTGCTGATGCTCTACGGATTGGCCGGCATCAATCGCGTGATTCGGGAGGAGCGGATGGCCGCGGGCCTGTCGCGGCTCGGGATCCTGTGTATGACGATCGGAGCCGTCGGCTGGATCCTCACCGCCGGGTTTACTCACGTCCTCGCCGAGACGCAGATCGGAGTTGAGCAGGAGCTTCAACGGGCGATGTCCGTGTACATCGTGGATTCGGGCGTGACCATCATTTCGAGCATGGTCGTTTCAGTTGGATTCATAGCCTTCAGCCTGGGTCTGTCAGCTATATACCCTCCCGGTTTCAACAAGACCGCTGCTCTGGTGATCACGGCGGTCTCGGTCCTTGCCCTGATCGCATTCATCATCGGTCATACCGGAACGAACGCATCCATGATCACAGTGGCCAGAGCCTGCTACTTTCCCTGGGTCGCCTGGAGCGTCATCCTCGGCGTGAATTCCCTCAAGGGGAGCAGTTTCCCCCAGACAGCGGACAATTGACCAGGTAGAGGACCATCCGACTGGTCCGGCTCAACTTTGAACGAGACACACCATCCAGCCCTTTGTCTTCCCTGGGGTCGCGCCTCGCCAGGTATCCGAGTGATTCCTGGTTAGAACCCCGGGGTCCTGCGGATGCTCCAGTGCACCACGGCAATGCCCACCGCTGTCAGTGCCACTCCCGTCGTCTCCACCATTGACAGTGTCTGGCTCAATGCCACCCAAGCCGTCAAAGTTCCCACTATCGGCTCGGAAGTGGCGGCCACTCCCGTCGGGCCGGGGCTGATGTGGCGCAGGGCGCTCATCAGGAGCAGATACCCAAGGCCCATCGCAATGATCGACACCCACACCACTCCCAGCCAGCCGGCAATGGAAAGCTGAGGGATCTTCACCGGAAGCACTGCCAGCCAGATCACGGCGGCGACGGTCAGGCTGTAGGAACTGTAGGTGAGGGGGTGGAGGGTCTTTCCCAACTTCTCCGCTGTTATGGTCAGCGCCGCGTAGAAGACAGCCGCCGCCAACCCGGCCGCTACGCCAATCGGATCCGCATAGTCGGCAGTGAAGGCGCCGGTGATCAGCCCGATTCCGACCACCGCTGCCACGGCGCCCATCCAGCCGGCGACAGGAACGTGCTGACGCTGCACCAAGCGCCTCCATACCAACATCAGAATCGGCCCCATGTATTGGATGGTGATGCCCGGACCCACTCCCAACCGCTCCACCGCCACGAAGAACGCAAAAGTGATCGCTGCGGTGATCACGCCCTGCAACACCAGCAGCCCGAACCTTCCCCCATGGTGCATCAGGCCCTTTCGGGCTGCTATCAGGGAGATGAAGGCCGCCGCCAGCACCAGGCGGTACTGATTGAGTTCGGCGGGACTGAACGAAGAAAAGAGACCGGCCGCCACCGTGCCGGAGATGCCGAACAGAACTCCACCCGACAGGGCCATGGCAAAGCCCAAACCCGGTCGCCGGGTCAAAGGGGCCGGACCCGCAGATGTCGTCATTCCCACCCCAGACTATGCCGCCCGATCGCCGTCAATGTCCCCCGGGAACCGAATACCCGATCGTCGCAAGGCGCCCTGGCAGTAATCTGAATTCAGTTCCGACATTCCGAATCCCCTTCGCTCATTTCTCTTTATGAAACACTCCGGCTCGACCGTGGCCAACCATCGCATCGGCGTGGACATCGGAGGCACCTTCACTGATCTGCTGCTGATTGACGACTGCAACGGCAAGACAGTGGTGGGAAAGGTCCTGACCACCCCCGACGATCCTTCCCGGGGTGTCGAGCAGGTGCTAGTCCAGACCCTGGAACATTGCAGACTGGACGCATCGCAGGTCAGGCACCTCGTGCACGGAACCACTCTGGTCACCAACACCATCATCGAACGCAAGGGGGCTCGCACCGCGCTGCTGGCCACCAAGGGATTCCGAGACTCAGTGGAGATAGGGCGGGAGCACCGTTACGAGCTTTATGACCTCTTCCTGGATTTGCCCCGGCCGCTGACGCCGCGCCATCTCCGCTTCGACATTGCGGAGCGGACCCTGGCTGACGGGACACTGCTTCTGGAAGTGGATGAGGAGATGGTGGAGGCCTTGGCAGCCGAGTTGGCCGAACGCCGAGTCGAAGCTGTGGCGATCAGCTTTCTGCACAGCTTCACCAATCCCGCCAACGAACAGGCTGCCCGCCGGGCGGTGACCCGGGCCGCGCCGGGTCTGCGGGTCTCAACCTCCTCAGAGGTGGCGCCCGAGATAAGAGAGTATGAACGCACCTCCACCACCATCGCCAATGTCTACGTGCAACCCCTGGCGGAGCAATACTTGCAGGACCTCCAGAGCCGTTTGGCCGATCTGGGTTTTGGGGGGTCGTTTTTCGTGATGCTGTCCTCGGGAGGAATCGCCACGGTGGAGACCGCCGCCCGCTTCCCGATCAGACTTCTCGAATCCGGCCCGGCCGCCGGGGCGCTGGCTGCCGCCACGCTCGGCGCCGAAGTAGGGGTGGACGACCTGCTCTCCTTTGACATGGGAGGAACCACCGCCAAGCTGTGCGTCATCGCGGAGGGGCGGCCAGAGATCACCTACGACTTCGAAGTAGACCGCCGGTACCGCTTCCGCAAAGGCTCGGGCCTTCCGGTCAAGACACCGGTGATCGAGATGATCGAGATCGGGGCCGGGGGGGGATCGATCGCTCGCATCAACCAACTCGGACTCCTAAAGATCGGGCCGGAATCGGCCGGCTCGGACCCCGGGCCAGTGTGTTATGGACTGGGTGGCTCCCAACCCACCGTCACCGATGCCGATCTGACGCTGGGTTATCTGGACCCGGACTATTTCCTGGGCGGCCGCATGACGCTGGATGCCGAAGCCGCCCGCCAGGCCATCGAATCGCAGATCGCCAAGCCACTGGGACTGTCGGTTACCGAGGCCGCCTGGGGTATCCACCAACTGGTGAACGAGAATATGGCCAACGCTGCCCGGGTGCATGTGGTGGAGCGGGGCAAGAACCCTCAAACACTGCCGGTCATCGCATTCGGTGGGGCCGGGCCGGTCCATGGGTACCGGGTGGCCGAGTTGACCGGGTGCTCCAGCCTGATACTCCCCCCGTCGGCCGGTGTCACCTCCGCCCTGGGGTTCCTGGTGGCGCCCCTGGCCTTCGATTTCGTCCGGTCCTATTACGCCCGACTGGACGATCTCGACTGGGATCATCTGAACCAGATGTTCGCTGACCTGGAGCGCCAGGGGACCGAGTTGTTGATCCAGTCCGGAGCCGCTCCCCATGAGATCACCCACACCCGCAGTGTCGACATCCGCTACATCGGCCAGGGCCATGAGGTGCGGGTCCCGGTTGCCGGGGGGATCCTGGGCGCCGGGGACCAGCAGGAGTTGCACCAGGAGTTCGATCGGGTGTACCGGAGCCTCTACGGCCGCTCCGGCCCGGATGTGGGGTTGGAGGCCCTCACCTGGAGAGTGATAAGCGCCGGGCCAATCCCGGCGGTTACCCGCCAATCCGGCGGCGGAAGTGACCATACAGAGGCGGCTCTCAAAGGAAGCAGGCCGGCGTATTTCCCCGAGTGCGAGGGCTTCAGGGACACCCCCGTCTACAACCGGTACTTTCTGAGGGAAGGGGATCGGATCAAGGCTCCGGCCATAGTCGAGGAACGGGAGTCGACCGCGGTGATCGGTCCCGGCGGCGCTATCACAGTGGACTCCCGACTCAACCTGGTGGTGTCCGTTGCGGGGAAGGACCAGGGCAAGTGAACGGCATGGACCCCATCTTCTTGGAGGTGCTGTGGAACCGGCTCCTGTCGGTGGTGAACGAGCAGCAGGTGGCGTTGATGCGCACCGCTTTCAGCACCATCGTCCGCGAGACCCAGGACCTGGCGTGCGGAGTATTCAACACAGAAGGCGCCATGGTGGCGCAGTCGCTCACCGGCACCCCCGGCCACATTAACGCCATGGCCACCGGCATGCGGCACCTCCTGGACGAATACCCGCCTGAACGGCTCTCTGAGGGCGATGTGCTCCTTACCAATGACCCGTGGATGACCGCGGGACAGATAAATGACATCACCGTGGCCACCCCGGTCTTCCGGAGGGGTCGCATCGTGGGGTACTTCGCCAACACCTGCCACGCCGCTGACATCGGGGGCAGGATCCTTTCCGCCGAGGCCCGAGAGGTGTACGAGGAGGGTCTGCGCCTACCCATCATGAAGCTGTTCCGAGAGGGGGAGATCAACGCGGACCTCATCAAATTGGTCCGGGCCAACGTGCGCACCCCTGATGAGACGGTGGGGGACCTCTATGCGCAGACCACCAGCAACGAGGTGGGGGCTCGGGCGCTTCTGAGATTCATGGACGAGTTCGACCTGGATTCCATCGACCCGGTGGCAAAAGAGATCATGGACCGCTCGGAGCAGGCGATGCGCCACTCCATCGAGTCCGTCCCCAACGGTCGGTACGAACATGAGACTTGGAGCGACGGATTCGAGGAGCCCATCAAGATCAAGGTGGCTGTCACTGTGGATGACCGGGACATCCATATCGACTTCGCAGGCTCCTCACCCCAGAGCCGACGGGGGATCAACGTGGTCTTCAATTACACCCACGCCTACGCCTCCTTCGCCATGAAAGCGGCCGTGAGCCCCGAGGTCCCCCATAACGAAGGGGCTTTCCGACCGGTTCACGTGTCAGCGCCACCCGGATCGATTTTCAACTGCCGGCCGCCTGCTGCCGTGGCATCCCGGCACATCCTGGGCCATTTCCTGCCCGGGGTGATCTTCGGAGCCCTGGCTGAGGCCCTTCCCCTGATGGCGGCCGGGTCCGACCCGATCTGGATCAGCGTCTTCCGGGGGCGGCCGCCCGGCAAGAAGGACCTCTTCACATTCAGCCTCTTCCAATGCGGTGGCGGAGGTGCTCGGGCCACTAAGGATGGCCTTAGCGCCACGGGGTTCCCCAGCGGGGTGGCGGGAGTGCCGGCCGAAGCAGTGGAAACCCTGTCATCTCTGGTGCAGCACCGCAAGGAATTGCGTCCTGACTCCGGCGGGCCGGGGCGCCACCGGGGTGGCTTGGGACAGTACACCGAGATGGGCTGCCGCACCAGCGACACTTGGACGATTTCGGCCATGGTAGACCGGATCCGCTATCCCCCGGAAGGCTTGCTGGGAGGAGGGTCCGGTGCGAGGGGTCAACTACTTCTCGATGGGCAGGACGAGGGCCAGCCCAAGGCACTGCTGACTCTTCAGCCGGACCAACGGATCCAACTCAACCTCCCCGGCGGCGGCGGATTCGGGGCACCCTTGGAGCGGGACCCTGAACTGGTCCTGGCCGATGTGGTGGAGGGTTATGTCTCCATTGAAGGAGCGGAACGGGACTACGGGGTGGTGGTCCGCTATACCGGCTCAACCGACCAGATGGTGCGCCTACCTGAGGACTACCAATTGGACAGGGAAGCCACCGAGCGACGGCGATCCGAGCGCCGGGGTTCCTTATAGTCGGCGTCACCGCTTGGCGGCGCACTCGAGCAACTCGGAAAGGGACATGACATGATCACCAGCAACCCGGTAAGGGTGGGAGTGATAGGGGCCAGCCCACCCGGATTCGGGGACCGGGCCCATCTGCCGGCAGTTCACGCAGCACCAGGATTGACTGTCGAGGCGGTGTGCACCACCCGAGAGGAAACCGCCCGGGCAGCGGCAAGAAAGTGGGGTGCCCGCAAGTGGTATGCCGGGGTGGAAGGCCTGTGCAATGACCCCGATGTGGACCTCGTCACCGTGGCCGTCCGGCCCCGGATGCACCACCCACTCACCATGGCCGCGCTCGGGGCGGGCAAGCCGGTCTTCTGCGAATGGCCGCTGGCGCTCAATACCACCGAGGCCAGGGAGATGAGATCAGTGGCAGAGCAGGGGAACATTCCCACTGCAGTGGGCCTACAGGGAAGGTTCGCACCCGCAGTGGCCTGGACCCGGCGGTTGGTGGCCGACGGAGCGGTGGGGCGTCCCCTGTCATTCGTGGCGTCCCAGATGCTCTCCAAATTCGAAGTGGACCGCGACCGGGCCTGGCTGGTGCGCCATGAAGAGGCCAGCGGAGCGCTGTTCGTGGCTTTTGGACATGTGGTGGATTCGGTCCAGTACATCCTGGGAGAAGTGGAGAACATCTCCGCTCGCCAGATGACCCTGTCTCCGGCAGGGGTGTACACCGAGGGAGGCACCTTTGAGTGGCAGACCGCCGACACGGTGATGGCCATCGCCGAGTTGTCTGGAGGAGTGGTGGGGACCGCTTACGTCTCCAACACCACCTCCCCTCCACAGGGGTACTCGTTGCGGATCATCGGCGAAGAGGGGCAAATCCTGTTGGGGGCGCCGTCCTACTACCAGTTCAGCCCCGTTCGAGTATCGAGAGGCCCCCTTCAAGTCTCGGTGGGCAGAGGAGGATCGGACGACCTGGAAGACCTGGAGATTCCGAAGGAGTATCTCTCCGACATGCCGATCACCGAAGGCAACGCCGCTCACAACGTGGCCAGGGCCCTCACCGACTTCGCTGAATCAATCCAAGAGGGACGTCGTTTTCGCCCCGATTTTGCGGACGGTGTGAATCTGCATCGTCTACTGGATGCGGCCATGACCTCCAACCTGGAAGGCCGAAGGGCAATGCCATAGGTCACATATCACCATTCACTTCACCGGAGCCACACAAACGGACAAGGCTGAGCGCAAGGAGAAGGGCCACTTATCCATGCAGGCGGCAGGCAAAAATCAAGCCTGCCGCAACGACTCGTCAGTGCATTCCAAGAGTTCACATTGTCAAGGTGGTCCCTGCCAGGTGTCTCAGGGTAGATATACACTAGATATTGAGTAAGGGTGGCGGACCACACAGCAGAGGAGTCGGCCAGATGAGCTATGACCCACCATTTGCCCCGGAGTCCCGTAAGGACGAAAGGACCCTCCACGACCGTGTTTCTCGCGCCCGCAAGGCCCGCGAGGATGCAGCGGCTCGCGTTGCAGATCGATATGCAAAGATAAAGCCTGACAAGCGAAGGTGGCGAGTGCGAGACGAGCTTGAAATACGCTCGGATCCATCATATGTCCGCTGAAGGACAACCTCGGGAGGCACCTTCCCAGAGCGCCTTCTACCGAGCGACTGAATCAGCTCGCTACCAACGTCAAGAGGAGATAAGAGGCTACAGGCTGTTCGCTTGTCATATTCTGGGGACCAATACATCCGCCTGTAATCACACCATTTGCCGACGCTGTGAATGACATTCCCATGCACAAACCTCTTGATCTAATGCTGACATCACTAGGCGGTGACGGAGAAACAGCAATCCGCATGGCAGCAATGTGCCACGCGGATAGAGGCGACTTCAGGGTGATCGTCCCTGACACGGCCGCATCGGCAGCCACGCTCTTGGCGCTTGCCGCTGAGTCCATTGTGATGAGCGACACGTCGGCACTAGGACCAGTTGATCCGCAAGTCTTCCTACCAGCTCGCGATGGTTTCTTTCCGGCCAAGGACATACTTAAGATCGTTGATGACTTAGACCAGCGCACCAAAGAGAATCCCCATGCGTTCGAGCTGTACAGCGCACTTCTAGCTGATATTGATGCGGTTCTGTATCAGACTGCCAAGGCCGCCATCGGACGAACCGGTGAACTAGTGCCTGAAGTCTTACGCCTTAGACGACCTCCACCCGAGGACGAGATGATCAAAGACATCACGAAGAACCTGCAGAGTTCCCCCATGCACTCAGCAACCATAGGTCACGCAAGAGCATCGGATTTGGGGCTTCCGGCCATTTACATGCGGCCCCAATCTACCGAGTGGGACATGCTATGGAGACTTCACGCCCACTCTGTCTATCACTTAGGTCCTTCTCCGAGAAGCAATCTCATCGAGGGACGGCGGGTGTCCTTTACTTTCGGCTAAATCGCTGGTGGGTTGCGCCTGGATCTGACAAGCAGAGTCACCACGCTTATGCCTGGAGTGGCTACAGGCAGAATGAATGTTAGAAGAGGTCACCACGGTCAACAGTTCCCGTATCCGGTGTGGCACGTTCCTCTCCTAAACTGGAGAGACGTCTACTGGCGGGTGTAGTTCAATGGCAGAACACGAGCTTCCCAAGCTCGGAGTGGGGGTTCGATTCCCCTCACCCGCTCCATTCCTGTCTGGCACGGCGCCGGGGGTAAAACCCAGGTTGGCTTGACTCCAGGAGTCCCCGTCGGGCTACCCTTAAACGCGTCTTGTGAAGCTCACTCCGGAGGAATTCGTGACTGTCAGGTCGTCTCTCGTGTCCTTTTTTGTAGTCATGTCGCTGCTCGCGGGACTGCTGGCGAGTCCCGCTGCGGCGGCCGAACATGACGACGCCTATCAGGATGTCGTCTTTGACAATGTTCACACTCCGGCGATCGAGGCGCTCGACGCCGTGGGACTCTTCATCGATACCGAATGCCCCGACGGAACCTTGTGTCCTGAGGAGCCGATTCGGCGTTGGGAGATGGCTGTGTGGCTGGGAAGGGCAATCTACGGTACCCACCTTCCCCAAGACACCCCCTCAAAGTTCGGTGACCTGGACGACCAGACAATGTGGGCTGCTCCTTACATCGACATTCTGGTCGAAGACGGAGTCATCGAAGAGTGCGCCACCGATCCTCTCAGCTTTTGCCCCACGGACACCCTCACCCGGGCTGAGATAGCCACCGCTCTCGCACGCGTCTTGAAGCTCCCGCGGGTGGGCTATGCAGGCTTCGGCGACCTGCAGGGCATTGCGAACGCCGACGACATCAATTCCCTGGCCGCAGCCGGCATAACTGTGGGGTGTTCCGATGATCCCTTGCTCTTTTGCCCCTCCGCGGTGGTGACTCGGGGACAGATGGCTGCGTTGCTGGCGAGAGCGTTGGGCTTGGTGCCCCTACCCGGTTACCAACCGGCTACCGACCTGACACCGTTGCCGACCGACCCGGCAGTTCGGGTTGGGACTCTCGACAACGGTTACACGTACTACGTACGACAGAACGACAAACCCGGCAACAGCGTATCGCTGAGACTGGTGGTCAACGTAGGATCCGTCAACGAGCCCGAGCCCCAGTTGGGCTTGGCCCACTTCGTGGAGCACATGCTCTTCAGGGGGACTGCGGCCTACACGGCCGAGGAGTTCAACACCACCCTGCGTTCACTGGGAGTGGAATTCGGCCCCGACCTCAACGCCGGCGTCTGGTACGACCAAACCGTCTACGATCTCACCGTCACCACAGATCCTGCGGAGAATGTCAACACGGCCATGCACGTACTGTCGCAGATGGGCCACGCCGCTCTCATCGAACCGGAGGCAGTGGAGTCAGAACGTGGCGTGGTCCTCGACGAGGTTCGGTTCCGGACCGCCACCGCCAGTGGCAGTATCGCGGCCGAATTCGACCGGGTGTATACCCAAGGGACGCAGTACGAGGGCTACTACCCCATCGGGACGGCAGATGGTGTCGAGTCGACTACGGTCGAGGATCTGCGGCGTTTCTACGAGACCTGGTACGTGCCGTCCAACATGGCCATCGTGGCGGTTGGCGATCTGCCCGCCGACGAACTCTTCTCCTTGGTCGAAGAGCATTTCGGATCGATAGAAGCCGGTACGCCACCGGATTTCTCCCTTGACGAGATCGCCCCCAACCGGACGGCTTCTTACGACGTGGTTACAGACGATGAATATGGTTTCTCCTTTATCTCGCTCGACATCCGGGTCCCGACGTTCGACTACGCAACCGTGGGCGGTGAACGTCTCCTCATGCTGGAGAACCTGGCTGCCACCATGGTTCAGAACCGACTCGAAGACGCCTTCTATCGCGGCGAACTTACCCAGGTGGATGTGCCCCAGTTCTTTGCATTCAATCACAACCAGGGTCTCCGCTACTACGGCACCAACTGGCAGGGAGAGAACCTTGACACCGCGTCGCGAGACTATGTCTCGGTGTTGCAGACAGTCCAGCGTTACGGCTTCAACGATGACGACATAGCCCGCGCCACAGAGGCTTATGCCACCTCGCTTGAGTATCAACTTGACAACGCCGCCTCGACCAGGGATGCCGAATATGCGGGGAGATACGTCGCCCACTTCCTGTCCGGGGTGGACATAAGCGGACCACAGGAACGCTATGACCGGCTCTCGGCCCTCTTGGAAGGAGTCACTGCCGAGGAGTTGACCGATCACTTCCGCTGGCTGATGAACCAGGCAGGCCTGATTGTCATAGCAGTGGGTCCCGACGTGGCCAGCGTGCCCACCACGTCTGAACTGGAATCCGCCGTGGAGGCCGCCGCACCCCGAAGCGAACCGCCACCGATCGAGCCGGAGATCGACAGGTTGATGGAGGTTCCCGAGCCGGTAACGCCGGTTGCCACCCGGAGTCTGCCCGTGCTGGACGCCACCGAATGGGAATTCGCCAACGGAGCGCGGGTGGTGTTCGTCTACTCGGACATCGAAGAGGCGACAGTCAACATCCGGGCTCGGTCCCTGGGGGGATGGTCAACGCTCTATCCGGGTGCCCGGGCGCTCGCTCCTCGGGCTGTAGAGGCGGTATTCGGCAGTGGTTTCGGCGATCTGAGCAAGCTGCAGATGGACCGGTACCTGGGAGAGAGCACCGCCGGCCTGAGCGCCGTGATCCTTGAAAGAGAAGAGGGCTTCGACGGCGGGGCCAACCCCGAAGACCTGGAGACCCTGTTCCAACTTCTCCATCTGGCCGTCACGGCTCCCAGGGTAGACGATCTCGCCTTCGGTCAGGCTTTCAACGGCGCCGCCATCCGCACGTCATTTGCAGAAGTCAATCCTGCCTGGCAGGCGTGGGTTGCCTACAACGAGGCCCGTTTCGGAACCGAATGGCACCACCCGGTGGCCACCCATGAACAGCTGGCTACCCTGAGCGCCGATTCACTCCTCAGCCTCTACCAGCAACGCTTGGACGACGTGGACGACATGATGCTGGCAGTGGTGGGTGATACCTCCGCCGAAGACGTCGAACGGCTCGCTCGCCTCTACATCGGGACCCTTCCCGCCGGCGACGCCGATACCTATGTTGACCTCCACACCCCTGCACCGACCGAGTTGGTGCGGCGCGAGATTCCGGTCACCGCCGACAAGAGCGCCGTGCTGGAGATGTATCACGACGCCGACATTGCCCCATCTCCGTCTGTGCGAGTCAATGCTGGCGTGCTGGATTCGGTCCTGAGTGATCGTCTAACCCGGTTCGTCCGCGAGGAGTTGGGCGCCTCCTATGTTGCGGGGGTCTCGATCCAGACAGCCCTGGTCCCCCGGCCCACTGCTTACTCGACCCTCTTCTATACTGTCGATGCCGACGGTTATGACGATGCCTACAACCGGGTTGTTTCCATCCTGGCCGACCTGGTGGCCAACGGACCCACCGCGGAAGAACTGGAGCAGGCCAAGACGGTTCTCCGGGCCGACTACAGCGAACCCAGCAACGGCGCACTGCTCAGCGCTCTCATCCACCGACTGCACCTCGACGATTCCAACCTGCTTACATCCCAGAACTCCCTAGAGGAATTGGATGCGGTTACTGTTTCATCCGTGCGGGCCCTCGCCACGGTTCTCTATGGCAAGGAAGGCCGCGTGGAGATCGTACGGGTACCGACCGTCTCTCCCGACGGAGGCGGGTAACGATGGCACTCTTTGAGGCGATGGCGGCGGGAAGTCCCGTCGCTATCCCTTCAAAGGTTGACAGGTGGCCGTTCGCAAAGTAAAGGAGTGCCGTGATCTTCTCTGACCGATCGATCAAGGTGGCTCTGTCGGAAGGTCGCTTGGAAATCGAACCGTTCGAGGAATCCAACGTCCAGCCTTCGAGCGTGGACTTACGAGTCGCCGCTACCTTCAGAGTGTTCGCCAACCATCTCTATCCCTATATCGATCCTCGCCGACCTCAGGAGAACCTCACCAGCCTTCATGAGGTGAGGCGCGATGATCACTTCATCCTGCATCCCGGGGAGTTTGCCCTCGGCGCCACCTTGGAGCGGGTCCGGCTGGGAGACGACATCGTGGCCCGATTGGAGGGCAAGTCCAGTTTGGGGAGGCTGGGTTTGATGATCCACTCGACAGCGGGCTTTGTGGACCCCGGCTTCGATGGACACCTCACCCTGGAACTCTCCAATGTCGCCCAACTTCCCATTGCCATCTACCCGGGAATGCGGATCGGGCAGATCAGCTTCTACCAGATGACCACCGCCGCCGACAATCCGTATGGAAGCGGGGCGGCCGGTTCCAGGTATCAAGGACAGGTCGGGCCTACGGCCAGCAGGAGCCACCGGGACTTCCGGTAGCTGCGGGCACAGCGCCCGCCTCCCGCCCAAGGGTTCAGTACTCGTGGTCAGCCCGGCGCTGCCGGGAGGGCTGCACCCGGGGCGGTTCGCCCGGTTGCTTGGGATAGTGGGGTGGCCATGGGGCGTCTCCCAGGCCGTATTCCTCCTCGTCACGCACCACCCACTCCAAAAGAGTGTCGATGTTGTCCGCCTCCTCGTCGATCCCTTCCGTCAGGTCCCCCACCTCCCGGTAGCGATCAGCGAAACGGTCCATTGGAAAGTCCTCGATCTCAACGTCGGGGAGTTCCTCCCAAGTGAGGGGAGCGGATACGTATCCGGTGGGCCGGACTCCGTAGGCCGACGACACGGTCTTGTCTCGGGCGTTCTGGTTGTAGTCCACGAAGACCCCGGTGCGTTCCTCCTTCCACCACCTGGTGGTGACCAGATTGGGGAGGCGTCTCTCCAACTCTCGGGCGAAAGCCAGTACTGCACGGCGGGTGTGATAGAAGTCATAGACCGGTTCGATCCGGACATACACATGAATCCCCCGGCTGCCGGAGGTCTTGGGCCATCCTCGCAGGCCTATCTCCTCCAGCAAAGCACCAGCCGCCACCGCAGCCTCCTTCACATGGACGAATCCGAAGCCAGGGGTGGGATCGAAGTCAAATCGCAACTCGTCGGGATGGTCTATGTCGTCCGCCCGAACCGGCCAGGGATGAAAGTCAAGACACCCCAACTGCGCCAGCCTCACGACGTCGGCTTCCTTGGTAGGCACGTTCATCACCCCCGGGCGCTGGGAGGGAAACCGAATGTCCACCGTCTTGAAGGGGGTTCTTCTCTGAGCCCGCTTTTGATAGATGGGCGGCTGATCCACCCCTTTCATGTAGCGTTTCAGCATGGTGGGACGGTTGTCCACTCCCCGCAGCGCTCCTTCCGCGCAGGTCACAAAATGCTTCACCACATCCAGCTTCGTCCAGCCCTGTTTGGGAAACACCACCCTGGAGGGACTGGAGATCCTCACCTTCTCCCCGGCCACCTCGACACTGGTCGCTTCTTTGGCCATCAAGGAATCACGGTAGCTTATCTGGCAGTTTGATTGGCGACTCTTCGAAAACTTCTGTCACGCGGTACCCCAGAAAAACTCCACCTGTGTGCAACGGGAACCGGCAGACCGGGGTTCTTTAAGTAGATGGACCATTTAGTCAAGGCCTTGGCGTCGGACCTCGACCGCCACTTTCCGGTTCTGGTATCCGAACTGCAACATGGCGTGTTCAGCGGACTGCGGCAACTCACCGGAGATCACCACCGGGCGGAAGACCTCACCCAAGAGGCTTTCATCCGGGCTTACCGGGCAATGCAGACCTACCCCGCCGAACGCATCAAGAGCATGCGTCTGCGGGGTTACGTCTGGACAATCGCCCTCAACCTCCTGCGCAACCAAGCCCGCGCCGAGTCACGACAACCCAAGCCGGTGAGGTTGGAGGATGCCGGATACCTTCCGCCAGACCCACCCGACTCCCACGCTTGGCGCCGGCGCTGGCAAATGCTTCCCACCGCCCAACGAAGGGCAGTGATCCTGCGGCATGTGTCCGGCCTCTCATATCAGGAGATTTCAGACGCTACCGGCCGCCCACAAAGTACCGTGCGAAGCGACGTCCGCCGAGGGCTTGGCCGGCTGAGAACCATCATCGACGGAGAAGACAACAGGAGTATCCAATGAACCTGGAGAAGGAGTTAGGCCGTTTGTTGACAACCGCCCCGCGGGAAGTCGGAGAGGGGGTGGTTCTCGGTACCGGGATTTCCGATGGATTCTCGGTGTTCGAATCGTTGTTGGGACCGGTGGTGGTGACTTTCAATCCCCTGGGGGTATCGGCGGTTGATCTGCTCAGCGAGGGATTCGAACAGCGTTTCGAGCAACGGTTCCAGAGGGGGTTGTTGGAGGCTCGGCCGCCCCGGGGCTGGAACGACCTCATCCTCCGAGCGTTGGAAGAGGGGACGCCCGGGGCCCTCCCGGTGGATCTGCGTTCGGTGACCACCTTCCAGAGGGAGGTGCTGGAAGAAACCGCTGCCATCCCCCGGGGCCAGACTCGCTCCTACGGGTGGCTGGCTCACCAGACCGGTCGCCCCAGGGCCGCTCGGGCAGTGGGGCAGACCATGGCCCGCAACCCCGTCCCCCTGGTGATTCCCTGCCACCGAGTGGTCCGCGCCGACGGGCAGGTCGGCCACTACGGGTTGGGCGGCATCCACAACAAGCGGACCCTGCTGCGGGTAGAAGGTGCCTTGGGATAGTTACCGGTCCCTGGTGACCGCAGGGACCGTGCCGGAAACCCAAGAGCAGAGCCGCCTCGCTATTGTGTCAAAAAGCCCACCCGGCAACCCAGCACGCCCATGGAAACCCACCGCATGACTGAATACCAGGAGAAGCCTTGAGCAGCAACCTGGCCTCGACGCATCTCCCCATCACGGACGGCCTGCTGGTGGTTGTCAAGGATGAGTGCGAGACCTGCCATTTGACAATTCCAGTGCTGGAGGAGTTGATCCGGGGAGAGGAACCTGTGGCGGTTGTCTCACAGGACCTGGCAGACTTCCCTCCCGGCATGGAGGTCATCCACGACCTTGAACTTGATATCTCTTGGAAGCTCTCCACCGAAACCACCCCCACCATCTATCGAATCCGCAACGGCGAGGTAGTCGATCAGCAGGAGGGGTGGTTGAGGAGCGGTTGGGAACGAGTGGCTGCCGTCAACGACTTGGGAGCGGGCCTCCCGGACCAGCGGCCCGGGTGTGGTTCGGACACCATGCTGCCCGAGACCTACCAGCGTCTGATGCGAAGACACTCCCCTCACCGGTTGGCGTCCCGGCGAGTCGAACTGGGGAGCTCTGAAGACCCCATGGAGGCGGCCTTTGCCCGCGGATGGACGGACGGCCTCCCGGTGACGCCTCCCACCGAGGAACGGGTGGCGACGATGCTGCAGGGAACGGCTCTTCCCCCCGATGAGGTGGTGTGCGTCCTGCCTCCCGACCTGGCCGAATGCACCGTGGAGAAGGTAGCAATCAACGCGGTCATGGCCGGCTGTCTACCGGAGTACCTGCCGGTGGTTGTTGCTGGGGTGAGGGCGGCCGCCACAAGTCGCTTCAATATCCATGGCATCTCGGCCACCACCTATTTCACAGGGCCGGTGCTGGTGGTGAACGGTCCGATCCGTCCACGGATCGGGATGAATTCTGGGATCAATGCCCTCGGCCAGGGAAACCGGGCCAACATGACCATAGGGCGGGCACTTAATCTGGTGGTCCGCAATGTGGGCGGTGCCCGCCCCGGCGGCGTGGACCGTGCGGCTCTCGGAAGCCCCGGGAAGCTGTCTTTCTGCTTCCCCGAGGACGAGGAGGGATCACCCTGGGAACCGCTGTCGGTGGAACGCGGATTCTCCCCGCAGGACTCCACAGTGACCCTCTTCGCGGGCCACGGACCGATCGAGATTGTCGACCAGCGATCCCGAACGCCCGAGTCGCTGGCAAAGACGTTTGCATTGCAGTTGCGCATGCTCGGCCATCCCAAGATTGCGGGGTTGTCCGACGCTATCGTGGTGGTCTCCCCCGAACACGCCCGGGTGTTCCGGGAAGCGGCATGGTCAAAAGCGCGGCTCCGCCAGGAAGTCCTCTCTTCACTGACCCTCCCCAGTGACCGGATGGTGGCGGGCGCCGACGGCGTGGCGGAAGGCATGCCGCCTCACCTGGCCGCCGCAAGGCCTCGGATGTCGAAATTCGCACCCGACGGACTCTGGTTCGTTCACGCCGGAGGTGACGCCGGAATGTTCTCGGCGATAATCTCAGGATGGATCGGAGGAGCGGCAAGTTCGCAGATGATCACCATGGCTATCGACAGCTGAAGGGCCCCACAGATGACCGCATTGCTAGACCCGACCAGTGAACGAGCAACTCAAACACGCTCATTGAGCCCCCGAATCCCCGATCTCACCAACGGCACAGTGGCGTTATTGGACATCTCCAAGCCCAGAGGCGACATCTTCATCAAGAGGCTGGAAGAGTTGTTCTCCCAAATAGAGGTCTCGGTGCGCCACTATCGCAAGCCCACCTTCTCGAAGCCGGCTCCCTTGGATCTGCGGCAGCGCATCGCCGCCGAGTGCACGGCGGTGGTGGAAGCCTTAGCCGACTGAGGGTCGTGTGCGTCGTGCAGTGTGCACGACCTCGTGGATCTCGAAGACCGTGGTGTCGCCGGAGTATTCGTGGCCTCCGATCGATTCGCGCAGGCCGCCGACACCCAAGGACAAGCCCTGGGGATGCATCCCCGACGGGTGTTGACAGCCCATCCCATCCAGGACCGAAGCGACGAAGAGATGCGAACTCTTGCCGAGACCGCCTTCCCTCAGATCCTGGCCGCCCTGTCAGGCTGAACCGCGACCGCGACCTCACATCGCACCATCCTCGACATCAGCGCGGCCCGACCGATGCTGTCTTCCTCTTCGAGGTTTGTTGGAACCGCTTCCCTGGGGCGGTAAGTCGCGAAAAAACGCTGTAACTTAATGCCCGCAGCCCGAGCCGCCGTCTGCTTAGTATGGGTTTCGAAGGCGAGTGCACGTCGCCTTCCCAAATAACCCAACTAACGAATAGAGGACCAAACCATGAGACTTTCTGGGCATCCAGCGCCCGTTCCCAAGGCATCCAAACGAATACCGAACATGCGGCCCCTTCCTGAGTACGCCGCGTCGGGACTCAACGACTGCTGACCAATTCCCCGTGGAGTTCATCCGGCTGGCTCCGGTAGCAGACGAAGACGCCGCCCAGGACGGCAGCATTCCAATCGGATAGATCCCGAGGGATAGTTGAACAGCAGCTAACGGTCGCCTTTGCGCTACCTTGGCAGGGTCTTGATACGCCTGACGGCAAGTCCTGGTCCCTGAAAGCGGAGAGCCCTTCCGGCAGAGGTCCGCTCTCCAAGCCAGCGCTACGGCGTGATTTCCCGTTCGGCCCCGGACAACCCAAACTTTCGGCATCACAACCCGGGAGGAATTGTTGACCGGCCGCTTGCAGGGTTTCAATCCAATCGACCCTGGAGACTCCTTCCGTTTCCAAGGCTCCGTATCAAACCGGGCTATCGGCATCTATGGCCGATCAGTCCTAGGAACCCTTTAGGCGGTTGATCCAACCCCAATCCACCTAAGAGCGGCATAGCCCGGTCTTACCGCCGGAGCTACCCGTTTGCTCCACACGGACGGTGAGCGTTCTTCGCTCGCCCGTATCACTTAAAGAAAAGGAGCAAACATGAAACGTATATGGCTGACGACAGCCATCTTGGCCTTATCGGCCTTGATCGTGGCGGCCTGCGGGGCTGACAATTCCGCTGAGCCAGCCCCCACCACCGCAGCACCCGCCACCACCGCAGCACCCGCCACCACCGCAGCACCCGCCACCACTGCGGCGTCCGAGCGCCGCGCCGCCGAGGCTGTTGCCGAAGCAGAAGCGGCTGCAGCGGCAGCCGCGGAGGCCGCTCGGGAGGCTTCCGATGCGATTGAGAGGGCACAGGATGCCCTTTCTTCATCGCCTGAGGGCGCCATGGTAGAAGAGGCCACCGAAGAGGAAGCCGAGGAAGAGGGTTCTCGCCGGCAAGAGCAGGTCATCGCGGAGTTTCCCATGGTGTTCTATGAGGGTTACGGCGTCAATCCCCAGATTCCTGCCGACGAGCAGCCGTTTTCGACCTTCGGCTTGGACGCCGACACGGCCAGTTGGTACCGCCAGTTCGTCTACCTGGATCAGGGGGCCCGGCCCAATCCCGACGCCATCCGAGCCGAAGAGATGATCAACGCCTTCGAAGCCCGGTGCGACGAGTCGGTGAGCGACGGAACCGTACGGCTGTGCGTGCAAGGAACCCAGAACCCCTTCTACCTCCGTGATGAGTACCGCCTAGTGCGAGTGGCGGTGGAAACCGGGCGGGGATTCAACCAACCGGTCACCTACATCGTGGTCCTGGATCAGTCAGGATCGATGGGAGACGGTGACCGCTGGGACATAGCGACCAGCATTTTGGAAGACTTACTGGACCATCTCAACTCCGATGACCGGTTCGGACTGGTCACCTTCCACGATCACGCCCACGTGATCGTTCATCCCGATTATGGAGATCGCGCTCGACGCCAGTACCGGGAAACCAACCTGTATCCCGACGGCTCCACCAACGCCGGTGAGGGTCTTCGAATGGGATACGAACTGGCCTACGATGAAGTGCGCCGCGACTCCGACCGGCAGGTGATGGTGGTGTTCCTCTCCGATGGAGTGGCCAACACCGGCCCCGCCACCGGCCCGGACAGCATCCTGGAACTGGTCGAAAGAGCCAAACGGGACTCCGACATAGGCATGGCCGCCGGCGGCGTGGGCGAGGGCAACTACAACGACGTCCTCCTGGAGCAAATCGCCGACCAGGCCCAAGGCTGGTACCAGTACATCTACGACTACCGCACCGGCGATGACTTCCTGGAAAGAGTCCGATCGGGAATCGTGGGTTATGAGGCCAAGGCTCAGGTGGAGTTCAATCCCGAAGCGGTCGACCTGTGGCGGCTCATCGGCTATGAGAACCGACAGATCGACTCGGAGTTGTTCCGAGAGGACGAGACGGCCAAGAGGCAGTCGGCGCCGCTATTGGGCGGTGTCGCCACCGCCGCATTCTTTGAGGTGAAACTCACCGACCGGGCCGGCAGAGATGACTGGCTGATATCGGCCACCATCCGGTATCGACCGTGCTTTGACTGCGCGTTCAAGGAGGTGAACACCCGAATCCCGTTGGGAGTAGTGAACGAACCATTCAGCCAAGCGGCATGCGACTACCGGGTGCAGGCCTATGTGATGCAATACGCTGAGTTTGCGCGGAATAGCTTCTACGCCTGGGACCGCAGTACCCCCGACGCATTGTTGGATGCCATGTACGGGGATTTGGACTCACTTTACGGAGACGAGAGCGGGTCGTGCGAGGAGAACCTGGAAACAGTAGCTCGCACCGTCCAGCGGTACATCAATGCCGATCCATTGGAAACCAACAGATAGCTCCAGCCGACACAGAAGAGCGAGGGGGCCGGACAGGCATCCGGCCCCCTCGCTCCAACAACGGATTACCACGCCCTCGAAGCCGGTATTTTCTAAGGAATTGGATCATGAGAAGGAGCCGCCATCACCCGACACCCCCGCGCGGAGAACTACAGTGTTCTCACCTTCGACTGCTACGGAACCCTGGTGGACTGGGGAAGGGGAATCGCCGACGACATCGCCCCAGCCAAGGCACTTGGTCTCGACACAGTGTGGATCCGTCGCAACCAAGACGCCACCCGGATGGTCGAGGCGCAACCCACCTGGAGGTACCCCACTCTCGCAGATTTCGCCGATGCCATGTTCGAGGACTCGCAATGACCGCAGTTATCTTCATCTCCTGACGAAGGGATTCTTGTTCACAATGCCCCCGCGAGCCAGTGCCGGATTGCTCATCTACCGCCGCGGGGCCTCCGGTGCTCTGGAGGTGCTACTAGGCCACTACGGAGGACCGTTTTGGGCTCGCCGTGACCGGGGTGCCTGGACCGTATTCAAGGGAAGAGGCCACCAAGGGGAAACTCCCTTGGAAACTGCCATCCGGGAATTCGAGGAAGAGACCGGATGGGAGGCGCCACCGGATCCATGGCTGTCGCTGCCTCAAGTCAAGGCTGCAAACCAGGTGATGACCATCTGGGCAGTAGAAGCAGATTTCGATCCGGCCGCGCTGCGCCCCGGGATGTTCTCCATGGAATGGCCGCTTCGTTCCGGGAAGTTCCGAGAGTTCCCCGAAATCGACCGTGCCCAATGGTTTTCCATACCCGAGGCCCGCATCAAGATGCCGGCCAGCCAGACAGTGCTGCTGGACTACCTCGCCGAAGGCCTCCGCCGCCCTCGGGGGTGATCGAATGACTCGCTCTGTCTCCGCTATAGGACAAGTCCGAGCCGCGGTCGAACTTCTTGTCATGACGGCATATCGCTGAAGCTGTCCCTGAAGGCTGTCAGGTAGAGACCGGGACTTCTTGATCGCGATGCTGGAAGATCCAACCGAGACATCTGTCTCCGACATCGCGACGCGAGCAGGCATGAGCGCCATGCAGGTCAGCGCCTACCGGAGTCGATTGATCAACAAGGGGATGATCGCGCCGAAGCGCTATGGGTATGTGGCCTTCGTCCACTCTGGTGTTCGGCGTTGGCTGGCCCAGCGGGTGGAAGAAGAAAGCAACCAGTGGGAACAACCTCGTTGGTCTTTGTAAAATCCACAGACATGAGCGAAGAAACTGCCCTCCCCCGGACCGAAGCTGAGTGGCGGGAGCGACTGGATCCCAACCAATACCAGGTACTAAGAGAAGGGGGCACGGAGTACCCCTTCAGCGGCGACTACTGGAACACCAAGACACCCGGGGTCTATGCCTGTGCGGGGTGCGGGATGGAGTTGTTTGACTCCGACACCAAGTACGACTCCGGCACCGGCTGGCCTTCCTTCTGGGAAGCTATGGATCCCGAACGCATCGAAACCCGCGTCGACACCTCACACGGCATGGTCCGCACCGAAGTGCTCTGCAAACAGTGCGGCGGACACCTCGGGCACGTCTTCCCGGACGGCCCGGGTCCGGCTGGAATGAGGTATTGCCTCAACTCCTGTTCGTTGGATCTGAAGCCCACCGACTAGGACGATCGGCCTCCCAGAGGTCGATTTGATAATTCAGTATTGCGGAAATATGATAGCCCCTTTGTTAGGTTGTAATAAGTAGAACAACCTTGCGGACCCTCCCCTCGGTGGGCTGGGACCGCGCTTCAATCGAAACAATGGAGGAGCAATCGATATGGCATCCGCAGTCGGAATAGACCTCGGAACCACCAACAGTGTGATCGCTGCCCTGGATGGCGCCGATCCGGTAATCATCGCCAACGCCGAGGGGTCTCGCACCACACCCTCGGTGGTGGCATTCAAAGACGGGGACATCCTAGTGGGAGAGGTGGCCAAGCGACAGGCCATCACCAATCCCGATTTCACAGTCCGCTCGGTGAAGAGAGAGATGGGCACCAACTGGTCCATCAAGGTAGACCAGAAGACCTATCGGGCGCAGGAGATCGCGGCCCGGGTGTTACTCAAGCTGAAGCGGGACGCCGAGGCTTACCTGGGCGAGACCGTGACCGACGCGGTTGTCACTGTCCCTGCCTACTTCAACGACGCGCAACGGCAGGCCACCAAGGAGGCGGGGGTGATCGCCGGGCTGAATGTGCTCCGCATAATCAACGAGCCGACTGCCGCCTCCCTTGCCTACGGCCTCGACAAGGAGAACGATCAGACCATTCTGGTGTTCGACCTGGGTGGTGGGACCTTCGATGTCTCCATTCTTGAGATCGGCGAAGGGGTATTTGAAGTGAAGTCGACCAGCGGCGACACCAATCTTGGTGGCGATGACTGGGACCAGGCCATCATCGACTGGTTGAACAACCGATTCCAGGCAGAGCACGGCGTTGATCTCTCCGCCGATCGGATGGCAGTCCAGCGACTTCGCGAAGCTGCCGAGAAAGCCAAGATCGAGCTTTCAACCGTGGCAGAGACGGAGGTGAACCTTCCCTTCGTAACCGCCACGTCGGCCGGGCCGTTGCATCTGCAGTACAAGCTGACCCGTTCAGAATTCCAAAGGCTGTCCGAGCCACTGCTCAAGCGTTTGGAGAGGCCTTTCCTCTCTGCCATCAAGGACGCCGGCATCAAGACCTCCGAAATCGACCATGTCGTATTGGTGGGAGGATCCACCCGCATGCCCGCCGTTCAAGAGTTGGTGGAGAGACTCTCCGGCCGGACACCCCATCGCGGAGTGAATCCCGACGAGGTGGTGGCCGCCGGCGCCGCCATCCAGGCCGGTGTGCTGAAGGGCGAGGTCAAAGATGTGCTGTTGCTGGACGTCACCCCTCTGACCTTGGGCGTGGAGACCAAGGGTGCAGTGATGACCAAGATGATCGAGCGCAACACCACCATCCCCACCCGCCGGTCAGAGACCTTCACCACTGCTGAAAGTAACCAGTCTTCGGTGGAGATACATGTCCTGCAGGGAGAGCGCGCCATGGCCATGGACAACAAGAGCCTCGGCAAGTTCCTTCTGACCGGGATTCCGCCCGCCCCGATGGGAGTCCCCCAGATCGAAGTCACTTTCGACATCGACGCCAACGGGATAGTCAACGTCTCCGCCAAGGACCTGGCCACCGGCAAGGAACAGGCAATGACCATCACGGGAGGAACCGCGCTGGAACGGGACGAGATCGACGAAATGGTGCAAGACGCCGAGCAGTACGAGGAAGAGGACAGCCGCAAGCGGGAAGCCGTCGAGACCCGCAACCAGGCCGACCAACTGGTCCATCAGACCGAGAAACTCATGGAGGAACAGAAAGAGCAATTGACCGAGGAGGAGAAGTCCTCCTTGGAAGCGGCTCTTTCGGACCTGAAGGCAGTGCTGGAGGACCAGAACGCCGATTCGGCTGCGGTGCGCGAAAAGATGGATGCTCTGATCGCCGCCAGCCAGCAGATGGCGACCCGCCTCTACCAGGAGGCCGCCGCCCAGGCTGAGCAGAGCGACGAAGGCCCCGATGACGACGATGATGACGTGGTGGAAGCCGAGATCATCGAGGACGAGGACCAGTAAGAAGTGGACAATTCTCAGGACTCCGCCTCCGATGCCGATCCCGGAGTGGAGACGGTGGCGGCCGCAGAGGTGGAGGTCCTTCTAGAACAGGACCCGGAGGACTCCCCCGAGGCTGTGAAAGGGGCGGCTGATCCCGCCGAGGAACTCGCCCAAGCGCTTGAGGATCTCCGTGCGGCGGAGCAGCGAGCCGACGCCTCTCACCAGTCCTACCTGCGGGCGGTGGCTGACCTCGACAACTACCGCAAACGGATGCGGCGAGAGCAGGGTGCTATCGCGTCGCGGGCATCGGGACAGACTGTCGTGTCGCTGCTTCCCGTCCTGGACAGTTTCGACGCTGCCCTGGTCTTGGAGGTCTCTTCCGAAGAGGACCAGAACGTTCTGTCGGGAATGAGGGCAACCTATGACCTGATGATGGGCACCTTGCAAAACCAGGGCCTTGAGATCATCCCCACCGCCGGGGAGGAGTTCTCTCCCGAAGTCCACGAGCCGATCAATGCTCCTCCACCGGGAGACGGAGAGTTGGTCGTGGCGAACGAAGTCCGGCGGGGGTATCGGTTGAAGGGTCGGCTCCTGCGGGCATCCCTGGTGATGGTGACCAGAAGGAGCGAATCCGAGTAGATGAATCGCGACTGGGTAGACAAGGACTTCTACCGGACCCTCGGGGTTGCCAAGTCCAATTCGGCTGAGGAGATAAAGCGCGCCTATCGGAAGTTGGCCCGCCAATACCATCCCGATGCCAATCCCGGCGACGAGAGCAAGGCGGAGAAGTTCAAAGGAATCTCCGAGGCCTACTCGATCCTGTCCGATCCCGAACGGCGCAAGGAATACGACGAGGTCCGCCGAGTGGTCGACTCGGGTGGCTACCGCCACTTTCCAGGCGCGGGCCAAGGCGCCCCTTTCGGCGGTCAGGTCAATCTCGAAGACCTGCTGGGTGGATTCGGCGGGTTCGGCGACCTGTTCGGCCAGGGTGGCCAGCAAGCCAGGTCCGGAAAGGGAGACGATCTCTCCGCCAGCCTCCGACTCACCTTCGAAGAAGCCCTGGAAGGGGTTACCCGCTCGATTGCCGTGAAAGGACAAGCGTCCTGTCTGGACTGCCGGGGAACCGGGGCTCGGGCAGGTACTGTCCCCGAGACCTGCCCAACCTGCGCAGGCAGAGGCGCCACCGTCCAGGACCAAGGGCCCTTCTCTTTCAGCCGACCATGTCATCAGTGTCAGGGATCGGGACGGTTGATCAGAAATCCTTGCCCGAAGTGCCGCGGCTCCGGGGTCCGTCACCGCACACGGAAGGTGAGAGTAAAGATTCCGCCCGGAGTCAAGGACGGAGGCAAGATCAGGATCCGAGGTAGGGGCGCCCCCGGCCGATCAGGCGGCCCTCCCGGAGACCTGGTGGTGCAGGTCGAAGTTGAACCTCACCCGTTCTTCGTGAGGAACGGCAAGAATCTCAACCTGGTGCTGCCCCTTACCTACACGGAAGCCATCTTGGGCGCCACCCTGGAGATCCCCACCCTGCACGGATCCGTGAAACTACGGGTACCGCCTGGAACTCCCAACGGAAAGACGTTCCGGGTCCGGGGAGGAGGGGTCCCCACCCGGAAGGGCAAGGCGGGCGACCTGCTGGTGGAAGCCAGGGTGGAGATTCCCAAGCGTGTCAACCGCAAGCAAAGACAACTGCTGGAAAGCCTCGCTGAACTGGAGCGCAAAGATATACGCTCACACTTTGAGGTGAACAAATGAGCCGTCGTCAAGAAGCCGTGTTCGTCATATCGGTGGCAGCCCGGCTGTCGGGGATGCATCCTCAAACCTTGCGGATCTATGAGCGCCGCGGCTTGGTGGCGCCATATCGCACCGAGGGTGGGACTCGTCGCTATTCCCAACAGGACATCGACCGGCTGCTATTGATCAGCGAACTAACCTCAGCCGGCCTCAACCTGGAGGGAGTCAGGATGGTCATAGAACTCCAGGATGAGATGTCGGCCATGCGAAAGGAGCACAAGAGGGGTCGGCGCCAACGGGAACTTCTGGCCAGCACCGCCGGCCGGGCGGCCCAATTGGAGGCTGAAAACGAACGACTGAGAGCCAAGATACGGGAACTGGACGACCGGTTGGGCGCCGTCTCCGGCGAGTTGGAAGGTTTGCGCCGCATCTACTACCACAACTTTCCCGGTCCGGCCAAAAGCGATTAGCGGCTAATCTGGATGTCTCGTGAGTGACTTTTATCGAGGAACCCTGCGGGTGATGGACCCCAACGGATTCCTGTTGGACATCGGGGCGGCCGATTTACAGATTGACGACCCCGAACGCAAGACTTGGAACGGTCATTTGACCGTTTTCAAGGGTTCCTGCATCGACCGCAAAAGCCTTACCTCTCTGGTAGAGACCCGAGACGGGACCCGGTCGCTGGCTCAAATCAGCCCCGCCACCGGCTTGGAACGCGGTCGGTTCATCACGATGAACGTGGTGGGCCTGGGCAAGGCTCCCTTCTAGTCACCGAGTCCTGACCGGACGCTGATCTTCCCGCACCTCGTTGACGCGGTGCGGCAGGTCGGGTCACTCCCCCGCCGGCATCCAGGTGGGATCCCGGTCGTCGTAGTCGTTGTGAGTGAGTTGCACCGGGTGGCCTCTATCAGCATCGACCACAAAAATCTCATTATCACCGTCGCCATCGCCGGTGAAGGCAAGCAGGAAGCCGTCCGGCGACCAGGCCGGTTCCCGGTCCGTGGCTTGGTTGTGAGTTAGTTGCCGCACATTGCTGCCGTCGGCGTACATCACAAAGATCTCATCATCGCCATCGCGGTCGCTGACGAAAGCAAGCCGGTATCCATCGGGGGACCACACCGGTTCCTTATCGTCCGCATGATTGTCGGTGACCTGTTGCAGATTGGCGCCATCAGCGTCCATGACAAAGATCTCATCATCACCAAGGAGACTGCGAACGAACGCTACTCGAGTCCGATCGGGGGACCACACCATCTGCTTGGCGCGGCTGTAGTTGTTGTCCGCCACCATTTGCAGATCCTCCCCGTCGGCGCCCACCGTAAACATCCCCGAGTCTCGACCTCGAGCATTCGCGAAATAGATCTCGGCGCTATCCGACGACCATGTCATGCCTTCTATCGAAGTGCGGTCGTCGGTGATCTGTCGAACGTACCTACCCTCAACACCCACCACGAAGATCTCCAGGTCGAGGCCTCTCCCCCGACTGGTGAAGGCAAGTGTGGAACTGTCCGGCGACCAGATCGGATCAAACACGTGATTGTCATTATCGGTTATCTGGTAAGGGGTGCCTCCGGTCGGATCCACCACCAGAACCTCGCTGTCCCCACCCCGGCTACCTAGAAAAGCAATCCGCTCACCGTTGGGAGACCACACCGGCCCAGTGTCATTGACGTTGTTATAGGTGAGTTGTTGCTGATTGGTACCGTCGCTATTCATCACAAAAACTTCGGTTTGGTAGGTGCGATTGAAGGCAATGGTCTTGCCGTCCGGCGACCAGGCCGGGTTCCTCTCCTCGATGTGGTTGTTGGTGAGTCGCCGCTGCTCGCCCCCATTGACGTCGACGACGAATATCTCCGAGTCACCGCCCAAGACACCCCGATAGGCCAGAAATCTTCCGTCCGGGGACCACACAGGATCCCTGTCAGAGATGGAGTCCTCGGTTATCTGCTCTTGGTTGTCGCCATCCGCATCCACTACGAAGATCTCTCCATGCAAGGAGAAGGCAATCCGTTTGCTGTCAGGCGACCACGCCGGATAGGCGCCGTGTATCAGCAAACGCTGGTTTCCACCGTTTGCATCCATCAAGAAAATGTCTGAATGGCTGTAGAAGGCGATGGTTGCACCGTCAGGAGACCAGGCCAAAGCCCAATCGCTGTAGTCGTTGTCGGTGATTTGTCGATCGTCGGAACCGTCGACATTCGCCAGGTAGATCTCGGCGTTGCGATTGCCTTGAGGATGACTGTGATAGGCGATTCGCTCACCGTCAGGAGACCACACCAGGAAGTCATCGATGGAACGCCCCTGGGTGAGTCGGCGCCTATCCCCGCCATCGGCGTCCATGACAAAGAGATCTCCCATAGAGACAAAAGCGACTGCGGCGCCATCAGGGGACCAGGCGGGAAGCCGACCGCTGGCAAGGTGGTGCTTCTCATTCCCAGCAACATCAATCACAAAAATCTCACCGCGGCTGTGCAACGCGATGCGAGAACCGTCCGGCGACCACGCCGGATCCTCGCCGTGGACCAGTATCCGCTGGTTGCCTCCGTCAGCGTCCACCAGCACTATGTCATCATCCAGGCCCCTTTCGTCGTACCTTGTGAAAGCGATTCGCATCGGGACTTGGTCGCTTCCGATCACCTCGTCGAAAGTCGGCGAGGGAACCAGACCGAGTGCCCGAGCCAGGAAAGCAGCCATCTCTGCGCGGGTCACCGCCGCCTCAGGACAGAACTTGACCGGGTCCGCGGAACAGCCCACCGTGATATTGGCAGCCGCAATGGAGTTGATGTCGGCGGCGTGATCGCTCTGTGCCGTGTCTACGAACCCTGCATCGGCAGCCGCTGCCAAGCCCAGAGCGCGGGTAAGGAATGTAGCCATCTGGCCCCGGGTAACCGGGGCTTGGGGACAGAACCGATCCGGATCGGTGGCACATCCCCGAGTAATGCCCAATTCGGCCAACCGATCCACATGAGGCGCCCACCACTGGCCGGTGTCCACGTCGGTGAACCGTGATGTGGCTAGGGCGGCAGGTTCGGCCTCGTCTGTTGCTCGGATCAGCCAAACCGCCACCGTCCACCGGTCTATGTCGTCGTCCGGACAGAACGCATCCTCACCGCAATCCGTGGCATCGAGAATTCCCAGGGCCGCCAGAGCATCGATGGCCGGCTCGTGGACCCTGCCGTCGTCATCGGCAAAAGCGTTGGATGACCCCGCTCCCACCGGACCCAAAAGCCCTATGAGCAGGGCGCCCATTGCCAATGCGACCGATGAGACACGCCATCGGACCCACCCTGCCACAGTTGTAAATGTCATTCACCGCTCCCTATGGACTGGACAGCTACCGGGCGATCAAAACCCACCGGTATTCGGTTACCTCCCCACCGGCGACCACGTCAGGCCAAACTCATTGAAGTCGTTGGAGACCACTTCCCGTACATCGCTTCCATCGGCCTTCATCACGAATACCTGCCAGAAATCCCCGCGGAAGCTCTCGAAGGCAATCAGGGATCCGTCGGGAGACCACACCGGGAACTCGTCCACGAAGTCAGTGTCGGTCAGACGGCGAACGTTGGAACCGTCCGCATCCATCACATAGATGTTTCGGGGTCCGTCCCGCTCGCTGTGAAAAGCGATCCGGGTACCGTCAGGCGACCAGGACGGGAAGGCGTCATCTGCTTCGTTGTCGGTCAATTGCCGATGGTTGGAACCGTCCGCATCCATCACAACGACCTCGGAGTCGCCCTCGCGGAAGCTCTCGAACACGATCTTGGAACTGTCAGGCGACCATCTTGGATATTCGTTGTGGTAGTCGTTGTCGGTGAGCAACCGCAGATTGGATCCGTCGGCGTCCATAACCAGGATCTTCCAACCGGTCGCTTGGAAGCTCTCGACGACGATCTTGGAACCATCGGGCGACCATCGGGGCCCCCACTCAAAACTGTCCAAATCGGTGACTTGTTCCACATTGGAACCGTCGGCGTCCATCACATAGACATCGGCGTCTCCGTCCCGATCGCTGATGAACACGATCCGGGAACCGTCAGGCGACCACCTGGCCCGCCAGTCCCGGAATTCGTTGTCGGTGAGTTGCTGCACATTAGAACCGTCCCTGTCCATGACCAGCACTTCCAGATCACCATCCCGCAGACTTGTAAAGAGCAACCGGGCGCCATCGGGCGACCACACCGGAAGGGCGTCCAGGTCAGCGGTGTTGGTGAGTTGCAGCCGATTCATGCCGTCGGCGTCAATTGCCACCACGTCGTACCGTCGGTCCCGGTTGCTGGTGAAAACGATCTGGGAATCGTCGGGGGACCATCCCGGTAACTCGTCGTGATACCTGTCGTCAGTGAGCGTCTGCCGGTTGGAACCGTCCGCATCCATAACCGCGATTTCTCCATAGCCGTCGGCATGACTCTCGAAGACGATGCGGGTGGCGTCTGACGACCATGCCGGATCCCCGTCCCAGACAGAGTTGTCAGTGAGTTGCTCGATCTCCCCACTGTCTGCATCCACCACCAAGATCTCCCAGTCACCGTCGGGGTGACTTTCAAAGGCGACGCGGGCGTCGGTGGGAGACCATTCGGGATCGCGGTCTGAGTAGTCGTTGGTGGTGAGTTGGGTCTGGTTGGCGCCGTCGGCATCCATCACGAACACCTCCCGATCACCGTCCCGGTCGCTTATGAAAGCGATCCTCTGACCGTCGGGCGACCACACCGGATCCCCATCCCAGGAATCGTTGCGGGTGAGGAGTTTCACCCCTGATCCGTCGGCGTTTGCCAGCAATATGTCACTGTCGCCGTCCCGGTCGCTGACGAAGACGATCCGGGTTCCGTCAGGAGACCATGCCGGACCGGAATCCCTCGCGTCGTTGTCGGTCAATTGACGCTGGTTGGAACCGTCTACATCGATCACATAGAGATCGTCACCGCCGGTAAAGGCGATCCTGCCGCCGTCAGGGGACCACACCGGACTCTCGTCCGGGGAACTGGTATAAGTGAGCCGACGCTGGTTGGAACCGTCGGCATCCATCACGTACAAGTCGAAGGACCCGTTGCGATGGCTGTGGAACACAATCTGGGTACCGTCCGGCGACCAAATCGGGTCGGAATCGCGGACATCGTTGTCGGTGAGTCGCCGGACATTGGAGCCATCCGAATCCATCGCGATGATTTCATCGTTGGCGTGGTGGGTATTAAAAGCCAGCCGCCCCGAGGGCCGGGCAGGCAGGGGAAGGACAAGATTGAGAGCCCTGGCCAAAGCGACGGCCATCTCCCCACGGGTAACGGAGGCATCTGGACAGTACCGGAACATCCCATCGGCGCAGTTTCCCGCAATACCCACACCGGCTACCGCCCCGATGCTCTCGGAGTGGGTGTTCGCGGCAATATCGATGAACCTCGGAACCGGATCCGGTCTCAGACCCATAGCACGCGCGATGGAACTCGCCATCTGACCCCGGGTCACCGGGGACTCGGGACAGTACCGGTCCGGGTCGGTGGCGCATCCCACCGTCACCCCCCTCTCTCCCAACCTCTCCACATAGGGCGCCCACCACTGCGCGGGATCAACATCCTCGAACCGTGAGACTTCCACGGGAGGGGGCGCCTTGTTCTCCAACAAGCGAACCAACCAGACCGCCACCTCCCACCTCTCGATTATTTCGTCGCCGCAGGCCGTATGGTCCTCGCACCCGGTGCCGTCCAGAATGCCCTTTTCAGCCAAAGCGCCCATTGCGGCGTCCACGATCTCCTGGTCAGTATCACCCTTGATATCCGCTGACACCGGACCGAACAGGCCCAACACCAGCCCTGCCGCGCAGAGACCCGCCATCCAGCGGCGTCCTCGCAACCAGGACCGTCTGACAGTCTGGCAACCCACCTTGAACTCCTAATCAGATTGACAAAAGGCCGTCTCTAGACAATACACCCAACCTAACCACTTTGCCACTAGACCCAGTCGCCGCGCCTTGGGAGCGATGCGTGGGTCAGGCCCGTCTGTCCTGGAGCGCCGCCTCCAGATGGCCCAAGTAGTCGATGAAGTCGTAATGATCGCAGCAAAACCGGGAACTGAACCGCCCAACCTCGCTTTTGTTGTTGCCTTTCAATCATATCCTCAGGGAGGAAATGGCCGATCACATTGTCTGGGACTGGAACGGAACACTGTGGGATGATCTTCCCCAGGTGCATCGCGCTACCAATGCCGCCCTCCGGGAGATCGGCGGCCCTGCTCTCACCCTCGCCGAGTACGTCGGTCTGTTCACCCGTCCCTTGCCGATGTTCTACCGTAGGGCCCTGGGCCGGGACCTCACACCGGCGGAGTGGGAGATGGTCAACCGATGTTTCATGGTCTCCTACCAAGGCAGCCTTCACCTCGCCGACCTGGCCACAGAAGCCATTCCGGCGCTGGAATGGGTGGCCCGCAATGGCGCCACCCAGTCGATCCTTTCCCTGTATCCCCACCAATCGTTGACCCGGTTGGTGGAGGAACTTGGAATCACTCACTATTTCACCCTCGTGGACGGCCTGCGGGGAATGCCTGACAGGAGCAAGGTGGGGATGTTCCACGATCACCTGACGACCGCCGCACCGGGCATACGCCCGCACCGAGTGGTGATGATTGGAGACACTGATGACGACTTGCTCGCCGCCCAGGCTGCAGGCAGCGCCGGCATTCTCATCAACCATCACGGATATCACCCCCTGGGTGACCCGACCCTGGTGAGCTTTTTCGCTGACGGGCTTCTGGAAGCCCTACAGCGAGCGGGACTGCGAATCTCTCACGGTCGGTATGCGGTGGATCCCAATCCGGCGGGTCGCGGCGTGGCCAAACCACCGTGGGGTACACAATGAACTACCGCAGCCTCCCATACCAGGTCTCCGACCGGATAGCCACCATCACCCTCAACCGCCCCGAGCCGCTCGATGCTATCGACGCGGCTCTCTGCAATTCCAGGGAACTGAAACTGCTTCATAAGAGATGAGATGGCTGGTTACGGGAACCGATTCCCGTGGCGCCCCTTATGGTGGTCTGTACCGTCCAGCCAGACAGCCAGCTACCGCCCTTCCGACCGGGCCAGGTTGTGGTAAGTGACTATGTAGCGGATGGTCCCGGTGCTGGCTCGCATGGTGACACTGTGGGTAATGGCTTGATCGTGGCCAAACTCCACCCCCCTTAGGAACTCTCCGGTAGTCACTCCCGTGGCGGCCAGATACGCTTCGCCGCCTCCAACCAGGTCACAAGTGGTCATCACCTGATTCAAATCCTGTTCATGCCGGATCGCATACTGGCGCTGCTGGTCCGTGCCGGCCCACAGACGCGTCTGGATCTCCCCGCCCATGCAGCGCATGGCTGCCGCGGCGATTACGGCTTCCGGCGAACCGCCGATTCCCATCAGCAGGTCGATGCCGGTCTCGGGCCGAGCGGTGGCGATGGCCGCGGAGACATCCCCATCGCCGATCATCCTGATCCGCGCTCCTGCCCGACGTATCTCCCTTATGTAATCCCGGTTGCGAGGTCGATCCAATACGATCACCGTCAACTGGTCGAGATCCAGCCCCTTAGCACTGGCGACCTGCTCCAGGTTGTAACTGACCGGCGCCTCCAGATCGATCACCCCCGCCGCTTCCGGACCCACCGCCAGCTTGTCCATGTAGACCAAGCCTCCGGGAGAGAACATGGTTCCCCGCCCGGCGACTGCTATCACTGACAGGGCGCCGGGGCCGCCTCGGGCGGTTAGAGAGGTGCCGTCCACCGGGTCGACGGCGATGTCCATTCGGGGACCCTGGCCGTTGCCTACCCGTTCCCCGTTGTGAAGCATGGGGGCGTGGTCTTTCTCGCCTTCGCCAATTACCACCACACCGTCGAATGGGATGGTGTTCAAATGTTCCCGCATCCCGTCCACCGCTGCCTGATCAACCGCTTCTTTGTCGGCCCGGCCCTGCCAGTGGGCCGCCGCCACCGCGGCCCGCTCGGTTACCTTGGCGAGGTCGAGGGCAAAGCTGCGACCCAGGGCCGGGGTCATCACAGAACCCTGATCACCAAGGCGTCGCCCTGGCCGCCGCCTCCGCACAGAGCCGCCGCCCCCAAGCCACCGCCGGCTTCCCGGAGGGCATTGACCAGAGTCACCACCAGCCGCGCCCCGGTGGCGCCGATGGGATGACCGATCGCCACCGCACCACCGTACACATTGACCTTGTCGAAAGAGAGCCCCAGCATCTGCGCGGACCATAGGGCCACCGCCGCGAAAGCCTCGTTAATCTCCACCATGTCCAAGTCCGAAGGGGAGAGATCAGCCCGTTTCAGAGCCATCCGGATCGCATCGGCCGGACGTTCATGGAGCGTGGCGTCCGGTCCAGAAGACTGGCCGTAGGCCACTATCTCCGCCAGGATCGTCGCTCCGATAGCCTGGGCGGCCGGGCGACTGGCCACCACCAGTGCCGCCGCTCCGTCCGATATCTGGGAGGAGTTGCCGGCGGTGAGGGTTCCGTCCTCGGTGAACGCTCTGCGCAATCCGCCCAGTTTCTCGACGCTGATACCCGGTCGGATACCCTCATCGGCATCGATAGTGATCGGATCGCCGCGACGCTGCGGGACCTCGACCGGTACGATCTCCCGGGAGAAGTGACCTTCTTGCGTGGCTCGAGTGGCCCGCCGGTGGCTCTCCGCCGACCATTGATCCTGCTGAGGACGGGTGACACCCAACCGGGTGTTTACCTCGTCGGACATCTCCCCCATGGTGGAGCGATTGAAAGCGCAAAAAAGGCCGTCATGCAACATCACGTCAACCAGCTTGCCATCGCCCATGCGACGACCAGATCGGAAACCTCGGAGCACATGCGGCGCGTTGCTCATCGACTCCATACCCCCAGCCACCACGAAGTTGGCGTCTCCCAACCGGACGGCGTTGGACGCCAGGCCCACTGCGGTCAGGCCCGATATGCAAACCTTGTTGACGTTGAGAGCGGGAATGGTCATAGAAAGCCCGGCTTTGACCGCTGCTTGGCGAGCGGTGATCTGGCCCTCCCCTCCAACCAGAACATGACCAAGAATCACTTCGTCCACCTCACTGGAGGAAATGCCAGACCGCGTAACCGCGGCGGCGATGGCCCGGGCGCCCAGGTCAACCGCTCGCAGTGGTGAAAGTCCCCCCAGATAACGCCCGATCGGGGTACGGGCAATAGAGCATATGACCGGATTGCTGGAAGTCTTCATCTCCCAGGAGGGTAGCTAAGTGGGCGCTCGCTTCAGATCCGGATGAGGGCTGATTGGCCGTAACCCATAGGCGTTGTGATTTGTCTAAAGGTCCTATAGCGGGAAGCCTTCTTATCAAATTACTTAACTTGGATCACGTCGGAATAGCCGTGCACGATCTCGACCACACCTTGGACGAGTACCGGATCAAGTACGGCGTGACGCCCCTCTACCGGGAAACGGTCTCCTCCCAGGGCGTGGAAGAAGCGATGATCCCATTGGGCGGGTCTTTCATCCAACTGCTCCGACCCCTCGGACCGGATACTCCCGTAGGGCGCTTCCTGGACACAAGAGGTGAAGGAGTCCATCATCTGGCCTACGCGGTAGCCGATATCGAGGCCGCCTTGGGTCACCTGAAGGCTCAAGGAGCGAGCCTGGTTGACAGCGAGGCCCGCCCCGGCGGCGGCGGCACTCGGATAGCCTTTGTCCACCCCCGTGACCTGGCCGGGACCCTGATCGAACTGGTGGAGCCCTCTGATGATTGATCTGATCGAGATCAAAGGCGGAGCCGGCGACTATGAAGCGGCCGTGCTGGCGGCGGTCCTGGACCAGATGAGAAGACGGCGGCAGAACCTGCGAGCTCGCCGACCACACATTTCCAAGCCTCTTTCGGCCTGGATGAGAGCCGGTTCCCTCACCGCCGCCGATCCCATGCCACGCCCCGATCCAGGCTCGAACGGAGACACTGCCCCCACCAAGGCGACCGAGACATCCTGGCTCTAGCTGCGTGCTCAACAGCGTCCTCGCGAAACTGTCCGGGCCACTACGCTAAGGAGAACTGGTTAGCTAGGAAGTAATAACTTGACGTTGACATTCGCAGAAGAAATCATCCTGCTCCTGCTGCGAGACCATGACGGAAGATTCGTCCGGGTGCCGAACTGGTCACTGGAGTACGCCATGGCGGGAGGAGTCTTGATGGATCTGGCTATGGAGAACCGGATCGACACCGACCTTGAGAATCTCATCCTGGTCGACTCCACTCCGGTCGGCGACAACCTTCTGGATCCGACTTTGGCCGAGATAGCGGCCGATGAGACACACCCTACCCGGCACTGGGTGGAACGGACGGTGGAGCGCGCCGACGCCATACATCAGGAAGCTCTCGCCAGACTGGTGGAACGCGGCATCCTCGAACAGCAGGAGAAGCGCTTTTTGTGGGCGTTTCGGTCCCGCCGCTATCCCCTGGTGGACGGGAGGGCCGAACGAGAGGTGAAGTTGCGCATCATGGAGGTCTTGTTCTCCGATGAGATCCCCGACCCTCGTGACATCATGCTCATCTGTCTTGTCGACGCCTGCGGGATCTTCAACGAGCTACTGTCGAAGCAGGAGCTCGGCAATGCGGCCGACCGGATTGCGCAGGTACGCCGGATGGATTTGATCGGGCAGGCAACCACCCAGGCTATCAGGGACATCGAATTCTCCATTGCCGTCTCTGTGCAACCGCACATGTATTGAGGGTCCCCGGCTTCACGCCCGCCAACCGGCCCAAAGAGACCGCACTTCCCTGCTCCCCAACCACCAGGACACCGCCGCGAACACCAAGGCCACGGTTGCTCCCCCAGCCACAAAGCCGCCCAGAGCTTCGGCTATAGACCAAGCGGCGTCGTCAGAGAATAGCCGCGCCATCCACCACCCCGCCCCCGCGGCCACCACCCCTGCCGCCACGGATCGCCCCAGACTCATAGCCAGGCGGTTGCCCTCCGCTCCTCGACCCCGGACCCAGTAGAGAGTCAACGTGACGGCATAAGCCCCCATCGACAAGACGCTGGCCCAGACCAGCCCCCCGGCGTCCCAGGCGGCGACCATCACCATAGAGAGCACCACCGCCATCGCCGCGGCCCCGGTTCCGATCAATACCGGTGGCCACATCCGGCGCTCGGCGTAGAAGGAACGGGCGATCACCTGGTGTAGGCCCCAGGCGGGGATCGCCACCGCGTAAACCGCCAGTAGCTGAGCAACGGTGGCGGAATCGGCGGTGCTGAAGGCTCCCCATTGGAACACCAGCCGCACCCCGGGACTCCCCACCGCCAGCACGGCAGCGGCAGCTGCGGTACCGAGGAACAAGGTCATCCCGGCGGTCCGCAGGGTTGTCTCGGTCAACTGCCGTCTCCGGCCGGCCGCCGCCAGAGACGCCAAGAAGGGAAATGCCGCCACCCCGGCCGCCTGGGCCACCATGCCCACCGGGACCATATTCAGCACCCGTGCGAAGGAAAGAGCGGAGATCCCTCCCTCCCCGGTCAGCTGGCCGAAGAACCTGACGAACTGTTCATCAAGCACGGCAACCGATTGGGCCAACATCAGCGGCAAGGCCAGAGCCAGGTAGGTCCGCACAGCCGGATGCTTCCACGCCACCCCCTGCACCAGCCGCAATCCCACTCGACGCGCCCCCCACCACTGGATCGAGAAGTTTCCAATCGCGGCGCCGACCAACGCTCCCCACACGAACCCGTCGGCGGGTGGTGGGTCAGCCAGGGCGGCCCCCACCAGCCCTCCCATGATTATCGCCAGGTTGTAGACGATGGGGGCTGCCACCGGCACCAGGAACCTGCGGTGGGCGTACTGGTAAGCCATCAGCAGCGACCCTCCAACAAAGAAGACCTGCGCAGGCAGGGCGATTCTGGTGAGCCGGATCACTTCCGCGAGTTGCTCGGATGACAACTGGGGATAGATCAGATCCAGAAGAGGAGTCGTCCACACCATCAGAACGGCTGTAAGCACAATGGTGAGGCCGGTCACCACTCTGAAGACAGCCACAAATGCCTGGTTGCCGCCGGCCACATCGTCCGATTCCAATCGGGCGGCAAGGATCGGCACGAAAGTGATCGTCAAATAGCCGCCAGCCAGCAGGTAGTTGAGCAGATCGGGGACCAGAAAGGCGGCCCGATAGACATCTCCCACGGCATTGACCCCGATCAGGGCGGCCAGCATCGTCTCCCGGGCAAGCCCCAGAACCCTCGACAGTAAGACACCCGAAGAGACCACCAACGCCGCGGCGCCCATTCCCATGGCCCTGCCCTTCATGATCCCCTCGGCTGCCGGGCATTCGATGCAGTTGCGGCGACTGCCCGTAACTCCTCCAACACCCGGTCGGGCACAGTCAGATCTCCCCGGCCAACCCCCAGCCCTATCTGCGGCTTGAACCGCCCGTGATAGTCCGAACCGCCCGCAGGAATCAGCCCGTGCCGCCGGGCCAGTTTGGCGAGCGTCCGCCGGGTGGGAGGCTCGTACGCACCGTAGTAGGCCTCCATGCCGTCCATTCCCTGGGCAGCCAAATCGCCAAGCAGGTCCGAGAGGTCACCGCCCTCCAATCCCAGGGTGAGGGGATGGGCCAGAACAGCCACTCCACCCACTGCGTGGGCCAACCGGATGCCCTCATCCGGCGCCAACCGGTATCGCTCGGCGTAGGCGGGGCATCCCCTGCCCAGGTACCGACTGAACGCCTCCTGAATATCAGCTACATACCCCTTCTTGGCCAGCAGGGATGCAAAGTGGGGCCTTCCGATCGTTCCTTCACCACCTTCTTGCTTCACCTCCTCCATGGTTACCTCCACCCCGAGGGACTGGAGATGCTCAGCAATCTGCAGGTTGCGGCGCATCCTGGCTCGGCGCACCGGCGCCAGCCGAGAATGGAGAAGATCGGGACGGCGAACCAGCAGCACCAGCATGTGCATGGCTCCCCCGCGCCAATCCAAGGACAACTCCACTCCCCTGACCAACTCTATGCCGACTCGGGAAGCAGCCTCTCCGGCTTCCTCCAGGCCTTGCGTTGTGTCGTGATCGGTGACGGCAACTGCTGACAGTCCCAGGGAGGCGGCCGCCTCCACCAGGTCAAACGGCGAGTCGGAGCCGTCGGAGGCCGTGGTATGGGTGTGGAGATCGACCCCCATCACCAAAGCCCGTTCAGGACCCGACGGTTATCTCCACCGATTCGATATAAAGGGCTTCCCGGGGAAGGCTCTGCTCACCGGTGGGAGACAGGGAGGTCGGTATCTGGGCGATGAGATCCAAAACATCCAAGCCTTCGGTTATGCGACCCAACACGTTGTACTGCGGGTTGAGGAAAGGGGCGTCGTCCAGCATCCAGAAGAACTGGCTGCCGGTGGTGTTCTTACCGGCGTTGGCCATGGCCACCACGCCTCGGTTGTATTGGAACTCCTCAGGGGGGAATTCGTCTGCGATCTCATAACCGGCATCCTCACGCCCGGTGGCGGAAGGATCGCCTCCCTGCACGACGAATCCCTCCAGGATCCGGTGAAAGACCATGCCGTCATAGAACCCTTGCCTGGCCAAAAAGACAAAGGAGTTGACAGTCTCCGGATTGGTGGTTTCCAGTTCAATGACCACCTCTCCGCACGAGGTCTTGACTCGGGCGGTGACCACGTCTGCGGGGAGGATTCCCTGGGGTTCGAAACCCTCAAAGCTCATCGGCCGAAGCTGAGCAGGTTGATCCGCCTGGCAGGCGGTTGGTCTTTCCCGGTACTCCTGGTAGGTGTCAGACAACTCCACCGACGCATCTTCACCTTCATCCTGCCCTCCACCCAGGTTGCAGACCACCAGTACGGTGACCAGGACAACCGCCATACCCAACCCGATGCCCAGTCTCTTAAAGTTTTCCTTGCGGGACTGCCGTTTTTGCTCCGCCTGCAGGCGTGCCGCTTTGGCGGCCTTCTGGCGCTGTCGCTTTTGATTACCCACCTACAAGTTTCTCCATGAGATCTACTCGCGGCCCGGCGCCGACCCACGACGTTGGCGGCGTCTGCGAATCGGCCTGTACCGTGCTTCATTCTACGCTGCTGTGGTGCGCCGCGAAACGGCCCCGGCGGTGGACGAGCCTCCTATCGTGGTCTGCACCTGCCTCCTGTTCCGCCTAGTGGGAGTTAGAGTCCTTCCTTCGGAGACAGCGTTGCCGGACAAACCGCGGCAGCGCAGCGGCGGAAAAGCCGTAAGATTGTGCTGGTCCTCTGTACCTGTCTTGGATATGTCGCGCATCGTACAAAAATTCGGCGGATCCTCTCTCGCCACCCCTGATCGCATCAAGAACGTGGCGTCGCGGGTCGTCAACGCTCGGCGCACCGGCGCGCAGGTGATGGTGGTGGTCTCCGCCATGGGCGATACCACCGATGACCTGGCGACGCTGGCCCGGGAGGTGAATCCCAACCCACCGGCTCGGGAGATGGACATGCTGCTCACCGCCGGAGAGCGCATCTCCATCGCCTTGACCGCCATGGCCATCGCATCCCATGGCGTGGAGGCAGTGAGCCTCACCGGCAGTCAGGCCGGCATTCTCACTGATGAGACCCATGGCGCCGCCAAGATCCAAGGAATAACAGGGGCGCGGGTAACCGACAATCTGTCAGAGGGAAAGGTGGTGATCGTCGCCGGGTTCCAGGGAGTCAGTCCCCGGTCGAAGGAGATAACCACCTTGGGCCGTGGCGGTTCGGACACCAGCGCGGTAGCCCTGGCGGCCGCCTTGGAAGGCGACGTGGCGGAGATATACACCGACGTGCCGGGTGTGATGGCCGCAGATCCCCGGATCGTCCCCGAAGCACAAAAGCTCGATGAGGTCTCCTACGAGGTAATGATGGAACTGGCCGCCAGCGGCGCCGGGGTGCTCATTCCCCGGGCGGTTGAGGTAGGACGGCGATACGGTGTGCCGATCCACGTACGATCTTCCTTTACCGACTCGCCGGGCACCTGGATAAGAAAGGCAACCGAGATGGAGAGCATGGAACAAGCCATAATCAGCGGCATAGCACACGACGCCTCGGAGGCCAAGGTGACCCTGAGGGAAGTCCCCGATCAACCGGGGGTGGCGGCCTCCATCTTCGAACCCCTGGCAGCGGCGGGCGTGAACGTCGACATGATCGTGCAAAACGTTTCCCGAGACGGTCTATCGGACATCAGTTTCACCATTCCCAAGAGTTCCTCCGAATGGGCGGAGGAAGTCGTCAGATTGATCGGGCGCCAAGTGAAAGCCTCGGCTGTGGAGATACAGCATGACATCGCCAAGGTCTCCCTGGTAGGAGCAGGGATGAGAACCGAGCCGGGCGTGGCGGCGCGGGTCTTCAGGACATTGGGCCGGGCAGGAATAAACATCGAGATGATCTCCACTTCAACCATTAGGATTTCCTGCGTGGTTGATCAGTCCCAGATGAACCAGGCCGTGCAGGCGCTTCACCGGGAATTCCGGCCGCCCATGATCAAGAGCGAACGGGGAGTATGACCGTCGACCTGGCGGTAGTGGGCGCCACCGGGGCAGTGGGCCGGACGGCACTTGATATCCTGGCCGACCGCAACTTCCCGATGGGCAATTTGCGCCTCTTTGCCTCGGCCCGGTCGGCTGGGCGGAAGCTCTACACCGCCTGGGGAAAAGTGGAGGTGGAAGACCTGGATAAAGCCGACCCGCAGGGAATTGATCTTGCCATCTTTTCGGCTGGCGCTTCCCGGTCAAGAACACATGCCCTGCGATTCGTGGAAGCCGGCGCGGTGGTTGTCGACAATTCCTCCTGTTTTCGGATGGATCCCGCCGTGCCCCTAGTGGTGGCCGATGTCAACGATCACGCTCTCCGTTCGCACGGGGGGATAATCGCCAATCCCAATTGCACCACCATGGTGCTGATGATGGCGGTGGCGCCACTGCATCGGGCCGCGGGACTTCGTTCGATGGTGGCCACCTCCTTTCAGTCGGTGTCGGGGTCCGGGCAAAAGGGAGTGTCCGAGCTTTCCGGTCAGATCGAACATTTCAGAGGGGACCGCTCCGGCTTGGTCCGGGGAGGGTGGGTCGATCCGGGCGGAGAGGTCTACGGCCGTCCCATAGGATTCAATGTCCTGCCGCTGGCCGGATCCGAGACAGACAGTCACTACACGGACGAAGAGTGGAAGCTGGTCAACGAATCTCGAAAAATCCTTGAGCAACCCGAACTGGTGGTGGAGCCCACCTGCGTGAGGGTGCCGGTTATGGTGGGCCACGGCTTGGCGGCCTCGGTGTGGTTCGACCGGCCGGTCAGCCGTTCCGAGGCCCTGCAGATCTTGTCAGAGGCCCCCGGTGTGGAGGTCTGGAATCACATGCCGCCCACTCCACTGGACAGCGCCGGTGGAGACCAGACGTTGGTAGGCCGCGTCCGGGAGACCGTCGGATCACTCGGAGGACTGAACCTGTGGGCTGTGGGTGACAACCTCCGCAAAGGCGCAGCCCTGAATGCGGTTCAGTTGACCGAGCGACTGCTGCTCCAAACGTAGGCGCTCCCCGGGCAGCGGGGCAGGTTGTGGGGCGTGGTGGTCAGAACGCCCACAGACGGGGAATGAAGATCACAGACAGCACCCAGAAGATGAGGTTGAGAGGCACCCCGGCCCGCAGGAAATCGCTGTACTTGTACCCTCCGGGGTTGTAGATCATGGTGTTGGTCTGGTAGCCGACCGGGGTTGAGAATCCGGTGGAGGCGGCGAACGTGATGGCCATGAGGAACGGCCGGGGGTCCACGCCGATTTGCTCGGCTGTGGAGATGGCTATGGGGGCCAGCAACACTGCCGCCGCCGCATTGCTCATCGTTTCGGTCATGATGGCGGTCAGCAGATAGAAAGCTGCCAGGATGGCCACCGGACCCGAGTCTCCAACCAACGCCACAGTTTGCTCGGCCAGCCAACCGGCCGCACCGCTGTTGTGCATGGCCACCCCCAGGGGAAGTACGCCGGCCAGCAGGAAGATGACCTGCCAGTTGATGGCGCGGTAAGCGTCCTCCGGTTGCAGGATCCGGGTCATTACCAGGGCGACACAACCGAGGAGGGCGGCCACGAGAATAGGCAGGACATCGAACGCTGCCAACCCCACCACCACTACGAGAATCCCGATGGCCAACGGCGCCTTGTGTCGCAGGACACTGCCGGGTATCTCATTCAGAATGATCAGATCCTCGCCGCGCCGGAGATCACGAATCTGGGCCTCGGGGGCCTGTATCAGCAGGGCATCCCCCAGGCGGAGTCTGACCGAACTGAGTTTGTCGTTGATCGTCTCGCCCTTGCGCTGCATGCCAAGCACCAGCGCCCGGTAGCGGTTGCGGAAGTCGGTTTCCTTGAGGGTGTGCCCAACCAGTCTCGAACCGGGTGCCACCAAGGCTTGCACGACGCGAAGATCCTTGCTCTGCAGGGTTTCGTCGCGCAGTTCGAAGTCGGCGTTAATTCGCAGACCCATGGTTCCCCGAAGGCGGATCAGGTCGGGAAGAGACCCGCGGACCAGCAGTACATCATCGGGTTGGAGGGTCCTTCTCAAGGGTGCCCACCCGTCTTCCCCGGCGTTGCGCACCCTTAGAACGGTTATGTCGTGATCCTCTCCAAGCCTGCTTTCCACCACGGACTTTCCCACCAGGGGAGACCCGCCGCGAATCCTCAGTTCGGTGATGTATTCACCCAACTGATAAGTAATCGACAATTCCGGGGCGGGGCGGGCCGGCAACAGCCATCGTCCGAATAACAGAAAAAACGCCACTCCGGCTGCGAATAACACCAGGCCCATCCGCGTGAACTCGAACATGCTGAACGCTCCGTAGCCCGCTTCCTCGGAGATCGCACTGACCAGCAGGTTCGTGGAAGTCCCTATCAGGGTGCAAACACCACCGAACTGGGAGGCGTAGGAAAGGGGAATCAGGAGTTTCGACGCGGCGATTCTCCTTCTGTTGGCGAGGACGGTCACCAAGGGAATGAACACGGCAACCGCGGCCGTGTTGTTGACGAAAGCCGACATGACGGTGACCGTCACCATGATTACCACCAGCGCCGTGTAGTGATTGCGGCTGAAGCGCACCATCAGCCGACCCACAGTTGCGGTGGCGCCGGTTTTCTGCAACCCGGCACTGAGGACGAACATGGCAGCCACGGTCATCGTAGCCGTGTTGCTAAACCCCGAGAACCCCTCCCCGATTGTCACCAGTCCCAGGACCAGCAACACTCCGAGACCCAACATGGCCACGATGTCCAAGGGGTACTTCTCGGAGACGAACAACACCACGACCCCAACGAGGATCGCCATCACTATGAGACCTTCGCCCGTCATTGCGATGCCAAATACCGAACCGTGAGCAACCCTAACTCTGGGTAAAAATGTCCACTCCGAACAGTCACAAGGGTAGCGGTGGGGAATGGGCGGCAAAGCCTCGGTCACTGAATCAGACAAACCTGGGAGACTTGGTCGGCCCGGTCAGTGGGAGATGGGCCTGTCCCCGCCCCGGTCGCCCCAACTAGGCTCGCAGGCATGACTGAATGGATTACAACTTCCGACGGAACCCGGATCGCCTATCACGAAGTCGGCGCCGGCACGCCACCCATCCTGTTTGTACACGGCATCTACGGCAACCGGCTCGGTTTCGGCTTCCAGGAGCAATACTTCTCCCCCACCCACCGTTGCGTAGCAGTTGATCTGCGGGGCAACGGCGACAGCGACAAACCCAACGAGCCCTATTCGATGGCACAGTACGCCGATGACGTGGCGGAGGTCATCGACCACCTGGGATTGGGGCGGACCGTGCTGGTGGGCCACAGCATGGGTGGCCAGGTGGTCATATCCGTCGCCGAGCGCCATCCCGACCTGGTGGCGGCCGTTGCCAGCCTGGACTCGCCCAGCAACATCCCCGGATGGCAGGATCGCTTCCACGGGCCCTTCGATCACCTCATGACTTTCGACGGACCCTACCGGGAGACGGTCCGCTCCTTTCTAAGCGCCGCCTACCTCCCCACCGACAATCCCGAGTGGGTGGCAGGCCTCGAGGAGCGCCTGGCGGGCATACCCGATCACGTGATTGTCAGGGCTTGGCAAGCGATGAGCGCCTACTCCCCCACAGAGTCCTTGCGCCGCATGAAGTGTCCCTACCTGTACATCGACAGCGGCCAACCTGACATTGACCTGGACCGCATCCGGGAACTCTGCCCGCAGTTGGCGGTAGGCAAAACGGTGGGCGCCGGGCACAAGGCTCTGCAGGACGTGCCCGATCAGATCAACGCCATGCTCAACCGCTTCATCCAGCACGCCGACGGCATCGCCGCCGAGATGATCCGCACCGGCGGCGTCTTCCAATACAACTTCCCAAAGGCGTGACATCCATTACCGGAAGGAGTGTTTGCTCATGACTGAATCGTTCATGACCTCCGACGGGAAACGGATCGCTTACCACCAGGTAGGCGCCGGCGACCCGGCCATTGTCTTCATCCACGGCGCGTACAGCAACCGGAGGGGCTTCGGCTTCCAGGAGGAGTACTTTTCGCCCAACCACCGCTGCGTGGCAGTTGATCTGAGAGGTAGTGGCGAAAGCGACAAACCCGACCACCTCTACACCATGCCCCAGCATGCTGATGATGTGGCTGAACTCATCCGCCATCTGGGATTGCGACGGCCGGTTCTGGTGGGGCAGAGCCTGGGCGGCCAGGTGATCATCTGTGCTGCCGCTCAACATCCCGACCTGGTCGGGGCCATTGCCAGCCTGGACTCACCCAGCAACATCCCCGGATGGCACCAGCGTTTCCATGAACCCTTCGACCATCTGATAGCAGAGGGCGGTCCCCTACGGGAGGCGTTGCAAATGTTCCTAAGCGCCGCCTACCTGCCCACTGACGACCCCTCCCGGCTCGGGGGAATGGCCGACCGCCTGGCTGAAGTTCCCGACCATGTGATCTACAACACTTGGCATGGCAAGAGTGATTTCGATCCCGGGCCGGTGCTGCAGGGAGTCAAGTGCCCCTATCTCTACATCGACTGCGGCCAGCCAGACCTCGACTTCGATCTGCTCCGGGAACTGTGCCCCCAGGTGGTGATCGGCAAGACGGTCGGCGCCGGGCACAAAGCCCTCCAGGACGTGCCGGACCAGATCAACGCCATGCTCAACCGATTCATCCAACACGCCGACGGCATAGCCGCCGAGATGATCCGCACCGGCGGAGTCTTCCAGTACAACTTCCCCCAGAACTGACCCTCACCAGGAGAACCGACCCCCACCAGCCTCCTCCGGCAACCGGGCTCCGCCCCATGATCGGACGCCTCCGCCCCCAACCGCCAGTGGTCAATGCAGAATTCACTGCGCTATCCCTGCGGTAGGATTCTCTTCCCGGTAACATCGTCTGCGTGACAGGCGGGTACCTGAAAGGGGGGTTGTGAGGCGTCGCAGGCGCGGGAGAAACCGTACCGAACGGAACACCAAGAAGATCCCGCCGATGCCTTACTGGTGGGATAGCAACTCACTTCGGTGGTCGGGGAGGCGATCCAAGCGAGGCCCGGCAACCTGGGTCCCACCCGGCGGAAAGATCCATGTGGCAGGCCGTTCGATCGAGGGTGGGATGGTCTACATCGGTGCCGGCGCCTTGGCAGCGAACGGTCGCGGACCTGAGCCGAGTCTGATCGATCCACGCCTTTCGGTGAACTGGAAGGGGAGAGACCGCACCCGGGCTTCCACCCTTCACAACCCGTCATACAGACGAGCCGACCCCCGCGTTCGGGCCGCCTATCTCCACTGGCTGGCCGGAGGCCGCCGTGACAAGTCCGCCTCCATCGGCTACGTGTTCTTGTTCTTCTACGGTCTCGAACGGCGTCTGTTCGCCGACCTGGGGGCCGACCTTCACCACCCCGAGGTGGAGATCATCCTGGCCGAGGTCGAACGCCTCCGTGGCATATACCTCCAAGAGAGTTCATTCGCCAAAACCGCCGGCCAGTTGCTGGATTTCGCAGAGGGAGTTCGGGCGGTGAACACCGATCTACCACCTGTCCCATGGACTTCCGGCCGTGCACGGCTCGGCGTTCCGGCCGCGGTCCGAGTCGGCATCGGCAAGTATGTTTCGAAAAAGTCCCCCATCCCGGTCGAATGGGCTCTCAGCTACCTTCGACACCATCCTGAGGGGCGGCTGCGAACCCCGGCCAAGCGTGTTGTCGACGAGTTCGACGAGTTATTCGGCATACGCTACCGGGCGCGGTTCGGGCGCGGTATTCGGATCCCGAAACCGGACGGAAAGATCAAGCTCTTGTACCGGGCCGCATCCTCTGGATTCGACGGAGGGGTGTTCGTCACCCTCGGCAGGATTCCCGACATAACGCTCGAGCCGACATTGATCGACGAACTGAACCGGTTGGCCAGGCAATGCGACGAAGAGTTGGACGCCTACAGCCGTTTGATGGGACGCCACCCTGATCGGGCCGGGACCCCCGCCGCGATCGGACTGCTGCCCCATGTATTGCTCGCCGCCCACGGTGAGTCGATCCTCAACGACCTCCGGGCCTGGACGACGGAAGTACTGGCCGACCAGCCGAGAATTGTGGTTCTCCATGATGAACTGGTGGAGCAGTGGTCGCCGAACCACCCCTCGAAACTCACCAAGACCCAGGCCTCTGCTCTGGCGTTCACGCTCGCCAACATCGGCGTGGGCATCGAACCCGACGTCCGTTTCGGTTCGCCTGCTCCGAGTCCCGGTACCCATGCGGTATTGTTCCCGCTTCCCGAGGGTAGGCGGGGGGAACCCACCGCCTTGTACCGCGCCGCTATGTCGCTGATGTATTTGAGTGCAATAGTCGCCGACGCGGACGGGGACATCAACTCCATCGAACGCCGGTTTGTGGCTGAACGATTGGAAGGGATCACCGGACTCGACACCGCCGACCGGATCAGGCTGCAGGCACACCTGGCATTGCTCGGTGTCCGCAAACCCCGTTTGCAGGACGTCAAGCGAAAGGTCAAGGCGATGGTACCCGGCGATCTGCGGAAATCCGGAACTTTCCTGATCGACTTGGCGGCCGCCGACGGGGCCGTCAATCAGGAAGAGATCGCCGTTCTGGAAAAGTTGTTCGAACGAATGGGCCTCGACCAGGCCCATCTCTACAGCCGCGCGCACACCCTCGACCTCGGAGATGCCGGTCCGATCACCATTGGGGAGAAGAGGTCCGCCACTCGTTGGGAACTTCCCGACCCGCGCTCGCCCGTGACCCTGGACCCCGGGAAGGTCCGAGCCCGTCTGGCCGAGACCGACCGCGTCTCGAACCTGCTGGCCGACATCTTCGTAGACGACGACCCGCCCCCGGAGACGGAATCGAGCGCCCCCGGACCGGGACCCGAATCAATTGTCGAGACCCTGGACGGACCGCACCGACAACTGTTGGACACGCTGACCGCCCGGTCGGAGTGGGATCGTGGTTCTGTCGAGGAGTTGGCGCGCTCCCTCGGGTTGCCCTTCTTGGACAGCGCCCTCGACGTCATAAACGAAACCGCCATCGATCACTGCGGCGAACCGGTCGTCGAGGGAGATGATCCCATGGTGCTCAACACCTATGCCCTCGGAGAGCTGATTTGACAGCCGTCAACCTCGCCACCGGCCGCATCCGTCCCCGGGACCGCGAAGCGGTCATCCAGTCGTTGCGCGCCGGGGTCGTCCCCCGGATCGGCCAGCAGCACATCCAGGTCGGGCGCGCCGATGAGGTGGCTGCCCTCCTCGGCGACATCAACCGGATCGCCGACGGCGGGTCGGCTGTCCGGCTGGTGATCGGCGAGTACGGCGCCGGGAAGTCATTCTTCCTGAATCTGGTGCGTTCCATCGCACTCGAACGCAAGCTCGTCACCGTCCACGCCGATCTCTCACCCCACAGGCGCCTCTACGCCACCGGCGGTCAGGCCCGAGGTCTGTACGCCGAGTTGATGCGCAATCTTTCGACGCGAGCGAAACCGGAGGGGGGCGCCATGCCGTCGGTGGTGGAACGTTTCATCGCCGCCGGCCTGGACGAGGCCCGCTCCCGCCGCGTAGAGCCGGAGACCGTGATCCGTGAACGGCTCGCCGAACTGCGGGAACTGGTGGGCGGATACGACTTCGCCGAAGTGATCGCCGCTTACTGGCAAGCTCATGACACCGGCCGGGAGCAGCTGCGCTCCGATGTGGTGCGCTGGCTCCGCGCCGAATTCTCGACCCGCACCGACTCGCGGAAAGCGCTCGGGGTGCGCACCATCATCGATGACCGCAGCTTCTACGACCACTTGAAGCTGCTCGCCCGGTTCCTCCGTCTGGCCGGATTCTCCGGCCTCCTGGTCTGCCTGGACGAGATGGTGAACCTCTACAAGATGTCGCATACCCGGGCCCGCAACTCCAACTACGAACAGGTGCTGCGCATCCTCAACGACTGCCTGCAGGGTTCGGCCACCGGACTCGGGTTCGTGTTCGGCGGCACCCCCGACATGCTGCTGGACACCCGGCGCGGCCTCTACTCCTACCCGGCTCTGCAGTCGCGCCTGGCCGAGAACTCCTTCAAGCGTCCGGGTCTGGTGGACCTCTCCGGACCGGTGATGCGGCTCGCCAACCTGTCCCCCGAGGACATGTACGTGCTGCTGGCCAAACTCCGGCATGTGTTCGCCGGCGGCGATCCAGACGCCTACCTGGTACCCGACGAGGCGTTGACCGCGTTCATGACCCACTGCGCGGCGCGGGTCGGGGATGCCTACTTCCGCACGCCGCGCACCACGATAAAGGAGTTTGTGGACTTGCTCTCGGTGCTCGACCAGAACCCGGGCGTGGAATGGTCCGATCTGATCGACCGGGTCGAGATCGAGGCGGAGACCAACCCGGATCTGTTGCCACCGAGCAGCGGCGCCGGCCCCCCGCAGCCCGATCGGGAAGCAGCGCCCCACGATGACGACCTCGTCCATTTCCGTCTCTGAAGCCGTCCCCCGGTCTTCGGCGTTCACCCGGCTGCACCCGCGTCTACAACGCTGGATATACGATCAGGGATGGACCTCCCTCCATGACGCGCAGGAGCGCGCCATCGGCCCGATCATGGACGGCGACCGCGACGTGATCATCGCGGCGGCGACCGCCGCCGGAAAGACCGAGGCCGCCTTCCTGCCGATACTTTCGAACCTGGTGGACACCGCCGACCCGACCTCGCCCGACGAACATGCCCCGTGGACCGCTTACGACCCGTGGGCGGAACCGGCGACCGGAACTCCCGTCGGGGTGCAGGCGCTGTACGTGTCGCCGATGAAGGCGTTGATCAACGATCAGCACGGACGCCTCGCACAGATTTGCGACCGGGTGGACATCGCAGTGCATCGCTGGCACGGAGACGTCTCGGCGGCGGCGAAACAGAAGCTGGTGGCCGACCCGTGCGGCGTGCTGCTGATCACCCCCGAATCCTTGGAAGCCCTTTTCGTCAACCGGGGGCCTCTGGCGCCTCGCCTATTCGCCGGGTTGCGCTATATCGTGGTCGACGAGCTTCACTCCTTTTTGGCCACGCAACGGGGCGTCCAGCTGCAATCGCTGATGAACCGACTCGAGTTGGCGATCCGCCACAGCCCGCCTCGCATCGGGCTGTCGGCCACCCTCGGCGACATGGCGCAGGCCGCCGTCTTCCTCCGCCCGACCGACCCCGAGCAGGTTTCGGTAATCGAGTCGAAGTCGGACGGCAGGGAGTTGATGCTCCAACTGCGCGGCTACGTCGCCGGCCCGCCGACGGCCCGCGTGGTGGAAGGGAGCGAACGGACCGCCTACCCCTCTCCGGTCGACTCGACGGGGCAGGCGCAAGAGATCGCCGAGCACTTGTTCCGGCATCTGCGCGGCCATGACAACCTGGTGTTCGCCAACACCCGCAACCATGTGGAGATCTATGCCGACCTGCTCGCACGTCGCAGCGACCGGGAGCGGGTCCCCAACGAGTTCTGGCCCCACCACGGCAACCTCTCCAAGGGTCTTCGGGAAACTATCGAAACCAACCTGAAGGACCGCACCCGACCGGCCACGGCGGTGAGTACGTCCACACTCGAATTGGGAATCGACATAGGCTCGGTTACGAGCGTGGCCCAGATCGGACCACCTCCGTCGGTCGCATCCCTGTGGCAGCGGCTGGGCAGATCGGGTCGCCGCCACGATCCCGCCGTGCTGCGCATCTACGTGACCGAACCGCCCCTCGACGAGCGGTCCCCTCCTGTCGGCAGGCTGCGCTGCGACCTCGTGCAGACCACCGCCATGGTGCACCTCATGCTCGGGCAGTGGCTCGAAACCACCGACGATCCCGGTTTCAACTACTCGACGCTGGTCCAGCAGATCATGTCGGTAATCGCCCAGCACGGCGGCGCCGCCCCTGCCGACCTGTACGGAGCTTTGTGCGGGCCCGGTCCGTTCCGGCTCGTGAACCAGGAGCGGTTCGCTCTACTTCTCCGCGCCATGGCCTCCCACGATCTCCTGATTCAGACTTCCGACGGCCTGCTGTTGCTCGGGACGGCCGGGGAACGTCGGATTAATCACTACCGGTTCTACGCCGCGTTCCACACCGCCGACGAATGGCGGGTCGTGAACCGCGGTAGGACCCTCGGCACGCTCCCCATCTACCAGCCCCTTCGCCAAGGTGTGCTGCTGATCTTCGCTGGGAAGCGCTGGAAAGTGACCCGCGTCGACCGACCGGCGCGCGTCGTGGAGTTGGAGCGGTCGGCGGGCGGCGTCCCGCACTTCTCCGGCGGCCACGGACCTGCCGTGTCGGACCGGGTCCGGGCGGAGATGGTCGCCGTGTACCGATCCTCCGATACCCCGGCATGGCTCGACCCGCAGGCGCGGCGGCTTCTCTCTGAGGGCCGTGCAGCCTTCCACCGATTCCGGCTGACCGATACCACGGTGGTCACCCACGAGTCGGAGGTGTTGCTGTTCCCCTGGGCCAGTGACCGCGCTCTCTACACCGCGGTGATGGCGCTGATGGACCAGGGCGTCAAAGCCAGCGTCGAGGGTCCGGCCATCCGGATCGTCGGGACCGGCGCCGAGGATGCCTCGGCCATAATCGGCCATCTCCTCGACAACCCTCCCCCAGCGCCTGAAGCTCTGGCCGCAGTCGTCGAGAACCGAGAGATCGACAAGTGGGACTGGGTGCTCGACGAGACTTTGGCGTGCGAGTCGGCGGGCGCCCGACTCCTCGACATCGACGGCGCCTGGGCGCTCTTCGCCAAGGTGGCGCCGGACCTGGCCGAACGCCAAGGCGAAAACTCCACAGTGCTCATGGAAATATCCCGTTGACAATGGGTTCGGGCACATTCCAACTCCCCCGGAGTTAGCCCCACCAGACCCGCCGGGCCCAAAGCAAGCCAGAAAGGGCCATCCCCGGCGAGAGCGCCCAATTCAGGCGCTCGGCCCTGGTCGCTTTTGACTCCCTGCGCTCCAAGAGAGGCAATCGGGCATCCACAAACTAACCTGCGGCTCATGACTGAATGGATCACCACTTCCGACAGCGTCCGCATCGCGTACCACCAGGTAGGCGCCGGCGACCCGGCCATCGTCTTCATCCACGGCGCATACAGCAACCGTCAAGGCTTCGGCTTCCAGGAGGAATACTTCTCGCCCAACCACCGCTGCGTGGCGGTTGACCTGCGGGGACACGGCGAAAGCGACAAACCTGATGACGTTTACACCATGGACAGGCACGGAGACGACGTGGCCGAACTGATCGGTCATTTGGGACTGGACAAGCCGGTGCTGGTGGGGCAGAGCATGGCCGGCCAGGTAATCATCGCCGCCGCGGCCCGGCACCCCGATCTGGTAGGCGCTATTGCCAGCCTCGACTCACCCAGCAACATTCCCGGGTGGCACCAGCGCCATCACGGTCCCTATCAACATTTGATGACCCCCGACAAGCCATTCCGCGAGACGCTGGTAGCCTTTCTCAGCTCTTCCTATCTTCCCACCGACGACCCCTCCCGGCTCAGCGGAATGGCCGAACGGCTATCCGAGGTTCCCGACCATGTGATTCTCAATAGTTGGCGGGACAAGGAAGATTACGACCCCTCCCCCACCCTGCGCCGAGTCAAGTGCCCCTACCTTTACATCGATTGCGGCCAGCCCGATCTCGACTTCGATCTGCTCCGGGAACTGTGCCCCCAGGTGGTAATCGGCAAGACGGTCGGCGCCGGACACAAAGCCCTCCAGGACGTGCCTGACCAGATCAACGCCATGCTCAACCGCTTCATCCAACACGCCGACGGCATCGCGGCGGAGATGATCCGCACCGGCGGCGTCTTCCAATACAACTTCCCCAAGACCTGATCACAGCCTCCCCCAACGCGGCTTTGTCCTGCCAGAAGGACGGATGGTTCTCGTGCTGGATGTACAAACTATGCTCCGATCCATGACTGAACGGTTCACAACCTCCGACGGCGTTCGCATCGCCTACCACCAGTTAGGCGCCGGCGACCCGGCCATCATCTTTATCCACGGCGGATTCGGAAACCGAACCGGCTTCGGCTTCCAAGAGGAGTACTTCTCGCCCAACCACCGCTGCGTGGCGGTGGATCTGCGTGGCCACGGCGATAGCGACAAGCCCGACGAGATCTACACCATGGAACAACATGGCGACGACGTCGCCGAGTTGATCCGCCACCTGGGCCTGGGGAAGCCAATCTTGGTTGGCCAGAGCATGGGTGGACAGGTAATTATCGCCGCCGCGGCCCGGCACCCCGAGTTGGTCGGGGCGATAGCCAGCCTGGACTCACCCAGCAACATCCCAGGATGGCACGACCGCCATCACGGTCCATTCGATCACCTGATGACCAAGGACCAAGATTTCCGGGAAACCTTGCGCAACTTCCTCAAAGCCTCCTATCTACCCACCGACGACCCCTCCAGGGTGGCCACTATCGCCGATCGGTTGGCGGAAGTGCCTGACCACGTCATCCTCAACGGCTGGGAGGGGATGATGGGCTTCGACGCCGGGCCGATACTGGCCGGAGTGCAGTGCCCTTATCTGTACATCGACTGCGGACAGCCGGATCTTGATCTTGATCTGCTTCGCGAGTTGTGCCCGCAGGTGGTGATCGGCAAGCCCGTCGGCGCCGGACACAAGGCCCTCCAGGACGTGCCCGACCAGATCAACGCCATGCTCAACCGCTTCATCCAACATGCCGATGGAATAGCGGCCGAGATGGTTCGAACGGGCGGGGTCTTCCAGTACAACTTCCCAAAGATCTAGCAACAACCTACCTGGGTACTGGTGTATGCTGATATCATGCGGCGTATACAGCTATATGTGGACGAAGATCTGGACGAGGCTCTTTCGACCCAAGCTGCGCGATTGGGGGTCTCCCGTTCATCCTTGGTACGGGATGCCGTTAGAGCTTCGCTAAACGACCACCTCGCCACTCACGCCGATCCGGTAGACACTCTCATCGGATGCCTCGACATCGAACCGGATGACGACATCGATGCGGTGATCTACGGGGTAAAGGAGTGAGATTCGCGGACACTTCATTCTGGATTGGACTCCAGGTTGTGCGAGATCACCGTCATGAAGACGCAACGCGGCTGTGGATGAGCAATCGCGGCCCGGTACGGACGTCGAATCTTGTGCTAGGGGAGACATGGACCTGGCTACGGCGGAAGGCTGGCCATGTGGCCGCGGTTCGTTTTCTCTCCACCATCAAGCAGTCCAGCCGAGTGTCGGTGGTCATGGTGACCCCGCCGATAGACGAGCGGGCTTGGAAATGGTTGGAACGCCATGACGAACGGGCGTACTCCTACGTCGACGCCACCAGCTTTGAGATCATGAGGCGAGAGCGCATCAACCTGGCTTTAGCGTTTGACGGCGACTTTACTTCGGCCGGATTCGTGGAACTCCGGCCTACTTCTTGAGTCGGCGCTCGTTCGGAAGAACTGCGGGCGCCCCCTCCTAACCGGCGATGGACATCGCTATGCCAACTGCGACCAGGCCAACTCCCACCCATTGCAGGCGGTGGAGCCGTTCATGGAAGAACATCACCCCGCCTATCACCGCGATCACCCTCCCGCTCTGCGAGAGAATCCCGATCAACCAGGCCGGAGCATAAGCCAAACCGTAGCCGAAGGTCACGAAAGAGATGGCATCGATCACCCCCACCAGGCCCAGCAACCATCCGTTCCGCCAGGTTATCTTTGACTGGCCGCGCTCCCAGTCTTCCAACCGGGAGCGTTTCCCCTCTGCAAGTCGGTTCTGCAGGATGCGGGAGGCGATCACAAAGAAGAGCACTATGTAGGCCACCGTGTAGAAACGTTGGGTGATGATCGTCCAGTTCGAGTCCAGACCGTCACGGATGGGGATCTTCAGACCGGCGTTGGAGAGCGATCCCACCAACACGGCGATCATGGCAAAGACCGGCCCCCAGGTGACCAGTCGGATCTTGGCGCCCCGCTCGATCACCAGCGACGCCAACACCGCTCCCAAGGCGGCGATCGGGATCCCGATCCACTGTACGGCGCTGGGCCTCTCGGCCAGAAGCCAGTAGGAGTACACCACGGTCACCGCCCCCGACAGGGCCGAAATCGGACTCACCACCGACACGGGACCCAGGCGAAGCGCCATGTAGCTTCCCAGAAAGGACCCACCGGCAGCCGCGCCCAACAAGCCCAAGAAGATGATCTGGTCTCTGGTGATCCGTAACGGCACACCTATTGCCAGGGCCCAAGCGATCATCACCCCAAAGGCAATGGTCAGAGTGAAAGTGGTTGACCGCAGAACACCAAAGCGACGAGCCACCACGGCGGTCAATAGGTTGTTCACGCCCAGCGTCACAGCCGTAATCAGCCCGAATACGACGCCGGTCACCATGGTGCTATCCGTCCCGGATGCGGAGGAACACCAGACAACCAGTCGGCCGTGACAGGTGCCTTAGCCTCGAGCCGAATCCGGCTACGCCTCAGACCTCTTGCACTCTTTCAGCACGCGCTGCGCCAGCCGCGCCAGCCACCTTGGAAATGTCGGTGGTGCCGGCGGCCCGTTGCGGCATCCAACTCACCAGTCTGTTGAACATCTGGTTGAGCATGTAGAAGGTCAGAAGCGAATAGCAGGCCACCACGAACGCCACGATCACCAACCGGGCAGTGTTGGTTTCCTGCACGGCAATGCTGGCCATGTGTCCGAGTCCGGTGGGGAACCCCAGGAATTCGGCGGCGATTGTCAGAGACCAGCCCAAACCCGCGGAGAGCAACAGAGCGGTGCGCAATTCCGGCATTGCCCCTGGCACGATCACCTTGAAGTAGGTGTATGGTCGCGACGCGCCCAGCGTCCTGGCGCTTTCAATGAACCGGTCAGGCACGTTGGCCACCGAGTTCATGGTGGCCACCACCAACGTCACCCACACACCGAACGCAATGAAAGCAACGGCACCCCGGAAATTGGCGCCCAAGCCGAACTGCAACCAGGGTATGGCCGCCAAAAGAGGGATCATCCGCAGGAAGTTCATGGGCGCCCAAGCCGTTTGACGCAACACCGGCCAATAGGGAATGGCCATGCCGGTGGCGATGCCCACCACCAGACCGATGCCCAAACCGACCAACAGCCTGGAAAGGGTCATGAAGGAGTGGAAGGCCAACGCCAGGAAAACTGCCGGCCAGGTCCGGGCATGATCACCTATCAAGGCGGGGTAAGGCGCCAGTTCCTCGAACCGCACCTCCAGGTGGAGTATCGGGACCTTGTTGAGCAACCAGTCCCCGGACATCCTAAAAAGGGTGTCTCCGAACACGTAGTCCCATCCAGGAACCAACGGATGTTCCAAAGTCCCTTCCGGGGCCACAATCGACACTATTTGCCATCCCACCAACAACACTGCCCAGGTGATGAAGAACAACGGATTCTTCCGCATCGAGTTCACCAACCTGCGAGGCGCGTTTCGTATGCCCTGACCTATCCTGACCAGCGCCCTCACGGACCTCGAAAAGCGAAGCGCGAAAGGCCAAACCCAGAACAGAATCCCCCACAGGACCAGGAACGCCCAGGTGACAAAGAGAACATCCTCCTGCCGCGTCCAGGTCGTCAGCGGAAAGGTGTCAGGCAGCAGCAGCAGCAGCCATGGCGCCACCAGGAACCAGACAAACCACCCTATCCAGAAAACGCCGGGGTGAAGGGACTTTTTCAAACCGCGGTCGCCTCTTCCTCGGTGATTCCCAGATGTTGGAGGATTACCTTGGTGATCGCTACCGCCTCGGCGCCCGCCCGGACATCTTCGTCGCGGGGACGGGGGAGGGTCACCGGTATATCGTCCACCAACTTGCCTTCAGCCAAGAGGATCACACGATCGGCCAGGATTAGAGCCTCCTCGATGTCGTGGGTAACGAAGAAAATGGTCTTTTGGCTCTCCGCCCACAAATCCAAGAGCACATCATGCAGGTTGCGGCGGGTGAAGTAGTCAAGCGATCCGAAGGGCTCATCCATCAGGATCACATCCGAACCCACCGCCATGGCCGATGCGAGCGCAACCCGCTTACGCATGCCTCCCGAGAGTTCCCGCGGCCAGGAGTCAGCAAAATCGGTCAGACCCACCGCCTCCAACCAATGGGCAGTGATCTCTTCTCGTTCGCTGTCGGGCGTCTTCATGGCACGCAGGCCGAATTCCACATTCTCCTGGACGTGCAACCAAGGGAACACCGTGTCCTGCTGGAAGACCATTGCCCGATCGGCGCCTGGCCCGGTCACCACATCGTCACCCAATCTAACCTGCCCGGCAGTGGGAGGCTGCAGGCCGGCCAGCACTCGAAGAAGGGTGGTCTTCCCGTGCCCCGAGCGCCCCACGACACATACGAACTCGCCGCTCTGCACGTCGAAATTGACATCTTGAAGAGCATTCACCAACTGGCCGGACCGGTGTTCGAACACACACCATAGGTTTTCGAAAGTGACGACTCTTGACATGCTGTTTTCCTCCTTGTTAAAGCCCTAGGCGGCGGCCCGCTTCGGACCACCGGGTTATGAAACGGATTCCCAATACCAGCAAACCGTCGACCACCACGGCCAGCACACCGAGAAACACAGTCAGGGACACCAGTGCCTCAGCAGCACCAAACGTGCCCATCAAAAAACTCCATATCCGGATCAGAAACCCTCCCCCCAACTGTGGCCCGAGCACCTCCACCAAGGCACCCAGTCCCCAGGCACCGGCCAGGGCGATCCGAAAGCCTCCGGCTATTTCAGGCACTGTCCCCCTCAAGTACACCCATCTGAATATGGATCTGGGGGTCCCTCCCAGGGTCAGAGCGGATTCCACAATACCCACCGGGATGTTCTCCGCTGCCCGGCGGCTGAAGAAATACATGAGCAGAGTGGTGTAGAAGGTAATCAAACCGATCGTGGTCAGGAGAGGAATCTCGATCCCGAACCAGATCACGAAGAAAGGGGCAGCGATGAAGATGGGTGCGGTCCCGAAGAAGGAAGCAACCGGTGTCACTACCTCGGCAATCTTGGGGAATACCAGACTGCCCAAACCCATCGACAGGCCAAAGATCGTCCCAAAGGCAGCCCCTATCAGAATGTTCTTGGTGGTCTCCACCAGATGGAGCGCGTACCCGAAGCAGATGTCGGGGATGTCTGCGATCCTCTCACTGGCAAGCTCCGGACAGGCCTGCGTTATATATCTGCTTTGCAATCCCTCGCTGAAAAGGAAGTTCTGCACGAAATGGGTGATGGTATTCCAAGGCCTCGGCATGAAAGTCTGAGGATCATCCATCAGAAAGAGGAGAGGCGAAATGGGCGAGGCCAACCACTCCCAGATCGCGAAAAAGGACACCATCCCCAGTAGCAAATAGATCACATAGGCGATTCGGCGCCGCCGACTGGCGCGCCGCGCCTTTGCTCTCACATCAAGAACATCGGTGTTGGTCATCGTCACTGGAGATCTGGTCCTTATTTTTGGCTTTTACAGGCCAAACGCGGGGCCGGACGGACTGGTCCGACCCCGCGTCGGCTATTTCTCTTGTCTACTCAGACAAAACGTTTCCCGGAACCTAGCCGATAAGGGCGGCCTCGAGGAAGCGCTGTGCGTCGTAGAAGTTATAACGGTCATAGAAGACATGGGCCTGATCCACCAACGCCTGCTGGCTCTCGGAGAGATCCATGTCCATGGCGCGGGCGAACAGATCGTCGGAGCGATCCTGCATGCCCTTCAGGTCGTAATAGAGCTCCTGGGCCAGCAAGAACTGCTCCAAGCCTGCCTGGGTGTCGTAGGTCGCCGACAGCGTCCCTTGAGACTTCAGCTTCTCGATCTGGGTCCTGAACACCGTCTCGGGGTGATAGCTGGGCAGACTCAAGTCCCACAGGGCTTCCTGGTCTTCCCAGTTGAAGGACGGGTCAATCGTGTCCCAGATGATCCCGATGTCTTCGGGCTCCATGCTCAGAGAGCGCTTCTCATTGATGATGTTGGCCTCGATCTCCCACAACTGATATTGAGTGTCGGGATCTTCCAGAGCGGCAAAGATGCGGTTGGCAACGGAGATGACCCGGTAGGCCAAGTCCTTGTTCTCTTCAACCCACTCGCGACGGGCCAGCAGTCCGGTACCACCAACAGTGGACGAAGCGATGGCTGTCTGCTGCGAGAGGGCGTCATGCTCATACATCTGAGCGAAGTTGATCAGCGGATCCCATCCGTTGCGCATCATCTGCACCAGGGTGGGGGCGCCGTACGGCATGGCGAAATCAATCCGTCCGGCAACTGCTGAGAGCTCCACGATTGTGGGGTCGTCAACATACACCGGCTGGGCATAGTTACGCCAGTCGTTGGTGGTAACGCGGATCGGCTGGGGATTGCCGTCAGCATCCAGAGACGGCGTGCCGTCCCTATTCAAGAGCACCAACTGGTTGCCTTCAGCGTCGAGCACCGGGATGTCCTCTTCCACATCTTCCCACCACTGCGGGAGATATGCGAAGAAGGCGTCGGAATACTGCGCCTGGGTGGTGCTGTGCGGCGGGATGTGAACTTCGGAGCCCACCAACTGCTCAACAGCGGCTTGGGCGGCTTCGGGGAAGGTCATCCCTTCATCCATGAACTCCAACGCGGTCTTGGCATCGCTGTCAGGCGACACGAGGATGGCGTAGCCAACGTAGATGTCCGCGAAGTGAATGGGAGGAATGCTCTGACCGAAAGTCTCCAGCGTTCCGAACACTCCCGGCACCCAGCCTTGGGCGACATCACCATCACCGCGCTGCAACCAGGGAACGATCTCCTGGGAAGCGGTGAAGTAGTGATAGGTGGGGGTGTTGGGTGTGATGGTGATGTTCAACTCATCCCACCAGCCCAACTCGATCGGAATCTGCCAGTAGGCGAGGTCGGCGCAGCAGGGGTAGATACCCATGCGCACCTCAGCAGCCCGGACCTCGGGCGCCTCCACCATTGAGGCCATTTCCAGTTCCATCGCAGCCTGCTCTGCAGCCGCCTCAGCAGCAGCCGCCTCAGCAGCCGCCGCGTCAGCAGCCGCCTGAGCCTCTGCCAAGGCAGCCTGCGCCTCAGCATCACCGGCCGCGGCAGCAGCCTTGGTCTCTTCCAGCTCGGCCATAGCAGCCTGGGCAGCAGCCTCTGCTTCAGCAGCCGCGTCCGCAGCCGCGTCCGCAGCCGCCTGAGCCTCAGCAGCAGCAGCAGCCTGGGCAGCAGCCTCTGCCTCAGCAGCAACAGCTGCGGCTTCCGCGTCAGCGGCAGCGTCGCCGTCGCCGCAGGCCGAAGCCAGCAAAGCCAAGGCCGCCATCACTACGATGACGCCTTTAATTTTCTTCATGGGATCTTCCTTCCGCTCGCTTGCTCGTCGTGCTTTGCGCACACGTTTCCGAAGTGGCTTATGTCGGTATGCCGACTCCCGCCTAAATATATAGCAACAAAAAGGACCTAATCCCAAAACAGGCGCCTTTTTTGGCGCCGGGAGCGGGGTTGCTTCTGTTTTTGATCGTGGAGTCGGGTCTATCCCGCTGACCGCAATCCGGCAGACACCTGCCCTGGAGTTAAGGGAAGTTGGTTGAACCACACCCCTGTGGCGTCGAAGAGCGCCGCGGAAACCGCCGGCGCCAGGGGGACAAAGGGCATCTCCGCCATACCCCGCACACCCCATGGGCCACGGGGATCTGGAATCTCCACAATGACGCTCTCCACTCGCTCCGGGATATCACCGATGCCGGGTATCAGATAGGTACTCAGGTGAGGATTGAGGATCTTTCCCTGTTCTGTGACAAGCCGCTCCGTCACTGCATAGCCATGAGCTTGAGCCACTGCCCCTTCGACCTGACCCTTCACCAAGCCGGGGTTGATGGCCTTGCCGACATCCACCGCGCAGACCACCGACTCCACCTTCAAGTGGCCGGTGTCCACATCAACGGTTACCTCCACCGCCTCAGCCATCCAACCGTATGCGAAGTTGAGTTCACCGGCGCCGGTGTGAGGGTCGAACGTCTCGGTGGGCGGTGGAACGAAGCGGAACTTGCCCAGTGCCGGACGATCTCCCTCCAGCCAGCGTTTCTGGGCTTCCTCCGTAGCGCCCAGAATGGAGTTGCCTGCCATCCAGGTCAATCGGGAAGCAGAGGCCGACCCCGAATCGCCTGTGTAGGCCGTGTCGGAATACCGGGTCTCGACCACCCCGACATCCACCCCGGCCGCTTCGGCAGCCATCTGGGCGAAGGCCGTATGGGCGCCCTGTCCTACCTCGGCGCCGCTGTGATACAACACCACCTTCTCCACTTCTTCGTCGCCCCACAACTCGACGGCCGCCTCGCATCGCTCTGGGAAACCGAACGAGAATCCGACATTCTTGAAACCACAGGCAAAACCCCTCCCGCGGCGCTGCCGGGATGCATCGGCGGGCAGGGACCTGAATACCGGGAAGGGAGCGGTCACAGTTTTCGGGGGATCCTCCCATGCCGCCCGGTCGGCACAAGCCTCGATCACTTCGGGAAGGCTTACCACCGATGGAACCGTGGTTCCCCAGTGACCGATGTCACCCTCCCTGAAGCAATTACGAAGCCGCAGTTCCACGGGATCCATTCCAAGCTCCACGGCCAGGCGGTTCATCTGGCCTTCGGCTGCCATGGCTCCTTGAGGGGCCCCGAAGCCCCGGAAGGCGCCGCCGGGAACCGAATGGGTGTACACCACCCGTGAATCCACCTTCAGATTGGGAACCCGGTATGGCCCGACCGAACAGAGATGCATGTTGCCCATGACCTTGTCGGAGGTGTAGTTGTAGGCGCCCGCGTCCATCCACCCCTCTGCCTCCACAGCGGTGAGAACACCTTCGCGGGTTGCGCCCCAGCGGGCATGGATCACTGCCTTGTGACGTTTGTGGTGCCCCACGATGCTCTCCTCACGAGACCACACCGTCCGCACCGGTCTACGAATTCCCTTACGGGCCAGCTTTTGCACCGCCAGTGCCATCACGATCTGCAACGACATGTCCTCCCGACCCCCGAACGCTCCTCCGATGGCCGGGTAGATGACCCTGATGCGTTCCGGTTTGAGATCGAGCGCATGGGCGATCTGTTCCTGGTCCTCATGGGTCCATTGCCCGGCGATCTCAACGGTGATCCGGTCCTGGGAATCCAGGTAGGCCACAGCCGCCTCCGGTTGCAGATAGGCATGTTCCTGCAGGGGAAGGACATACGTGCCGCTCACCTCCACATCGGCAGCCCGCCACCCCCCCTCCATGTCTCCCACCCGGAATTTGAGATGCTTGTAGGTGTTGGTGCCCAAACCGTTCTCGGGATGCACCAGCACCGTGTCGGTGCGGGCCGATTCCAGATCAGGGACCAGCGGAAGGTCCTCCCATTCGACCCGCAGTCGCTTGGCGCCTTCTTCGGCCTGCTGCCGTCTCTGCGCCACCACCACTGCGATCTGGTCTCCCTCCCATCGGCTGACCTCAGAGGGGACCTCACTGCGGTTCGTCGCCCCCACCCCCACCAACACCGGCTGATCGAAGCGGGTCAGCCCGTATTCATTGATCGGAACGTCGGCGGCGGTAACCACTTCGATCACCCCGGGCGCCGCCATCGTGTCGGAGACATCCATCGCCACCATCCGGGAATGAGGACGACCGCTGAACACCACTTTGGCATACAGGGCGTCCCCTCGATGGATATCCGCCGGGTAGAGGGCTTCCCCGGTGGTTTTGGACGTGGCGTCGCGGCGGGGCGCAGAGCTACCGATGCTCACGGCATCTCTCCCGACGCTTCTGCGACTGCCTGAATGATCGGGTAGTAGCCGGTACAGCGACACAGGTTCCCGCTCAGAGCGGTCCGGATCTCTTCTTCCGTTGGATCGGGGATCTTCTCCAAGAGCTTGGTGGCTGACATCAGGAAACCGGGGGTGCAGTAGCCGCATTGAACGGCGCCGGTGCGGCAGAAAGCGGACTGCACAGGGTTGAGTCCTCCGTTGGCGAGGCCTTCCACGGTAACGATCTCCGCCCGGTGGGCCCGGGGAGCAGGAGTGAGGCAGGAGAGGGCGGCCTCCTTGTCAAGAAACACCATGCATGCGCCGCATTCTCCCTCCGCACACCCCTCCTTGGTTCCGGTGAGAGATGTTCCCGCAGCCGGCCCCGCCACATCCCGCAGCCAGTCGAGCAGGGTCAGATCTCCACCACTGCGGGTGACGATCGGTGTCCCGTTAACCACCGCTTCGATGGAATCGCCCTCCTGGTGAGAATACGCCTCGTTCAAAGTCGGCTGGTCGGAGACGCCGAACTGCACCGGGCGGGAAGGAACCGCCTGCCGTTCGTCACCATCCCTAATAGCGGTCAGCGCCCGGCGAACCATCACCTCGGTTGTCCACCTCCGGTACTCGGCTGTTCCTCGAAGGTCGTCGATGGGTTCTATCCCGGCTGCTGCGGCCCGCGCCGCGGACACGATGGTCTCTTCATCCAGTTTCCTGCCCAACAAAGCCCGCTCGGCCCCCCGCGATCGCACTATCACCGGAGCAACGCTCCCCAGAGAAATCCGGGCCGAGGTGACTAAACCCGCGGGGTCCGCCTCGACAACCAACGCCATATGCACCACCGATATAGCCTGCGCCATCCGCAGTCCCAGCTTTACGAACAAACCGGACTGGTGGCGGGCAAGCCCGGGAAAGATGACCGCGGTCACCATCTCGTCCGCAGCCAATGTGGTGGAGCGGAAGCCGGGATAGAAGTCGGCCAGGGCCTGCTGCCGTTCGCCGCGTTGGGAACGAATAGTCAACCTGGCGTCCAAGGCGTTGAGGGCGGAAATGGTGTCGTTGGCGGGGCTGGCGGTCACCAGGTTCCCCACCACCGTGGCGCGGGCCTGCAGGGGAGGAGCTCCCACCTCCATCGATGCCTGCGCCAGTGGAAGAGCCCTTTCCCACAGCAGTTGCGAAGCGACCACATCGGCATGGGTCACCAGGGGACCCAGGTGGATGTCTCCATTGAGGTCCTCTTCAATGTGATCGAGACCTCTGATCCGGGAGATGTCCACCAGCATGTGCAAACCCTGCCGGACCCCGCGGCGGACTTCCAACACCAGGTCGGTCCCCCCTGCCACCAACCGGGCTCCTTCCCCGTGGTCGGCCAGCAACGCCAGAGCTTCCTCCACGGTGGAGGGCGACTCGTAGCGGTCGGTTAGGTCGGATCGGTGCTGAACGTCGTGCAAAGTGGCTATCCCTCCGTCTTCGAACTGTTGTAAACGAGGCCGCCTCCCCCCACATAGTCTTGCAGCACGGCTACTGCTTCGGCCCGCAGGACATCCTCCACTACCCCGATCCCTCGCCTCTGGAACCCCTCCACCCAGTCGGACGGTCGGTTACCTTCATCGAAGCCCACTGCTCGGGCATCTTCCTCACGAGCGCCGATCACCACCCGGGAGACTCCCGACCAAGGGATGGCCCCCAGGCACATGGCGCAAGGAGAGCAACTGGTGACCAACTCGGTGGGGCCCTCGTTGCCTTCGGTCAGGTCAAAGTTCCCCAAGGCCTGTCCGGCCAGACAGATCGCCACCACCTCGGCGTGGGCAGCGGCGGAGGTGCTGGGAACCACCCGATTGACCCCCAGCGCCAGCGGACGGCAGGTCTTGAGATCGAACACAGCCGCCCCAAATGGGCCCCCGGTTCTCTCCGCCACGTTGCGACGGGAAAGCTCCACAGCCAATGCCATCCGTTCCTCCCGGGTGGGGAAAGCCTGGCGCGGGTCCACTAGTTCATGAGTCCAAGGGGGAAGATCCCAACGCATGCTGACCGGGAGTGACAAGCCCATGCTCGACCCTATGTCCCCCCTCCCCCATCGGCGTACTCTCGGAGCACCGCCACCGCCTCGGTTCGCAGGACATCCTCTGTGACCGCTACTCCCTGCCGCTGCAACTCCTGCACCCAGTCGGGAGGTCGGCTGCTCCCGCCCAAGCCAAGCGACCGGGTGTCCTCCTCGCGGGCTGCGATCACCAGACTGGACACTCCCGACCCGAGTATCGCTCCCTGGCACATCATGCAGGGGGCGCAACTGGTCAGCAACTCGACCGGTCCTTCGCTTGCCGCCCTCAGATCGTGGTGCCCTCCTGCTACACCGGCCAGGCATACCGCCACCACTTCGGCGTGGGCTGCCACGGTAGCACTCGGCGCCACCACATTGACCCCCACCGCCATGAGACGGCGTGTGGACAGATCGAAGACGGCCGCCCCGAACGGATCGCCGGTTCTCTCCGCCACGTTGCGACGGGAAAGCTCCACAGCCAACTCCATACGCTCCGACATAGTGGAGAAGCGTCTGTGGGAGCGCGCCAGGTGTTGCGCCCAGCGGGGAAGATCCCAACGCATGCTGACCGGGAGAGGCAAGGCCATCCTTCAGGCTCCGGACGCCGCGATTCGATTGAACTCCTCGATCAGCGGGTCGATCCTCTCACCGGCGCGGCGGATGGTGTCCCAGTATCCAGAGTCATACCATTGATCTTCCAACTCTGAAGCGGACTTTCCCTGCTGCTCAACCCAGGTGAAGTATTTGAGGCTGTGGATACGTCGCCGCCTCGGATAGTCCAACTCCGCCATGTGATCGGTGGAGGCCCCCATCAGGTGGCGGTGGTAGATCCCCGCTGCATCAGCGGTGCTCAACTCTCCGTGGTCTTCGGCCAACTCCACCAGGCGACTTCGGTAGAGGTCCATGGAGTCGGTGAGCACTGTGAACACCAGGTCTCCCCTGCCCAACTCGTACCACTTGGCCATCTTGATGGCCGACAGCAGATTGGCCGCCCCGGAAATGCCCAGCAAGTCGAGCCTCTCGATGACATCGGAGGAGACTCCCTGGGAGGCCAGATAGTCCTGCCCGGCCGGTTCATTGAAGAGCCGGATCAGCCCCAGAGGAGCGGTATCATCGATGGCAACCACCATGTCGGTGTTGCGCACGTTGTGGATCCAGGGAATGTGCTTGTCCCCGATCCCCTCGATGCGATGCTCCCCGAACCCGCCCTGAAGCATGGTGGGACACTGCAGGGCTTCCCCTGCCGCGATGCGGCTACCTGGGAATCGTTCTTTCACATAGTCGCCCGATGCCAGCGTTCCCGAGGAACCGGTGGTCAGCGCCACTCCGGCCAACCGGTCACCGGGACCCATTAGTTCCTCCGCCAGGTCGGCAAAGGCAGGACCGGTCACCGAGTAGTGCCACAGGTAGTTTCCGAACTCGTCGAATTGGTTGAAGATCATGATGTCCCGGCCCGAGCGGCGCAACTCCCAGCATTTGTCGAATATTTCTTTGACGTTGCTCTCCGAACCCGGGGTGGCGATCACCTCGTCGGCCACCTTGTCCAACCACTGGAAACGCTCCCGGCTCATTCCCTCCGGGAGGATGGCGATGGAGCGGCAGGACAGAATGCGGGAGTCATAGGCGCCTCCCCTGCAGTAGTTGCCCGTGGAGGGCCAGGCCGCCAGTTGGCGCGTCGGGTCGAACTGGCCGGTGACCAGACGCGGCGCCAGACAACCGAAAGCCGCCCCGACCTTGTGTGCGCCGGTCGGGAACCACTTTCCCACCAGGGCAACCACCCGGGCGTCGCACCCGGTCAACTCCGGAGGGAACTCCATGAAATTGAGTCCCCCGAACCCACCGCCTCGTTCCACAGGCTCATTCCGCCAGGTGACTCTGAACAGATTGGCGGGATGCAAATCCCATAGCCCGACTCCGGCGAGCTGCTGTTTGATCGAGGAGGGGGCCGACTGTGGGGTGCGCATCTGGGCAAACGTGGGAATAGTCAAGCCCAACTCACCTGCCCGGCGAGCCACCCGCTCCCGTACCTCAGGAACGATGGTCAGATCAATCATGGCTTCTTTACCTTTTGTTAAAGGACGCTCCTTGATAGCTTACCCACCGAGAAATGGAGGTACCAACCCCCCGTTAGGTGTCCAGGAAGTGGGCCGCCAGGCGGTCGGCGAGCGCTTCGATCTCCGGATCGACCATCAACGGCCCCTCCCCGCTCTCGGTCACCGCCCTCATTGCGGCGTCGATGTCCTTCAGCCCGTTTCCGGTGCTGATCACCACCACTCGCTCCCCCTCTTCCACAAGACCCTCCCAGCGGGCCACCCTCAAGCCCGCCATGGCAGCCGCCGCGGCCGGTTCGGCGAACACCCCCATGCGTTGGCCCATGGTCACCATTGCGGAAAGAATCTGGGAGTCGGAGACCTCCACGAATGCTCCACCGGTATCGGTGACCGCAGCCATTGCCTTGAAACGGTCCCGGGGAAGGTCGGCTGAGATGCTGTCAGCCACTGTGTCTGCGAGGATCGGCGGCTTGGTCATCAGGTCTTCGGCGTTCTTCCAAGCCTGGACCATGTAGGAACTGCCCGCTGCCTGGGCGCCGATCAGCCTGGGTACCCGGTCCGTCCATCCCAGCTTTTGCAGGTCCGAAAAGCCCTTGTGAACTCCCCCGATGATGGAGCCGTCACCCACACTCACCACCACCACGTCGGGGACCTGGGATCCCAATTGTTCCCAGATCTCGTAGGAGACGGTCTTCTTTCCTTCCGTCATGTATGGATTGAACCCCGTGTTCCGGTTGTACCAGCCGTATTCCTCGGAGGCCCACAGGCAAAGATCGAACGCTTGGTGATAGGAGCCGTTTACCAGCGCCACGGTGGCGCCGAACGAGAGCAGTTGGGCCACCTTCGGCTGAGGGGCGGTAGCCGGCACGAAAATCACGCTGGGGATCTCCGCAGCCGCGGAGAGTGCCGCCAATGCTGCCCCGGCATTGCCGGTGCTGGCGGCAGTGATGATGTCGGCGCCCTTTTCTTGTGCCTTCAGAATCGCCATGGCCGAGGCCCGGTCTTTCAGGGAGGCAGTTGGCTGGCGCCCTTCGTCCTTTACCCACAGGTTTACTTTCAAACCCTCGCCCAGAACCCTGGCAGGCAGCAGAGGTGTTCCTCCCACATGGAGGGGAGGGGCGTCCGCCTCGGGGTGAACCGGCAGTAGGTGTCGGTAACGCCAGATCGAAGAATCGGGATCGCCGCAGATCTGCTCGGGGCTGGTCAGGGTGGCCAGATACTCATAGTCGTAGGCAACCGACAGGGTGGCCGCCCCGCCGTGATCGGGACACACATAGTCCACCTCTTCGGCGGGATAGAGTTTTCCGCACAGCAGACAGGACAGCCCCAGCACCGACCGGATCCGTCTCGCCGGCCCTACCATGGATCGAATTCCTTCAATCCCCGACACCCACTGGTGTTGTGAAGCGGTGTCGAACAACCTTCGGCCATGGTGCTCCTGCTTTTACCTGAAACCCTGTCAAGCCGGGTTTCGTCACCCGATGATATATGAAGGTGGAAACTGCGGGAGCCGGCCTTCATAAAGGTCGGTAGACTGCGGTTTCGGCGGGACGTGGCGCAGTTTGGCAGCGCGCAGCGTTCGGGACGCTGAGGTCGCCGGTTCAAATCCGGCCGTCCCGACCACTCATCTGAGACATTGTTAGGAAGGCGTGACCTCTGCTTCGGCTGCAGCGTCCACCCACACCGCCAGCCGGGAGATTCTCAAGCGATCCATGGCCATCACCCGGAAGTTGACCCCGTTTATGGTCACTTTCTCGTCAGGCCGGGGTATCTTGCCTGCCAGGTAGAGGTACAGTCCGGCAACCGTGTCGTACGGCCCGGTCGGAATGGGCCGTGGAACCAGTTCCGCCAATTCCTCCATCGGGAGCCTTCCCTCCACGACCCAGCGACCCGAACCGGTTGGGAACGCCATTGGTCCGGCGGGATCGTGCTCGTCCTGGATGCCCCCCACCAACTCGGAGACCAGGTCCTTGGCTGTTACCACTCCTTCCACCCCACCATGTTCGTCGATCACCACCGCCAGGCTGATCCGGCTCCGTCGCATCATCATCAGGGTCGACAGGATCGGGTAGCTCTCCGGAACCGCCAGCGGATCACGTATGAGTTTCCCAGGGGCAACAGCCTCCGGGGCGGCCGGGTCCTCGTGTCGAAGCCAATCCTTCACATACAAGACCCCGACCAGGTCATCAAGGTCCCCACGAGATCTCACCACCGGATATCGCGAGTGACTGGTTTGGGCGACAGCCTGGCGAATCTGTTCGAAGTCGACCGGCGCCTCCAGGGAAATGACCTCCAGGCGGGGTGTCATCAACTCCCGCACCGGCCGGTCAGCCAACTCGAACAGCCTCTCGATGATCTCCTGCTCAGCGACGTCGATCTCCCCCGCCTCCACGCTCAGTTCGGCCAAGGCCACGATGTCCTCTTCGGTGGCGGGGTTCAATGGCTCCGAGCGGACTCCCGCCAATGCCAGAAGTATCCTGCTCACCCCGGAGAAGACTCTGGCAATGGGGTCAAGACCCCGGGAGATCACCCACAAGATAGGGGCCACGCTCCACGCATACCTCTCGGGGTGGCGGGCGGCAATTGTCTTGGGAGTGATCTCGCCCACCACCAGGATGACCGAGGTAAGCACTCCGGTGGCCAGCCACGGCCCCCACCGCTCTCCGGAAGCGGCGTCGCTCATGGCGGTTATCACATCCACTGCCAGGATGGTGGCCAGCGAAGCGGCCAAAATGTTCACGAAATTGTTGGCTACCAGCAACATGGCGAGGGTTTTCTCCAAGCGCTGCACCAGCAGCAGGAACTTCTCCCCCCTCTTGCCTTCCCGCGCCAATTGGGGGCCTCTCTCGCGGGGCAGGGCCAAAAGGGCAGTCTCGGAACCGGAAAAGAATCCCGAGGCCACGATGCACATGCAAATCCCAGCCACGGCAGCGATCTGGAAGGAGGTCACGACTGTGGTTCGGACCCCACCTGGAAAGTAACAGGTGTGCTCACCTCATCCAGGACCGACCGGAGCTGGAAGGCGGTAAAGGGTTTCAGTACCCATCCGGCGGCGCCCGCCCGGCGGGCAAGGAAGGCGTCGGCTTGGCGATCCAACAACATTATGACCGGCAGGGGCGGGACGGATTGTGCGGCCCTTTCCTCCCTGATCGCCCTGCAGATGGCCATACCTCCCATGCTCCCCACCTGCATGTCCACCACCACTATCGACCCCTTCTCACCGGTGGCTATCCGCTGGATCGCCCGGTGAGGGTCGTCGATAACGGTTATCTGGTAACGGGTATCATCGGTGGCCGACAATACGTCGTTGCGAACCCAGGGGGCCTCGGCAACTACAAAGATGCTGGTCATTTCAAATAACAAGAGTACCGGTCCCAAGGCACTTCGGTTTCCCCGAAAACGGTCGGGTTGAGGAGCCTGCACGTGAGCAATGGCGCTGGTGTGAAGCGCATCAGGCTCCTGTTCGGAACCGCGGTGACCGTCTGGGCGCTTGTAATCCCGCTCAATCTGGCGATGGCCAAGACCCCGCCCGACACCATCGAGTTGGTGTCAGTGGAAGGGGCCGTTCACGATGCCACGGTCCGGTTCGTGCTGGACGCCATTGACGATGCCGCCCGAACCCGGCGGCTCGACCATACCGGTCTGGGAAGAGTGGAACTGGTCATTCTGATGATCGACTCTCCCGCAGTGGTGGCAGATCCCCAACTCTTTGCCGAACTGGTGGAGGTGGTCAGGAATCCGCCCCTACCGCTGGGCGTTTGGGTGGGACCGGCGCCGGCGGTGGCATACGGAGGCATGGCACAACTGGTCTCTGTGGCGCCGATCAGAGCCGCTGCCCCAGGTGTGGAACTCGGTCACTGGCAACCCACACTGGTGGGTGAGCAGGATGGATCGCCTCCCCTCGAAGGTTCTTACACAACCAGTTCCGAGGTGATAAGGGTGGACGGCCCCATCGCGGGACTCGTGGACCTCTCCTCGCCTGACACGGCTTCCCCCCGCCAACTCCTCCAACTCCTGGATGGGACCGCCTTCGTGCTGAAAGGTGAGACGGTCACCCTGACCACCACCCGACCCTTCGTCTCCGACGACGGAACGGAGGGCGTGACAGTTCTCGAGACCGTGCTTCGCCGCCCGGGACTGGGGACCCAGTTGGTGGGTTTGTCCACCCGTCCGGAGGTTGCCTTCTTCTTCCTGATGGCCGGGCTGACTATCGCGGTGTTCGAATTCTACGCGGTGGGTCCCGCGGTAGGGGCGGTCGTGGCAGCACTCTCACTGGGCCTGGGGGCCTATGGTCCGGCCACCCTGCCCCTGCGATGGTGGGCTCTGGTGTTGATGTTGGCGGGGGTGGGTTTGCTTGCGTCCTCTTATCAGCGAGGCGGTGTGCTGTTGTTGTCTTCCGCCGGCATGGTTGCTGTCGCCGTTTCCGGTCTCTTCCTATTCGACACCGGCCCCCAGGTCACCCTGGGCTGGGCAGGATGGGTCCTAACCGTGGCAGCGGTTGCTTTTTTCTTCCTTCTGGCCATGCCCACCGTGGCTCGGGTCCGGTTCAGTTCACCCTCCCTGGGAAGAGAAGAACTGGTGGGAGAGAGAGGTGAAGCCGTCACCGAACTCGATCCCGACGGCGTGGTGGAGGTTGCCGGAGGAAGGTGGAAGGCCACCACCCATCGGGCCGCCACCTTGCTGGCTGGAGACCCGATCAAGGTCGCCGCAGTAGACGGAGACACACTGGAAGTGGCGCTCGCCGACTAGGAATCCGGGAAGTTTCTCTTGACATCCCGCTTCAAGCGCTCTAACTTCTACTGGAACTCGGAAGCGGACGGAAGGTACCCCCCCATGGCCGGCATGAATACCAACTGGCAGCGTCAGGCTCTGTGCAAGGGAGTTAGATCAAGCCTCTTCTTTCCACCAACCACCTCCGAGAAAAAGGACGAAAAGGAGAGGCGCGAAAGCCGCGCCAAAGCCATTTGTGGCAGATGCCGGGTAATTGCGCCGTGTCAGGAATATGCCCTAACCCTCAAGGAACCCTATGGCATCTGGGGTGGAATGAACGAGTCTGAACGCAACCTCACGCTGGCACGGGCCGCCGCCAGTTAGGAGAGACAACTCGGAGGCACTAACCAGCCACAAACGGCCTCAGATGCCAAAGGCCCTACCGTCATCCGGAAAAGTCGGTCGCAAGCGCAAGAAGGGATCGGACGTTTGGGATGTCCTTTCTTGGTTGGATGAATTGTTCTAAGAGACTTCTGCTTCTGATAGTCTCTGAGGAATGGCCGACCCGGCCTGCCGGAGGTCTGGTGTGATCGGTACTATCGCCTCCGGCAATCCGACTTTCAAGGAGGACTCGTGCTTTCTTTCAATGACCTGAACTGGCTCGCCATTGTGGTGGCTGCCCTGGTGTTTTTCGCAGTTGGGGCTGTGTGGTACCAGCCCAAGGTGATGGGAAGCCGATGGATGAAGGCGGTTGAGGTGGACCCATCGAAGGCTGCCCCCAATCCCTGGATATTCATTGGGACGTTCGTCGCCTACTTCCTTATGGCCATGGTCCTGGCAATGCTTGCCCAGGGGATGGGCGCCTCCTCTTTCGGTGACGGGTTGGTTCTGGGCCTGTGCACCGGCGTGGTGTTCGTGGGAGCGCAAGCGTGGGTCAACGCCAGTTACGAGGGCCGGTCCATGAACCTGGTGCTGGTGAACGGGGGAGTTGGGGTGATCGGCCATGTGCTCATGGCTGTCATCGTCACGCTCTGGACTTGACAACCCGGACTCGCATCAACCCGGCAACGGTAAGGGAACTTCGATCGAAGCGGGTCCGCGTTTAGCTGATAGCGAGTCCGCCTAGCCGCAGCATGCGTCCATCGACTGGTCCGACCAGGGGTGATCGGACTCGGGCATCTCCCCCTCTGGCTGCCCGTTTCGCCCCCCGCACTTGGAGCACACCCACACCTTGGGCGTTCTGGCCCCCGGAGGCACCAGCGACCGATACCCATGATCGCAATCGGGGCATCTGATTAGCAATACCGGCATGGTTATTCCTCCCCTGCAATGCCGGAAGCGGTGGCCAGCAGGCGGGCTTCAGCGGCGTCGATCCGAGCGGAGACGTCCGCGGACCACCTCCTGGCACCGGCCACTTTCTCCTCCACCGACCGGCAATGCTCCATAACTCGGGAGGGGGCGGAGGAACCGGGCGCGTCCCGGAGAGCAACAAGCGCCGACATGCCTTCTATCCCAGCCAGCACCGCCTCGAAGTCCGCATCGCTATTGGCGCCCACCTCCTGCGCGGCGCGGCGCAGGTCCTCCCCGGTCGGACAACGCCCGCCCGCCGCATCGACACCGGCCACGGCCCGCGCCACCACCCGGTAGGCACTTCGGTAATCAAAACCCAGACCTAGGACAAGGCGCTCCGCCCAGTCAGCGGCCACCGAGTAATTCTCGCCGGCCGAGTCTGCCAGTGTCTCAACATCGACTTCCATGTCCCTCACCACCTGGCCGCCCAGCCTCACCAGCCGGCTGGCCATCTCCACCGCGGAGATCACCTCACCATAGGCGTATAACCAGTTGTCAGTGCGGGCCGAGGGGGTTCTCTGCGTGGCCATCAGCCCGGTTACCTTCCCGATCAGGGTCCCCGCTCCTCCCCGGATCACTGACAAGGCGTATGGGTTGCGCTTCTGAGGCAACAACACCGAAGCGCGGGAGGAAGAACCTGCCAGCCGTATGTAGCCGAATTGCGGACTGGCGAAGATCTCGAGGTCCTCAGCCAGCCGATCCAAGGTCAACACCGCCTGCCACGAGGCCAACGCCGCGTCGACCATCACATCCGCCGACCACATCCCATCCCTGATATGCCCCAGAGGCTCGTCGAAACCCAATCGGGAGGCAAGGCGATCCCGGTCAAGGGGTATGGTGGTCCCCCCCACGCCACCGGACCCGGCGGGAGACCGATTGACCCACCTGTGGCACAACTTGATGCGTTCCAGGTCACGGGTGGCCTGTTCAGCAAAGCCACACAGGTAATAGCCGAAAGTGGAGGGTTGGGCCGGCTGTAGGTATGTGGTGTCGTTGTAGACAGCCTCCGCAAGTCCCTCGCCCTTTGCGACCAGAACCGTGGCCAGGTCAGCGACCGCTTCGTGAAGGTGCAGCAGCCGCTTTCGTAGCGCAATACGCAAGGCGATTCGGCCTGCCTCTCGTCGGGTGCGACCGGTGGGCAACCATCCCGCCACCGCTCCGAGCCGTTTCTCCAGTTCCCGCTCCCGACTGTTGTAAGCATCCCCAAATAGGGAGTCGTAAGGAAACTCGTCAACTGGCGTCGACCAGAAAGCCAACAATTCCCTGCACAGGCGGCCGGCAGTTCCTGCCGGGAGCACGCCGATGGCGTCTAGTTCCATCACATGGGCCAAGTCGGCCAAGGACAATCCCTGATGTAGGAATGCCGCGTCCGCCAACTCCAGGGCGTAACCGGCCTCCACCAGCCGCGGCGATGGCCCCGAGGCCAATAGGCCTTCGGCCCCCAGATAACCGTCGGGGGGCTTTGTCATGTGGCGGCACTCCCCACAAACAGACTGGGCACCCCCCCGGTCACCACAAACACCACCGGCCCCTTGACCTGGTCGGATCGCTCCACCAACGCCGCCAAAGCGGGAGATCCGAACTCGCGATCCAGGTATATCCCTTCGGTGTCGATCATCAGCCGCGCTGCGGCGCTGACTGGTTCAGGCTCGGGACAGAGTGCATCCAAGACGGTCCAATCGACCGGGGGCCTCTCGTCCACTTCCAACAGATCAAGAGCGGCGTCGGACATGGAGACAATCCGCTGCCGGCATTCTTCCACGGGGCGATGCACAGAGACTCCCACAATGTGCCTGGGGCGTCGATCCGGCCTGCGATGTCCGGCCACCAGGCCGGCCTGGGTCCCACATGACCCGGCGGCCAACCAGATCGTGGGAACCTCGATGCCTTGAAAAGCCAATTGTTCATCCATCTCATCGACCGCCATCACATATCCCAACGCACCGACCGGACCGGCCCCACCCCGGCCCACCGTGTAGGGCCGATGGCCCCGCTCTCGAAGATGCGAGGACACTGACTCCAGCAGTGCGTCCACAGAATGACGCGCCGGGGTGCCGGTGAAGGTGATTCCCACCCCTGGCAGGCGTTTGAGGAGTCGCAAGCAACCGACCTCCGGCGCCTCGTGCGTGCCGAATAGCACAACTTCGACCTTCAGGCCGCGGCTGCGGGCGGCTATGGCAGCCATGAGCACCCAGTTGGAACCCGGACCACCTCCCGTCACGAAGTAGTCGGCCCCTTCGGCCAAAGCATCTCCCAGCAGGTAGTCCAACGGCCTCGCCTTGTTTCCCCCCAGCCCCAGTCCGGTTAGATCATCCCGCTTGAGCCACACCTCCAACCCCAAGTCCTCCGACAGCCGAGGGGCCGGCGCCAAAGGCGTGGGAAGGGTGGCCACCGGAACCCGAGGGATCAAGCACTCTCTCCCAGCACCCGGTCCACGAAGTCCGGCGCCGCTCCCAGCACCCGGTCCAGGTCAAAGAGGCCTTCTATCCCCTCCCGATCCAAATGTGCCGTCACCCTCCGATCGGCCAGCAATGCCTCGACGAACCCCACTTTTGATTCCACTCCCTTCATCGAGGCTTCGTAAACAACGTCATGTGCGGTGTGCTTGCCGATCCTGTCGGCCAGCGCCCGCATCACGGGTTCGCCGAACACAAACCCCTGGCGAGCCTCGATATTCTCCATCATCCGCTCCCGGTCCACCACCAGTCCCTCCAACAGCACCACTGCGAACCGGGTTGCCGCCAGAGTCATGGTGCATGCCTGGGGGAAAGCTATCCACTCCGCTTTCCACGACCGCCCATCCCGCTCATGCAACTGGATCATGGCCTCCGTCATCACCGCAGCCTGGGCCCTCACCAGGCGGGCCAACGTGTCCAGGTGCTCGGAGAACTCGGGATTGCGTTTCTGGGGCATGGTGATGCTTCCCACCGTGCCCGGGATGAACGGTTCTCGGACCTCCCCCAACTCCAACCTCTGCAATTCCATGATCTCGTTGCCGATCTTGGCAATGGTGGTGACCGCCATCGCCAGCAGAAGCACGAATTCGGCGGGTCTGTCTCGGCTGGTTATCCATGAGATAGTCGGAACCCCCAGGTCCAGGCGCGCCGCGAAGGCTTCCAGCAGTGGCCCGGCCTCCTGTCCCCAGAACTCCATGGTGCCCAGGGCCCCGCCCAACTGCACCACCTCCCATCTCCTCCTGCCCTCCCGCAACCGCTGGCGATGCCGCGCAAACTCATCCGCCCACACCGCCGCCTTGAACCCGAACGAGATCGGGATACCCGGTTGAGCATGGGTGCGGCCCAACATGGGAGTGGTACGATGTTCGGCGGCGTGAGCCCGTGCCGCTCGCTCCAGCCTTGCCAAGTCCCGCTCCAAGAGATCACCCACTCTCTTCATCACCAAAGCCGCCCAGGTGTCGCTCACATCCTGGACAGTGGCGCCGTAGTAGACCCATTCCCGAACCTCGGAGGGGAGTTCCTCCCTCAGGTAACGAATCAGGCCGAGAGTGGAGTGGCCGGTGGCCCTGGTTCCCTCCCCCACCCGATCCAGGTCAAGCTCCATTCCATCCAGGTGCTCGCGGATGGTCCTCGCCGCTGGTTGCGGCACCAGCCCAACCTGGGCTTGGGCTTCGGCCAGACATGCCAGTATCTCCAACCAGGAGGTAAACCGGGCCTCTTCTCCCAGTAGTTCCCTCCCCTCATCCGACGCCCACAAGTGCCCGTAGACGGTGGAGTCCCCCAGGTAGATGGTCATCCTACGGCAACGGCTACCTGATCCACCCTCGCCAGCCATCGCAAGGCGCCCCGGACCTCGTCGAGGTTGGCGCCCCATGGCACCACCGCTCGCCCGTCGGCCAACTCGGTCCCCCTTTCCAGCATGCAGCACTTCACCAGCCAGAGACCATCGGACCCGGCGCCGTCCAACCGCTTCTTGGGACAAATGTCCACCTGCGGCGGCTCATCGCCGTAGAAATGACGATGGAACTGCAGCGAGCGTTCACATCCGATCATCACCCAGTCCGAGCGGGACGCCGGTCGGGTGTCCAAGAAAGACAATTCCCCCGGCAACTCCAGATTGGCCCCTCTGCACGGCACCAGATAGGAATCGGAAGGCGCTTGTTCCGCCAACTCGGAGAACGTAACCGAATCCAGTACCAATTCGATTGGCGGCAGGTCTTCATCGAAAGCTACAACATGCTCAGCCTGTGTCAGCAGTTTGGGCGGCACAGGGGGTGTCACTTCTGTTACATGAATCCGTATGGGAGAGGGCTCCCAGATGAAGTTGATGTGTTCGTACATGCCCTTCACCAGATAGGCGGAAACCCCCGGTCGCGCATTGCGGCGGGCGGCGCCCGCCAGGGCGGTGGCGTTGCCGCAGTCCACGGTGGGATCCTCGATCAAAAGGGTCTGATCGGGACCGGACCACACCGCCACATCCAGCACCGGCACGAACAGATCGTCTGAATCCGCCCGGGCGACCGCCGCAAGCCCCACTTCATCGCCGTGAACCAAACCGACGTAGTCGGTACGTCTGTAGACCTCCCGACCCATCAGGTAGTCCATCATGAACTCCGGGTCCGGTGTGCGATCGACATGCTGCACCGATAGCCCGCGGTACGGATGCGCCCGTGCGTTAGGTGAGGGTCTCTCGGCTAATGCCATGACCATTCCCCCAGGTAGCGGAAAACTCTAAGTGTAATGGGAGGCCCTCCTGCCGGTAAGGGCGGGGTGACCTCCCATCCTGTAGATAAGTGTTTAGGGTTTAGCCGCCGAGTTCCTTGCGGACTATCTCGGTTCCGGACACCAGGGCGTGCAGTTTGTCCACCGCGATGTAGCGCTGCAACAGGATCAACCCGCAGTCGGTGGTGACCCCCAACTTGTCGGCCGGAACGTACTCCAGAAGCCTTCGAATCCGATCGGCAACCTGCTCGGCGGTCTCGGCGATGGTCGACTTGACGTCGATCACTCCCGCCCAGAAGCTCACGTTGTCCGGCAGCGGATGCTCCCTGATCACCTCCAGCCCGGACAGGTCGTCAGAACGCCGACCGCAACTCTCCAGGTTGAGCACATCGAAGTTGCCTCCGTAAGCCTGGGGGACGATGGCAGCAGTGGCGGCTGGGGCATCGCCTTCCCGGATGGTCAGATCGAAGATCTCCCCGGCCGCGGCGGTTTCATCGGGGTAGTACGCCGGCGTTCCACCCCAGTTGCCCCAGCAGATGTGGACGATGATCTGGGCGTTCTTGACACCCTGCACGGCCCGGTTGAACGCCTCGATTGCCCAGTCTTCATAGAAGTAAGGCCAGGTGAACTCATCCAACTGGATGAAGTCGATGCCCATGGCGTCCACTTCCAAGATGTCCTCGTTGATCGCATCGGCGATCGCCATGGCCCGATCGTGTGGAGCGTCGTAGTAAAGGTCGTTGGTGGCCTGGGCCAGCACCTGGATGCCTGTGTACTGGATCTTGGTCGGTTTGTTGGTGGCCCGCTTCAGCGCCCGGGCCTGCTCGACCATCACCGCTCCGCGGCGCTTCACCTCTTGGGTGAGAGTCCCGGCATGGAGCCGACTGTAGATGGGGAATCCCAGGAAGCCGCCCTTCAGGTCGTAGCCGAGACGTTTGTAGTAGTAGTACAGCGCCTGATCGGCGTAGTTATCACCGTGCAGACGCCCATCGGTAATAATGTCTAGCCCAGCATTCTCCTGATCGGTGGCCAGGGATGCCATGGCGTCCTCCAACGCCTCCCTCACGAACGAGTCGGGTGGTTCCTGGTCGCCGGTCCACTCTCGCGCCACATGGGCGTCCCACCACCGCGGATTGGGATAGTTTCCCACCATAGAGGTGGGGATCGTTACCTCTTGACCTCTGATCTGCATAGATCCTCCTTCACTCAAAAGCCGGTACGGCATACGTATCCACTAGCAAACTCCGATCAGTCCAACACCTCCTTCCGCAACCCGGCCAAACGCATACTACATACCGAGGGAAGAATGGGTTTGGCCAAAGACCGTGAGTATCCCCCGTCCTCATCTGCTATCCGGTAGTCCAACCACCATCCACCACCATGCCATGACCTGTCATGTAGGCCAGCCGGTCGGAGGCCAGCAGCGATATGGCATCGGCGATATCCTCGGGTTGCCCCACCCGGCCCACGGGGACCCGAGATTCGATAGCCGCTCTCAACTCGGGCTGGTCGAGACGCCAAGCGGTCATGGGAGTCTCCGTCATCCCCGGGCATACGGCGTTGGAACGGATCCCGTCTGCGGCGTAGTCCAAGGCGATCGACTTTGCGAGCATCAGCGCCGCCCCCTTGGAAACCGAATAGGCCGACCTACCGGGGAAGGGATTCAAAGCCGCCACCGACGCCACCGTGATGATGTGCCCCGAACGGCGAGGAATCATCGACCGCAGCGCCTGCCGGGAGCACAGGTACAAAGCCCGGATGTTCACCGCCATGACCCGTTCCCACTCCTCGTACGGTGTTTCATGAAGGCGGGTTGCTTCCGCCGAACCCGTGATTCCGGCGTTGTTGATCAACACATCCACGGGTCCCAATTGCTCCTCAACAGCGGAGAAAGCCGCCTCAACCTGCCGGGGATCGGAGACGTCAACTGCCATGCCCATTCCATCCCCGGCGGCCTCCGCGGCTCGTTCGCCTTGGATGTCGAGGACCGCCAACGTAAACCCGTCCCGGCGGAGCCGCTCACAGGTGGCCCACCCGATTCCCGATCCGCCGCCGGTGACAACAGCCACGCTCATACCACATCACCACCTTTCAACTCGATCTCACCCTAGCGTGGGCTCACACGCCGACCGGTTTCCAAGACCGCCCCCTCCCTAAGATGGCCCCTATGAACAAACTAGAAGGGAAAGTAGCTCTGGTAACCGGTGCGGGGGGATCGATTGGCAGGGCTGCCGCTCGACTATTCGCAGCGGAGGGCGCATCCGTGGCGGTGGTGGACATCGACATGGCAGCGGCTGAGGAGACGGTCGGTCGCATAGATCAAGACGGGGGAAACGCATTACCCCTGGCGGCCGATGTGGGGTCGGCCGATCAAATCGGGTCGGCAGTTGATCAAGCAGCTGAGGTCCTGGGTGGTTTGGACTTGGTCTACAACAACGCCGGGGTGGGCTCCCGGGGCTCGGTTGCCGATGCCACGGAAGCCGATTGGGACCGTTGCTTCGATGTCAACGTCAAAGGGACTTTCCTTACCTCCAGGGCTTCCATACCTTATCTCCGCGAATCCGTTGGAGGCTCCGTCGTGAACCAAGCCTCGGTGGCTGCCTTGGTGGGAGTTGCAGGGATGGCAGCTTATGGCGCCGCCAAAGGGGCACTGGTTGCTCTCACCCGTTCTATGGCTGTGGATCTGGCCCCGCTGGGAATCCGGGTCAACGTGGTTTGTCCGGGTACCGTCCACACACCTCTGATAGAACCCTTGTTACGCCAACGAGGCAAAGGTGACCTTGAACTGGGGATGAAAATGACCACCGTGAAGTACCCGATAGGCAGATTGGGCACACCGATGGAAATCGCTCAAGCAGCCTTGTTCCTGGCCTCTGATGACGCCAGTTTCATCACCGGCGCCGTCTTCACCGTCGACGGCGGGATGACCGCCCAGTAGTCCATGGCCTTCCATCTCGACGCCGACAAACTGACCGATCTCAACTCGGCGGCGCGGCTGGTCCCAAGCGGCGGACTGGTGGCGCTGGGAGGTAGTCTGTCGGCTCGGCTGCCAATGGCGTTGGTACGGGAGTTGATCCGCCTGGAAACCGCCGAGTTACATGTGGTGGGATCAGCCCACTCGATCGATGTGGACCTGTTGGTGGCGGCCGGCGCCATCAAGGTGTGCGAGCAGAGCTACGTCGGGTTCGAGCAGGATCATGGTCTGGCGCCTGCCTTCCGCCGCGCCGCCCAGAACGGAGAACTGGAGGTCCGGGAAAGCTGCTGCGACACAGTTCTAACCCAGATAAGGGCGGCGGAGATGGGACTGCCCTTCCTTCCGGTCCGAGGGGTGAAGGGAACCGGAATCAGGGAACTCCATCCTGAATACGGGGAGGTGACCTGCCCTTTCACAGGTGAAACCCTGGTCGCCGTCCCCGCCCTTTCTCCTGATGTGGCACTCATCCATGCCCCGATGGGAGATCGGGCCGGCAATCTTCACTTGGAACAGCCCTACGTGCTGGACGAGCGATTCGCGGCCGGATCGGCCGCGGTGGTGGCCACAGTGGACCGGATCGTCTCCACCCAAGAGGTTGCAGAAGCCGGCATCGTGATCCCGGCCTACCGGGTTGCAGCAGTAGTGGAGGCGCCTTTCGGCGCCCATCCCACCTCGGCCTTTCCGGGGTATGCCTACGATCGAGCCCATATTGCTGAGTGGGTGAGAGCGGCCGGCACTCCGCAGGGCGCCGCGGCATATCTTGAACAATACGTGATGTCAACCGACGAGGCCGGATACCGGGAGATGATCGGCGAACAACGAATGGCTCAGCTGAGGGGTTACTCCGACTCCACCGAGTCTTGGATGAGTCTCTACTCATGAAGTTCACTTTCGATGAATGGTTCGTGGTGGAGTTGGCTCGGACTATTCGGGACGGTGAGGTCACCTTCCACGGCTTCGCCAGCCCGTGTGCGCAGGTCGCCATGCACTTGGCAAAGCGCACCCACGCCCCCAACATGATGCTCATCGAGGGCGCCATGTACGCCGTGAACCCCACGCCTGCATTCATCCCGCCCACGGGCAATGATGCGGTTCTGAAGCAGGGGGCGGTGTATTCGATGCGGTTCGAGGAATTCTTCGACGCAGCCGTGAGGGGCGATATCGACCGCATGTTCCTGTCCGGCATCCAGATCGACCGTTATGGAAACGCCAACCTCACCGCCGTGGGGGGAATGCCCCGGCCCAAGGTCAAGATAGGAGGAGGCGGCGGGGGATGCAACGTCTCCGCCACGGTGCGACACCTGAGCATATGGAGCACCAACCATCGGACCGGGCGCTGTCTTGTCTCGGCATGCGACTTCATCACCGACGTTGGTCATAGGACACCTGCAGGAACCAGGGCTGAACTCGGGTACACGGGAGGCGGCCCCGACTGGATGGTCACCGAACTCGGGATATTCGATTTTCACGAGGGGCGCGCCCGGCTGCGGCGGATATTCCCCGACGTCGCCGTCGAAGAACTGGAGGCCGCGACCGCATTCGACCTGGAAGTGGCGGCCGACCTGACCGAGGTCGATCCGCCCGAGCGTTCCCAGATCGAGTGGGTGAGGAAGCTGGATCCGATCGGCATCAGACGGAACGAGTTCCGGCCGCAGGAACTGCAGAGGACCTTCGGTCTGTGACCCTCGACTCGGTGTTCAACCCCAAGAGCGTGGCGTTGGTGGGCGCCTCCGATACCCCGGGAAAGATGGGAGCAGTCCTGTGGAGGAACCTGTCCGGGTTCAGGGGTGAGGTGATTCCGGTGACCCCCTCCGCCTCCCATGTGGGCGGGGTGATGGCATATCCCTCCCTGCTCGAAGTGGAGGGCGACGTCGACCTGGCGGTCCTGGCCGTTCCCGCTCGGGCGGCGCCTCAGATAGCCCGGCAAGCCGACGCCAAGGGAGTGACGGCAATGGTGGTTCTGGCGGGAGGATTCGCCGAGACCGGACCGGAGGGCGAAGCTCTCCAGCAGGAACTGGCCACCGCCGCCGGGCAGGTGCGGGTAGTGGGGCCAAACTGCCTTGGGGTGCAGAATCTGGCTCTCGGGCTCAACGCCTCCATAACCACGGAAGGCCGGCTGGAGCCGGGTGGGGTGGCCCTCATCTCCCAGTCCGGGGCTTACGGCATGGCTATCCACACCCGCGGCGAGGAGGACTTCATCCGTTTCGGAAAGGTCTACTCCTCGGGGAACAAGATGAACATCTGGGACCACGAAGTGGTCGAATACCTTCGCGACGATCCCGAGACCACGGTGATCTGCCTCCTCCTCGAGTCCGTTCCGGGAGGAAGGCTGTTGGCGGAGGCAATACGGTCGACCACACCCCACAAACCCGTCGTGGTGGCCAAGACCGGTCGCTCGGAGGCAGGAAGCAGGGCGGCCCGGTCACACACCGGAGCCCTGGCCACCGACGACGTCATATTCGGGGCGGCCATGCGGCAGGCCGGAGCCTTGGTGGCGCGCTCGGGCCTGGAGATGCTGGACATCGCCCAATTCCTCTCCTCCCAACCCCACCCGGGCGGGAACCGGGCTGCCATCATCACCAACTCGGGAGGCATGGGAGTGGAACTGGTGGACCTCCTGAGCGGGGTGGGTGTGGAGACACCCCCTCTGTCGTCCGATCTCAAGGCGCACATGGCCGCCAGGCTGCCTCCATTCGGCTCCGCGGGAAACCCCGTGGACATGACCCCGGTGTGGGCCCGCTTTGCCGAACTGTACCCATGGCTGATCGAGGTGCTGGCCCGCTCCGGAGAGGTCGATTTGATCATTCCCATGCTGCTGCAGAGAGCGGCAATGGACACTGCCGCCCTGGAGGGGATTGTGGCTTCCGTCCGCAGGCTGCGAGATGCGGGCGTGCAGGTCCCGGTGTACGTGTGCTGGGTGGCCCCGCGTAACGTGCGCTCCAACGCTGACCCTCTGCAGGCGGCCGGAATTCCCTGCCTGGAGTGGCCTGAGCGCACCGCCCGCGCCGTCGGCCAATCGGTCCGCCACGCCCGTAGGGAACCCCTGCCGGCGCCTCCCGCCCCGGACCGGCCGGCGAGGGCCCAGGATATTCCCGCAGGCCAGATGCCCGTCATGTCCGCCGCACAATTGCTGGCCGGCTACGGAGTCCCGACGGTGGCGACCGCGGCCTGCCAAACGGCCTCCGAAGCCGCCGCAACTGCCGAATCGATGCCGGGGCCGGTAGTGATGAAGACAGGCGCCCCCATCGCTCATCGCACCGAGATGCAGGGTGTTCGCCTGGGCCTCTCCGAACCCGGACAGGTGGTCGCCGCCTATCGGGATCTGGCGGCTTTGGGCGGACCGGTGCTGGTCCAGCCTCAAGTGCGCGGCATCGAGATGGTTGTGGGAGGACTCCGCGAGACTACCTTCGGACCCGTCGTGATGGTGGGGATGGGAGGAACGGCTGTAGAGGTGACGGGAGATGTCGCCTTTGCACTGGCGCCGATCAGCCCGCAGGAGGCCCTGGTGTTGGTGGAGTCCCTCCGCGGCTACCCCCTGCTTACCGGATTCCGGGGAACGGAACCCGTCGACGTAGAGGCTCTGGCCGGCATCCTGTCCTCGATCGGAAACCTGCTGACCGATCACCCTGATATTGTTGAGATCGATCTGAACCCGGTGATGGTCACTGCCGACGACGCTGCTGCGGTGGACTGGAAGGTGACCGGGGGGAACCAGACCCGAAAGGGAAGGAACAGAAAGGAAACCGACTAATGACTCTCACCACTTGGGACATCCGGCCTGAAACCATCGGGATCAACGACTGGGCACCAGAAATCGACTCTTTGCTGGAGGATCCTGACGACAACCGAGTGGTCTTCAACGTCGACGAAGCCGACACACGGCCCTACGACGCCATCTTCTTGGGCGGTGGGGCGGCCGGCCGGTTCGGTTCGGCATACATGCGAGCCATGGGCGGGCGGCAACTGATTATCGAGGCCTGGCCTTTCCTGGGGGGTTCCTGCCCGCACAATGCCTGCGTACCCCACCACCTGTTCAGCGAGGTGGCTGCCGAACTCATGCTGGCCCGTACTTTCAGCGGACGGTTCTGGTTCCCCGACATGGACGGCAGGATCACCTCGATCAAGGAGATAGTCGACCTCTTCCGGGCCGGCCGGATAGCCCCCCACGCCATCATGAACTTCCAGAGCAAGGAACAACTGGACCTCGAATACGTGCTCAACGCCCGCGGGACCATCATCGACGCCAACACCGTGGAGGTGGCGGGTCGCAGGTTCACCGCCAACAACCTGATCCTGGGACTCGGGGCACGGTCACGGCCTCTGGACTGCCCGGGAGCGGATATTCACGGCGTCTACACCTACGAGACCCTGGTGGAGGACCTTGACTACGAACCGGGTGACACCGTGGTGGTGATCGGCGGATCCAAGACAGCGGTCGAGTACGGGTGCTTCTTCCAGGCCACGGGCCGGCGCACCATCATGGTGGTCCGTTCGGAGTTGCTTCCAATCCTTCCCGACGCCGAGACTCGCGATTACACCATCACCATGATGAAGGAACAGGGCATGGAGATCTGGGAACACTCCGTGGCCACCCATCTCGAAGGGGACCACAACGGCAAGGTCAAGGCGATAACCGTCAAGACGCCGGACGGGGTCCGGCGCATCGAGACCGACTTCGTCTTCCACGGGTTGGGCGAGATCCCCAACTCGGAGATGGCGGTGGAGAAGCTGGGAGTGAAGGTCGGCGACGAGGGCCAGATCATCGTGAATCCGCAGATGCAGACCTCGGTCCCCAATGTGTATGCGATCGGGGACCTGATCGGCCGCCCCATGGAGATGTTCAAGGCCCGCAAGTCGGGCATGTACGCGTCTCGCCACATCATGGGAGAGGATGTCCACTACGCCTTCGACGAGTTCCCCGACTTCCTGCACACCCATTACGAGGTGTCATGGTTCGGGATGGGTGAGGAGGAGGCCCGGGAGGTCTATGGCGATGTGACCATCATCAAGATGCCGCCGGAGACCGAGGACGGCTGGGAAGTGGCCCTGCCGGCCACCGACCGGATGATGCTCTACGCTTTCGCCGACCCCCGCAAGTCGGGATTCCAAAAGCTCATTATTGCCTCGGCCTCCCGCAAGGTGGTGGGGGCCCACCATGTCGGAGCCGGCGCCAGAGACGCCTTCCAGTACCTCTTCCAGATGTACAAGCGGGGGCTTACCATAGATGACTTGGCGGTGATGGACGAGCTCTTCCTCAACCCCACCCACTTCATCCAACTCTCCCGTCTGCGGGCAGGAGCCAAGAACCTCCAAGACCTGTAGGGGACGGCGGCTTGCCCACCTGGTACGAGATGGGCGTCCCTGCCGAGGTCATCGAATCTCGCAGCGAGAGGGACCGCGACGTGGGCCTGACGATGGTCATCGACAGCGGTCTCGGTTTGGCGGCCACCAGGGAGGTCTTGGCCGTGGCCGGTCGGTGGATCGACCATTGGAAGCTGAGTTTCGGCACCTCGGCCCTCATGCCCGAGGAGACCCTGATGGAGAAGCTGGCCCTGATCAGGAGTGCAGGGCTGGTGGTGTTCCCTGGAGGGACCCTGTTCGAATCGGCCGTCCTCAACGGTCACGGCGAGGGCTATTTCGAGAAGGCCGTCCGGCTCGGATTCACCGCGGTGGAGATCTCGGAGGGAACCTTGGATCTACCGGCAAGCCGGAGGCTGTCATCCATCCAAGCCGCTACCGGCGCCGGCCTCATCGTGATCTCGGAAGTGGGCAAGAAGGATCCTTTGGGGCAACCCACGCCCCGGCAGTTGGCGGAACAAGCCCTGGTGGATCTTGACGGAGGAGCCCGTTGGGTGGTGGTGGAAGGCAGGGAATCGGGGCGGAGCGTGGGGGTGTTCAGCAACACCGGCGGCGTCAACATGGAGGCGGTGGAGACCATCGCCCTCCACGTCGGAGACGCCTTGGACCGGCTGGTATGGGAGGCCCCCATCAAGAGACAGCAGGTCACGTTCATCCAACGTTTCGGACCCAATGTCAGCCTTGGAAACATCGATCCCACCCGGGTGTTGGCGCTTGAGGCCCTCCGGGCCGGCCTCCGTTTCGAAACCCTGCAACCCTTGGTCAGGCAACAGGAGGCGAATCCCGACGAATGGCGGGAGAAAACAGGCCTGCTATGGGAGGCCTCCTTCCCTACGCCCTGATGTTCTAGCCGGCCAGAGCCGCCAGGAATTCCACAGTCTCCTCGGTTCCGTTCCCGGTATCGAAGGGAACCGCCCAGACGTCGGTGGCGCCGGCATCGAAAAAGGACTGCAGGCCCGATCGCACCGTGTTCTCGTCTCCGGTGATGGCGATGTCGGCGGGACCCTCCACTCCCGCTCGATCCATCATGCGCCGGTAGTTGGGCAGCATGCCGTACATGGCGAAAGTGGAGGCGGCGACCTCTCGGGCCCGACTCTGATCGGGGTCCAGGGCCACCGGTATGCCGGCCACTATTCGGGGTGACGATCGGCCGGAGACCCCGGCTCCCTCCGCAGCCTTCGGCGCCACCACGTCTTCGATGTATCGGGGACCGGCCATCCAGGTGTTCACTCCGTCCGCCAACTCTCCACCCAACCGGCACATAGCGGGGCCCACCGCCCCCACGATCAGGGGGACGGGACTGGTTCCCGGGAACTGGATGACGGCTTGCACCCGATAGTGCTCCCCTTGGAAGGAGCAGTGCCCATCGGTGAAAAGCGCTCCCAGGATGGTGAGGTACTCCCGCAAGTGGCCCAACTGGCTTGAGTAGTCCAGACCGTGCATGGCCTCGATGACCACTCTGTGGGAGACTCCCACACCCAACACCAGCCGGCCCCCTGCCAATTCCTGCACTGTGGCGGCGGCCTGTGCAAGGGCCACCGGGTGCCGCGGGTAGGTGGGTATCACCCCTACTCCCAACTCGACCCGCGACGTCACCACAGCCGCGGCGGCCAGCATGGTCAGGGCGTCCATGTGCCGGCTGAAGTGATTGCACCACGCCGCCCGGAACCCGGCATTCTCGGCGGCAACAGCATCCTGCACAACGTCGCTGGGAGCACGGGGCACCCCCAGGGCTTCGGTACCGATTGTTGTAACAATGCGCATGCTGTGCCTCCTCTTGATCCGACCCTGTTCGCAGATTATCGTTCCAGCCGCAAATCGTACCGCCAGTCGGACCCATGGAGGGGGACCGGCGGGTGACCGATGGCAGGAGACTCATCGACCATCCACCAGAGGGGACCCCACCGACCCTTCACAAATGCGAGCGGTGATTCGTTAGGGGAGATCCCAGGGCTGGTCGTGGCGGCGGGCTATCGGGCGAGGTAACGAAGGTCGCCTCGGCGGCGGGTCTTTCCCTGGCTGTCTGTCCATTCCAGGAACGGGACGGCGTACTTTCGGGACAATCCGGCGGCCGCTCTGAAGTCGCTCACGGTGAACGGTTGCTCCAATTCGGCAGCTATACCCAACAGTTCCTCCACCTGTTCGGGCAAGTAGAAAATGGAAGGGCTCACCCGGGTCAACTCGCCGATCCGCACCAAGGCATGGGTAAGGTCGTCCTCCAGGCCGAGTGTCGCCGGTGCGGGCGTCATAAGCCCTCCCTCCACCATTCTCCGACGAGCTTCTGTCCATAGAGGAGACCGGGTGGGGTCGGCATTCACTTCCGACTGCGGATCCCGAATCACCGTTCCTTCCAGCCGCAACCGGGGATGATGGTTGGTCAACTCCACCAACATGGTCTGCTCCATCCCCAACTCAGAGGCCGCCCGAGCGGCGGGCATTCCCAGCTGAAAAGGGTGTTTCCGGTGGTGGCGGCCAACTGCGTCCTCCAACTGGCCGACCATCGACTCAGCCCACTCTTCGGAGACCGCCACGCCGCCGGCAGTCAACCCCGAGCGCGGAAGGCCTCCCCGCGTGTGGGCCGCCAACTCGGCAAGATCCGCCCGACCCCGGGCAGCCAGCAGACCATCCGCCTGGTCTCTGGGGGATGCGCCTGCCAGTCCGGACAGCCGGCGGGCAAGAGTTCTCCGCTTGGCGAAGGTGGGAGGAGGGCAGGGGTCTATCACCCGACCGCCGCCCAACACCATCCGTCGTCCTGTCTCCCGCAGTACAAACCGATCCCCCATCGCCAATCGCAATGGCTCGGGCACCTGTAGATGGGCAACAATGGCGCCCGGTCCCCTCTCCAGGGGCGTGAACCGAACCGGCCAGGCGCCGCTGCCCACATGAAGGTGGTAAGCACCCTTGGCTGACAGTTCCGCCACATATCGGGCGGGTCGCACCAGCGCCACTATCGAGTCAGTGCTCTCCCACTGTCCGGGGACTGCCAGCAGACTTCCCCTCTCCGGAGTGTGACGGCCCAGGCCAGCCAGGTTGACTGCGACTCTCCATCCTGGTCCCACTGTTTGAAGGGGCGTCCCGTGAGACTCCAGGCCCCTGATTCGAGCCCCTGCCGGACCGGGCCATATCTCCACCCGATCACCGACAGCCAACGTTCCATCCAGCAACGTTCCGGTCACCACCGTTCCCGCTCCCCTTATGCTGAAGGCGCGATCTATCCACAAGCGCGGCCTATCCAGATCCTCCGGTGTGTAGCCTCTCAGCACTGCCTCGAGGCTCTCGGCCACCCTGGGGACCCCCGACCCAAGAGGCGCCGCCACCCTGACGACCGGCCACTGGGCGCCAACCGTGCCCGACAATTGCTCCACGGTGTCCAACTCCACAAGATCAGCTAGTTCTTCGTCAACCACGTCCACTTTGGTCAGCGCAACCACCCCCCGGGAGACCTCCAGCAGGTCCAGCACGGCCAGGTGCTCCTCGGACTGCGGCATCCAACCTTCATTGGCCGCCACCAGGAACAAAGCGGCATCGACGGCCTCGATTCCGGCCAGCATGTTCTTTATGAAACGCTCGTGGCCGGGCACATCAACGAAGGAGACGTTCTGCCCTCCGGGAAGCCGCATCCAGGCAAAACCCAAGTCGATAGTGAGGCCTCGCCGCCGCTCTTCCTCCCAACGGTCCGGATCGATTCCGGTCAGCGCGGCAACCAGGGTGGACTTGCCGTGGTCAACATGACCTGCGGTTCCAATTACCGGCATGCCGCCCGAAGCGCCATGGCCAGTGCCTGGTCGTCTGGGGGGGCGACGGTCCGCAAGTCGACTCTCAACCGTCCGCGCTCTCGCCGGGCGACAACCGGCGGGTTCGCCTGCAATAGCCGTTGGTAGACCTCATCCACCCGCCCGCCGATAGCCATCACAGGACCAGGGATGACCGCGCCGGGAACGCTGCCCGCTCCGGGGGTAGCGGCGCCCTCCTCGATAGCAGCCTCTATCCCCGCCGTTTCAACCACCCGACGGATCCTCTCCTCCAAGATCCCCTGATCTAATCCGGCCATTCTCCAGAAAGGCAACTCTGCTGCCCGACCGTCGGCGTAGGCCTCGGTCGTGGCGACCAACGCGGCCGCGGTCGGACCGTCGATCCGGACCGCTCGGGCTGCGGGATGACGGCGTAACCGAGACACCCATTCAGCCCGGCCGACGATGATGCCCGCCTGGGGCCCGCCAAAAAGCTTGTCTCCCGAGAACAGCACCAAGTCTGCTCCTGCTTGGACGCTTTGGACCACCCCCGGCTCATCGGTCAGCCAGGAAGGCGGCGGTCCCGACCACCACGGAACCCGCTCATCGATCAAGCCGCTTCCCGCATCGAAGACCAGCGGAATGCCTGTGGATGAGGCAAGGGACGAAAGCTCAGGAAGAGTCGCTTCCTCTGAAAAGCCCACGATCCGGTAGTTGGAAGGATGGACCTTTAGCAGCAGAGCCGTCTCGGACGTCAAGGCGCGTCGGTAGTCAGCGGTTCGGGTGCGATTAGTGGTCCCCACCTCCACCAACCGGGCGCCTGACGCCGCCATCAATTCCGGCAACCGGTAGGACCCCCCTATCTCTATTAGCTCGGACCGCGATACGGGGACTTGTCTTCCTCCGGCCAGTGCCATCAGGGTGAGCAATAGGGCGCCTGCGTTGTTGTTCACCACCAAGGCCGCCTCGGCCCCGGTCACCAGTGCCAGCAATCGATGCAGATACCCGGCCCTGCCTCCCCGGTTCCCGCCGGCCAGGTCCAATTCCGTATTGGAGTAGCCGGCAGCCACCTTTGCACCGGCACGGACCGACCTGCCATCCCAGGGGGCTCGCCCCAGATTGGTGTGGAGCAAGACCCCCGTGGCGTTGATCACCCGAACCGCACGGTGTCGGCTCAACTCGGCCAAGGCTCGCGCGGCGCTCTTGGTCACATCACCCCCACTCCGCTCCCTGGCTTCGGCGATCACCTCCCTGACCACCTGGATCACCAAACTGCGGGGCAGGGATCCGTCATACAGCGAATTGGCCAACCGATCCACGGACGGGTATCTACGCTGCTCCATTGAGGTGAGGCTACCGAACCCTCCGCGCCGGCCCGAAGCGCAATAACCCCATCGACGCCCCCTCCCCATCGAGCGTGCGGTTACCTGTTGGAGCCGCACGACCCTCCCGAACTGACATGCCACAACTATCCGTCAGGCCTACCCAAGCCGATCAGTTTGGACCGGAACGGGGGTTATCGTTAGCCGGGTGAGGCGCTTGCTGGTGTTCGTGGGGGTTCCCCTGCTGGAACTGTATGTTCTCTCTGTGGTGGAGAATCGGATAGGGCTGGCGAACACCCTGGGTCTGGTGGTGGCCACCGGCCTGCTGGGGGCCTTGGTGATGAAGAGGCAGGGAGCGGAAGTGTGGAGATCGGCTCAGATAAGACTGGCGAAGGGTGAACTCCCCGCCGAAGAGATCATTGGAGGGATTATGGTGCTGGTGGGTGGCGCCCTGATGATTACCCCCGGAATCATCACCGACGCGGTGGGCCTGCTGCTGATGATTCCTGCAGTTAGGAGTCTGATCATTCCTGTCTGGTCCAAGAGGCGATTCTTTGTGACCTTGAAGGGCCATGACAACGGGGTCTATGACATCGATCCTTCCTAGCTACCCGGTTCTCAAACCCGTGCGGCCCCTGCCCAGTACCACCGTGTTGTTGCTGCGAGACCGTGCCCAAGGCATGGAAGTGCTGATGGTCCGCAGGTCTCGCTCCGCGGTGTTCGGAGGCATGTTCGTGTTTCCCGGTGGCATGGTGGATCCCGTGGATCTCGGCCCCCTCGCCAGGGAAGCCACGCGAGGTGAGCACACCGAGGACATCGGATGGGAGGCCGCAGGCCTGCGGGAAACTGCTGAGGAGGTCGGCATCTACCTGACCGACCGGTCCGTAGAGTCGCGGGGACGCCCCTTGGCCGGGGAAGACGTCTATCGATGGGTGCTCGACCGGGGGGCCCGCTTTGACGCCAGACGCCTTAGGTACCTGTCCAATTGGATTACCCCTCGCCTCTCGCCTCAGCGTTTCGATGCCCGCTTCTACGTGGCCAGGGTGGAAGGGGACGAGACGGTTCTTCTGTCCGACCGCGAATTGACAGAGTCGGTATGGGTCCGGCCCGCCCGGGCTTTGGAGCATGTACGCACCGGGAAATGGGACATGATCCTTCCCACAGAGAAGAACCTCGAACGGCTGACAGGGTTCGCAGATTCCCTGGAGGCCTGGGACTCCATTGATGAAGAGAGGGAGGTGAGACCGGTCCTTCCGAGGATGGTCATCCGAGATCAGGGACTCGACGCGCTCCTTCCCGGCGAACCCGGATACGAGGAGGCCGAGTGAGGGTCCGGCGGATACTGGCTCCCAATCCCAGTTTGTTCACCGGACCGGGTACCAACACCTATCTCATAGAAGATGCCGGAGAGGCACTGATCTTGGACCCGGGACCGATTGAAGACTCCCATCAACGGGCCATCCTGGTAGCCGCCCGCGGTCTTGCGGTTCGTGCAGTGCTCGTCACCCACACCCATCCGGACCATGCCCCCCTGGCCAACCCTCTGGCGCGCCTCCTAGAGGTCCCCGCCTTGGGTTACGAGCCGGGACCACAGTTCCATCCCGACCATCGCCTTGGGGAAGGAGACGTCATCGAAGTAGGGGAGACACATCTGGAAGCGATCTATACACCGGGTCACTCCGACGACCATCTTTGCTTTCGTAGCGGAGACGTGCTCTTCACAGGGGACCACATCAAAGGAGGTTCCTCCGTTCTAATCACCGACGCCGGGCCATACATGAACTCTCTGCACAGGGTGGCCCGGTTGAGACTTACCCGCCTTTACCCAGGCCACGGGGAGGAGATAGACCGTCCCGCACAGGCCATCTCCTGGTACATTGCCCACCGTCAAGAGAGGGAGAAGGAGATACTGGCAGCGGTGACTACCGGATGCCGGACCGTCGGGGAAGTGGTGGACCATGTTTACAAGGAAGTTGACCCGGCCCTTCATGACTTGGCCGCTTACTCCGTGGCGGCCCACTTGAAAAAGCTTGCCGCGGAAAGCACGGTCCGGTTCGATGGTGAGGCCGGATGGAACGCGGCGGTGGGTTTGACCCCAGGATCATGAAGCCCCGCAGACAGCGGCCTCACGTTTTGATCGGAATCCTGGGTGTCATGGTTCTAGCCCTGTTCCAGGTCCCGCTTGCCGGCGCCCAACCAGACGAGGCGGAAGCCGCCCGGCAACGAGTGGCGGAGTTGGATGTCCAGCAACAACAACTGGCTCTGTTGATCGAGGAGACCTGGGTTGCGCAGGTGGTGGCGGAAGAGGAGTTGGATCGCATCGCCGAAGAACTGCGCAACGCCGAGTCGGACCTGTGGCTGGCCAAGTCGGCTTTGGAGGACCTCGCAGTAACTCTCTACATGGACGTGACAACAGGTAAGAATGTCAGCTTGTGGCTGTCCGACGGACCTGAAGGCTTTGAAGCGGGAGTGGGATATCTGGAAGTTCTGGGCATCGAAGAGGAGGCCGTTTGGAGTCGCTACCGGACAGTGACGGACGGTCTGGGCCGCCAGGAAGACCAGTACAAGTCTCAACTCAGCCGGCTAGACCAGATCAGGGCTGAACAGGAAGCTCTCTTCTCGCAGTTGCTGGAGGCACTGGAAGCGGCTCAGCAGGAGTTGGTGCTCTTGGAATCCCTGGGCACCGATTCGGATGAACCCTCCACCACCACCGCACCAACGACCACCACCACCGCACCGACAACCACCACCACCGCACCGACAACCACCACCACCGCACCAACGACCACCACCACCGCACCGACGACCACCACCACCACCCGACCGGACGCCGGTTACAACTTCCAAGGGGCGTGCCCCGTGGACGAGCCGAACACCTTCGTTGACACCTGGGGCGCTCCCCGGTCCGGTGGGAGGACCCATCAGGGTGTGGATATCCTGGCTGCCCGCGGAACCGCGGTGCGAGCCATCCACGAAGGCATTCTGTTCCGGGTTGATCGCGGCGGCCTGGGCGGGCTGTTCATCTGGTTACGGTCTCCGTGGGGGGACGAGTATTACTACGCCCATCTGAACGATTTCGGCCCGGGAATTCGAACCGGCATCCAAGTTGATCAGGGAGACCTGATCGGCTATGTGGGCACCACCGGCAATTCCCCGGCAAATGTCCCCCACCTCCACTTCGAATACCACCCGGGAGGAGGGCGAGCCGTCAATCCCTACGAACTAGCCGTGACAGCCTGCGAGTAGGAACACACCGGGTTTCGGCGAACCTCTTCCCTGGGGGTAAAAGCGCCGAACTGGACGGGTCACCATTGGTGGGTACACCGTTACTGTCCGATCCTCCTATTACCACCGCGACGTCGTCACCATTACCAGGACCGGCGCCCTTAGCTCTCCGGCAAGGACGCTCTGCTTCGTTGTGGAGGGGTCAATCGTCAGAGAGAGAAAGCACCAAGGTCAGATGATTGATGCCGTCCACCCGCCGGTAACGCATGTCCTGGACCATGGAACGCACCAGGTGAATGCCCAGGCCACCTATCGCCATGTCCATCAGGGAGGAGGAGTCCTGCTCTGGGGGAGTGGGCGCCTGGGTTGGATCGAACGGCATTCCGTTGTCAATTATCCGGAACTCGGCCTCTCCCCGGCGGGAGGCCAACTGCATTATTACCGGATCGGTGGCGCCCGAATGGTTCATGACGTTGAGCATCATTTCTTCCAGAACCAGTTGGGCTTGCAGAACGAAGGCCATGGACCAACCCGCCCTTTCGCCGAACTCTTCGACCGCCTCGAAAACCGCTGGCAATTCGTCGACATCGGCAGGCAACTCCACAGAAACCGACACGTCACGGCAGGTGTCGGCGCCGCCGCCGTGACCGCCGTGGGAATCCTCGTGGGCAGGGATCATCTGGTAACGATGCTAGCCAATCCTGTGAATTGCCAGGCAGGTGATATCGTCGAACTGGGGAGCGTCACCCATGTACTCCCTGGTAGCAGCGAATATCTCCCGGATCGTGGCTTCCGCGGGCTCGGTGCCGGAGGTCCCCAGCAGAGCGTTGCTTAGACCTTCAACCCCAAACAGCACTCCCTCTTCGGTTTGAGCTTCAGTAATCCCGTCTGTGTAGAGGACCACCCTTTCACCCGGGTCCAAGGTGACCTTCCGCTGGGGGTATTTGAAGTCCGACTGAACGCCCAAGGCAATACCTTCAGTCAGCGGTAGCAATTCCGTCCGACCGTCCCGCCGCACCAGAAGCGGTGCGTCATGCCCGCCGCTCGCGTAGGTGAAGGAACCGGTCTCCGAGTCGTAGACGGCGTACAGCACCGTGACGAACTGGGTGGTCTCGTTCTCCTCACACAGCAGATTGTTCACTTCCTCAAGCACCTCACCGGGGTTGAGCAGGCCGATCGCCACCCCCTTCATCAGAGTGCGGCAAGTCATCATGAACATGGCTGCCGGAATCCCCTTGCCGGAGACGTCTGCCATCACCAGCCCTACCCGGCCCCGGTCGAGAGGGATGACATCGTAGAAGTCTCCGCCCACATCCTGGGCCGCTTCCATGTTTCCGAACATCTGGAACTGTGGCGTGTCGGGGAAGTCGGAAGGAAGAATCGACCTCTGGATTCTGCTGGCAACCTCCAGTTCGTTTTGGATGGAGACCAGTTTGTCCCGATAGGAAAGCGCTTCCTTCCATTGCTGGGTATGAGCCAGGGTTCGCTCGATGGTGATCTGCAAATCCCTGAAGTCCACCGGCTTGGTCACAAAGTCGAAGGCGCCCCGGTTCATGGCGGTTCGGATGTTCTTCATGTCTCCGTAGGCAGAGACAACCACCGCTCGAACGTTGGGGTTGATGTCGGGGATCTGCTCCAGCATCGCCAGCCCATCCATTTCGGGCATGTTGATGTCGGACAGCACTATGTCGATCTCGGGATCCTCGTTCAGTTGCTCAAGTGCCTCCTTTCCGCTACGGGCAAAGAGAAACTCATACGTTCCCTTTCGGATGTACCGCCGCATCCTCTGGAGCATCAGCGGCTCCAGATCCGGCTCGTCGTCCACCACCAGGATCTTGGAAGGGGAAACCGTCTTCATGAATCAACACCAACAGTCGCGAATATGGCACCTCGGTTCATTTGCCCAAACCGTGTAGCTGCAAAAGACCAGTGTCCACTTTACTTCAGATTAACAGAATGATTACCGGGGGGCCGCAGATGCCACCACCTCTTTGTCCAGGCCTGCCTGGGCAAGGCCCTCCAGCAACTTGGCCAGTCGACCGGTACAGGTCTCGTCCGCGGCGGGAGGAACCAACTGCACCAATAGGGCAGCCATCTCCGCAAATGCAAGGGCGGCGCCGGTGGGAGGGTCTTGCGAAGCAACAGGCTGACCGCAATCACCCCCTTCCACCACCCTGATGTCGAACGGCACGCGACTCAGAAGCGGTGTTCCGATGCTGTCCGCCAAGTCCTGTCCTCCCCCCTGTCCGAACAGATGATGAACAGTTCCATGCCCACAGTCAAAACCTGACATGTTCTCGATCACTCCCACTATTGGCATGTGAGACCGGCGAGCCATGTCCGCGATGCGGGCCGCCACCTTCTGGGACGCTCGCTGGGGCGTGGTCACCACCACCATCTCCGCTTGGGGGAGCATCCGGGAAAGCGCCATCTGGATGTCGCCGGTCCCGGGAGGCATGTCGATCACCAGGTAATCCAGGTCTCCCCAGTCAACCTGCTTCAGGAATTGCTCCAGAGCCTTGGCGAGCATCAGGCCCCTCCACATCAGGGCTGTCTCCTCGGAGTCGATGATGAGTCCGGTGGACACCACCTTCAATCCATGAGCTTGCGCCGGAATGATCAGACGTGTCTTATCGTCCGCTTCGATCCTGGAAGTGACGCCCAGTAGCCGGGGGATGGAGAATCCCCAGATGTCCGCATCCATCAGACCCACCGAGAAACCGAGATTCTTGATGGCAATCGCCAAGTTGACGCTCACTGAGGACTTGCCCACTCCTCCCTTGCCGGAACTGACCGCCACTACCCGAGTGGTTGGCGAAACCTGGGTGGGTTCGGCATGCTCCCGAGCCTTTTCCCTGGCTCTGGACATCAGATCGGCTCGCTGCCGTTTGGTCATGGCCGTGGTGTGGACCAACACATCTTGCACTCCGGGCAGAGAAAGGGCCCTACGCCGGGTATCACCTTCGATCTGGCTGCGCAACGGGCACTCGGCGATGGTCAGGGCCAACCCGATGGTGACGATTCCGTCTTTGGAGACATCCACCGACGAGATCATCCCCAAATCCACCACATTGTCACCAAGTTCTGGGTCGATCACCCCCCGGAGGGCGGCCCACACCTGCTCGGAGGTTGGCGCACTTGAGCTGTTATTCACGGACCGTCTCTCCCCGTCCTTGCAAGTGCTAGATAGTAGATGCCCCTCGGAGGATAGGCCGCCCATACACCTAACGCTCTTAACATTTTGTTCAACGTTTGTTACACTTTTGCTGGTGGTAATGACCGCTCTCGACCAGATGGCGCCAGAGATCCCGCCTCTTTTGGGGGACTCGGGGATGTACCGGGAAGCTGTCAACCAATTTGACCGCGTAGCGGCTTACATGGGTCTTGACCCCAACATCTCCCAGCGCCTCCGCCTCCCGCAGCGGTCCCTGGTGACCACGTTTCCGTTCCGGCGAGATGACGGCCGCGTCGAGACGGTGTTCGGCTATCGCGTCAAGCACGTGCTCACCCTGGGACCCACCAAGGGTGGAATTCGCTACGCGCCGAGCGTGAACTTGGGGGAGGTTGCCGCTTTAGCGATGAACATGACTTGGAAGTGCGCTTTGGTGGGGCTCCCGTACGGAGGCGCCAAAGGTGGAGTCAGGGTGGCGCCGGAGACGTTGAGCCGCGGCGAGACACAACGCCTCACCCGCCGTTACACCTCCGAGATCTTCACCTTCATCGGACCGCAGCGAGACATACCGGCTCCGGACCTGGGCACCGATGCGCAGGTGATGGCCTGGATCATGGACACCTACAGCCACCATGTCGGCCATGGAGCGCCGGGAGTGGTGACGGGAAAGCCGGTTGAATTGGGGGGCACGGCGGTGCGCCAAGAGTCCACCGGTCTCGGATTGGCCTTTCTGCTGCCCATGGCCCTGGAGATGGTCGACCTGCCGTTGGAGAACACCCGGGTGGCTGTCCAAGGCTACGGTCAGGTGGGTCGCAGCGCCGCCCGCGCCGTGACTCGACTGGGCGCCCGGGTGGTGGCGGTGAGCGACCTCTCTGGAGGGATACACTGCCCCGACGGCATTGATATCCAGGCCCTGGAACAGTGGACGGATCGAAACGTCTGGGTGAAGGGCTTCCCCGGAGCCGACCCTATAAGGGGAGATCAGCTATTCGAGGTGGACTGCGAGGTTCTCATCCCCGCCGCTATCCAAGAGGTCATACACGCCGGCAACGCTCACGACATCACCGCTTCAGTGGTGCTTGAAGGAGCCAATGCCCCCACCACCATGGAAGCCGACCGCATTCTGCGGGACAGGGACATACTGGTAGTCCCGGACATTTTGGCCAACGCCGGCGGGGTGACGGTCTCCTACTTTGAGTGGCTGCAAGGTCTGCAGTACTACATCTGGACCGACGATGAGACCCGCCAGCGCCTGCAGCAGATAATGACCACAGCCTTCAGGGAAATCAAGAAGGTTGCGGGAGAAGAGAACGTGGACCTGAGAACCGCGGCCCTCATCAAAGGCGTCGCTCGAGTGACTAACGCAAAGCTGCTTAGAGGCCTGTTCCCGTGATCGGAATGTCGCCTGGCGGTTTTCCCTTCTATACTTCCAATCTGGCTTTGTAATATTCGAGTAGGCGAATCGAGTCATCATGCAGCTTCTAAGCATCAAAAGTTCCATACCCAGCAAACCAATAGAACTCACCGACTCTGCCGTGGCCAAAGTCAAATCCCTCCTTTCCTCGGAGGGAGACGATGACCTTGGGCTGCGGGTAGCGGTGAGACCGGGAGGTTGCTCCGGCTTCTCCTACGAGATGTTCTTCGACGCTGATGTCGAAGACGAAGATGTAGTGATCGATTTCAACGGCCTGCGCGTCTTGGTGGACCCTCAAAGCGTCAAGCGGATAACCGGAGCGGTTCTGGACTACCGGGAGGGTTTGATGGAGGCCGGGTTTTCCATCGACAATCCCAATGTCACCCGCTCCTGCGGCTGCGGCAACAGTTTCGCCTAGCCCTTCCCGTGCCGAAACTAACCCCCAAGCTGGAGGGAGCCCCGCCTCCGCTGGCGCCTTACTCGGTGGTGACCGAAGCGCAGGGTTTGGTTTTTGTTTCGGGACAAATCGCCATTCACCCCACAACCGGGGAGACCCCCGACGCGGTGACCGATCAAACCCAACTCATCCTGCACAATATTGGAAACATCCTGGGGGAACTCGGCCTCACGTATTCGGACATCGTCAAGACCACCGTGTTTCTGACCGACATCCGGGATTTCGGGGCGGTGAACGCCGTGTATGCCAGCTTCTTCGACGATGAGCCTCCCGCCCGGTCGGCAGTTGGCGTGGCAGCTTTGCCGCTCGCCGGGTTGAAGATCGAGATCGAGGCGATTGCCGCCCGCTGACTCCCTGGGTTAGAAGACCTCCTGGCACCACGGTTGGGGGTGCCAGTCGAACATGGCGTCAGCCAGGGCACAGGCCGCCGGAGCGCCGCCCACCCGGCTAAACGCCGCCAGTCGACGGAACCGCGGCCGACCCAGAAACCCGGCGCTCAGATCCTCCATGTCCACTGTCAGGTCCGGGGGGTCCGAGGTTGCCTTGCACATGCCAACACCCTCGGAAACCTCCAGGCGGTAGCGGCGGACGATCCGGTCGACAGGGTCGAACACCTCCAGTGCCACAGACCCGTCAACGCAATAACGCCGCGTGGAGAGAGCGGTTTCCACATCCAGAATCCTTATCCACAGACCGTCACTGAGAGTCTGCGATTCCCGGAAGTTGTCATAAAGGTGATGCAGGGCCGTTCCAGCGGGAAGGTTCCAGGCCCGCAGTTGCTGAATCAAGTCCTGGTTGACCAAGAAGGCCCACAGGCCTGCATAGGCTTGGGGGGTGAGCGCCACCATCTCCTCCAGGCCCACGGTTACTCCGATTGAGATTCCCTCCCAGGAACCGCTGGTGCGATACTGGGCATACCCGACTGCTTCGGAGTCCGGGTCGAGGGCCAAGGCGTACCGGTAGCTGCTGGCATCCTTGCGGTGCCTGGGGTGGTCCGCCAGTGTTTCCAGTTCCCACCAGTCCGCAGATCGCGCAAACATGCCCGGAACCTGCCGGCGTTTGCGATCGAAAACGGGCGGCAGAGCATCCTTGGCTGCATCCGAGTCGATGAGGATGACCTGCGCCGGCGCCGGGGCAAGCCGGTGAGGCACCAGGGGAAAACGATCGATCACCGTATGGGTGGTTACCCCGGCCACCCCGAATCCGAACCTACCGTAAAGCGGTTTCTCCGATGACCACAGCGCCGCTAGTAGATCTCCCCTCCGGCGGGCGTCGGCCAGCAGCTCGGTCATCATCAACCGCATAAGGCCCTGCCGGCGATGGCTGGGCAGGACAGTTACATTGCTGATCCCGGCGGTTGGCGCCACTCCACCGGGAATGGTCAGATCCAGGCTGTAGGCCCCGGCCGCTCCCACCAACCGCTTCCCCTCGAAGGCACCCCGGTTGCGGTCAAACTCCACCAGCCTTCGGTCTCTCTCCTCCTCGGCGGGATCAGGATCCTGCCCGAATGCGATGGCCACCGTACGTCGCAGTGCCTCTAGGTCCTCGGGAGCGACGTCCCGTATTTCCACGCTCATTGCCCGGGGGCGGTCAGGAGCCGATCGTGGTATGGGCCCGTTGCACCGCCGAGACGAACGCAGAAGCTGCCGCGTCGAATTCGACCGCCGCGTCCCTGCGAGTCTCTCCCGTGTCGGAACTCCGCAGTCCTTCTACCACAGTGGTGGCTGCCACCGCGGCCCGCGTTGAAGAGGCCAGCATGTCCTGGTGGGAGGCGGCCAGCATCGATGGAGCATTTAACTGGACCACGTTGTCCTGCCACACGATCACATCTTCCATTACCCTCACAAGCCGCTCTTCCGTCTCGGCATAGGTGATAGTCCTCTCCTCCCAGGAACTGTTCACCTCCCTGACTTCCGAAGCCATGGAGGTAAGTTGTTCTCCGAGTGCTTCGATGGAGGACAGGTAGGAGATAACGGCAGGTGGGAGGGTGGTGGTGGTGGAGGATGTATCGGCGGTGGAGTCTTCCTCCCCGGTCTCTTCCCCTTCCTCCGCGGGCGTCTCTTCCTCCGTAGCGTCCCCCGCCGTGGTGGGTGTGGCGACGGTGGTTACCGGCCTGGGTTCGACTTCCGCCTCCGGAAGGGTGCGCACGAACATGAAAGTGAAGGCAAACATGGCAAGAACCGCCAGGGGTAGCAGCCATCGGCCAGGCTTGGGATCGGGGTTGACCACCATCTCCCAAAGAGCATAGTTGAAACGGGCTCTCCATTGACAACCATCCGGTGTACGGGCGCGACCCAGTTCTTTCTTTCGCGTTATGGACATAAACCCTTGAAATCAGAGGCCGTTTTCGTTCACACTGCGGGGATGGCTGACTCCAAACAATCCGATCGAGAAGTATTCGAATCCATCCCCTGGGAGGAACTGCGGGACTTGGGAGACACCTCACAGCGCCGCCGCATCTGGTACCTGGTTGCGGGGGCGGTGGTGGTGGCGGTGCTCATATTCAGCGTCGTCCGCACCTTTTCCGCGCCCGACCCCCAGATAGCGACGGTCCCCGGCACGACGCCCCCTCCCGGCACGACGCCCCCTTCCGGCGAGAACCTGCCTCCTCCCATACTGGAAGGCGCCCCTCCAACTCTGCCCTCCCCCGACCCCATCACCGCCCCCGCAGCCATGACCGAGGCAGACCTGAGAGCGGCAGGAGGCGCCTGGGAGCAACAAGAGGCGGAGGACCTCACCAGGTGGCAGGCAGCCTCTCATTCGGAGTGGTTCGTGCTGGACTTCTTTACGCTGGACGGATCCGACCGCCGGGCGGGCCTGAACAGGTGGTTGGACAGCGCCGACGCCGGCGTGGAGTCCGATGCGTTCTCCTATGTCGAATGGGTAAGAACCCTGCAAGCAGAGCACCTGGCCGACGGCAGGTGGAGGACGGTGGTTGCACTACGTCGGCTGGTCTCCACTGACGGTGCGGTCTATAGCCGCATTCCAACCCAAGCGGTTGAGGTAGTGGTGGATTTGGGCACCGGGACACCCACCATCGTCGACCTGCCCCGCTTCGTCCCCTTGCCGCCGGCAAATGCCGGCCCGTGGTGGACGGGGAATCCGTCGGAGACGCCTCCGGTGGCCGTCGTCCGGGCCGCCGGGGACGTGATGAACCAAGGTGAAGCCGGAGACCTCGGGGGTGAACCAACCGTGACCAGGACCGCAGAGGCATGGAGAGTGCAATGGGCGGTGGTCGACCCGGCCGGGATCTGGTGGCCGGTCAGCGTGTGGATCGGAGCGGAGGGTACTCCTGTGCCCGCCGGAGGCTAGTCCCCGGCATCACCCGAAGTGATCCTCCAAGACGGCGGTTACGGCTGGCTGTATCGAAGACCACCCTGCTCCTGCATCCTTGCTCACGGTGACGAAATCAGCCGTCCAGAACACCGCGACCACCCCTTCAGTTGCCAGGATGGCCACCGCCAGAGGGTGGTTGACATCCTGGCCGGCTCGGTAAGTGACCGGCCCTCCGACCGATGCGCCGACTATGAATTTCATGGCATTGGGATTGGGGGTGGCCTGGGGAATTATCGGCATGGAAAGGAAACCAACCGTGCTTATGACAGAGTGGGCCGTTATTATTCTAGCCTCCGTATGACTGCCGCTCTCACTGAAAAGAAGCCTGGTCTCCGTGACGAACTGATCAGCCTGCTGGGAACCGATCAGGTCATGGAATCGGCATTGGAGCGCCATCTCTACGCCAAGGATTCCGGGGTCTACACAGGGAATCCCACCTTGGTGGTGATGATCCACAATGCCGAGGAGGTCGCCGCGGTGGTGAAGGCCGCCCGGCGCCACGACGTGCCGGTGGTGGCCCGGGGGGCAGGCACGGGTCTCTCAGCGGGCGCCGTGCCGGAAGTGGGCGGAGTGGTGCTGGTGACCACCCGAATGAATTCCATAGAACACATCGATGCGGAGAACCGCACGGCCTGGGTGGGCCCGGGGGTTATCAATCTCGACCTGTCCAACGTCACGATCCCATACGGATTGCACTTTGCCCCTGACCCTTCTTCGCAATCGGCCTGCACGGTGGGCGGCAACATCGCCTGCAATTCGGGAGGCCCACACTGCCTCTCCGAGGGAAGCACCGTCAACCACGTTCTTGCCTTGGAAGTAGTCACCGACGAAGGGGCAATCGTGACCGTGGGAGGACCGGCGCCCGATCCGATCGGACTGGATCTGCGGGGAATCCTGGTTGGCTCCGAAGGCACTCTGGGAATCGTCACACGAGCCCTGGTGAAGCTCACCCCCAACGCTCCCGACGTGCGTACCCTGGCAGTGGCTTTCCCCACCATCGAGGACGCCGCCGCCACCGTCTCGGGCATAATCGCCGCCGGCTTGATTCCCGCCGCCCTGGAGATGATGGACCAGTTGATGATGCAAGTCATCGAGAACTGGCTGCACGCCGGTCTACCCATACATGCCGGCGCTCTGCTTCTGGCCGAAGTCACCGGGGTGACCGAGGCCGTAGACGCCGAGGCGCAGATAATCTCCAGGATTGCCGAGGAACACAACGCCTTGTCGGTGCAGGTGGCCGTCTCCTCCGAAGAAAGGGCCGTGTTGTGGAAGAGTCGCAAATCGGCCTTCGGGGCAGTGGCCCAAGCCGCTCCCGACTACTACCTGCACGACACCGTGGTGCCCCGGACCAGTTTGGTGGAGGCAATGCGCCAGGTCTACGAAATCGGGAAACGCTACGAGATCACCATGATGAACGTTTTTCACGCCGGTGACGGGAACCTGCATCCCCTGATGGCCTTCGACGCCTCCGTACCAGGTGAACTGGACAAGGTAAAAGCCGCGGCTGACGAGTTGGTGCAAATCTGCGTTGAACAGGGCGGCGTACTTTCGGGAGAGCACGGGATCGGCATAGAGAAACGCCATCTGATGCCGCTGCTCTTCTCGGACGTGGACCTGGATGCCCAGGCCCGCGTGAAGGAAGTGTTCGATGCAGAGGGTGTGTTCAACCCCGGCAAGATCCTTCCGGAGGGTTCCCGCTGTTTCGACTTTGGACGACCGGTGCCGGAAGGCGTCTGGGTGTGAAGAATCCATTCGGGGCCATCCCGGTCGCCGACACCGAGGCCCTGCCTCCGGCCGAGATGGCTTTGGCGCCCACCTCCATCGAGGAGACCGCCCAGGCCCTTCGCATCGCCACCGACCACCGGATGAAGGTACTGGTATGGGGAGGCGGGAACCATCAGGGCTATGGCCACCGCACCTACCCCGATGTGGTGCTGACCACCACCTCCCTTGATCGGATACAGGTGTGGGAACCCGAAGACCTGACCCTGGTGGCCGAAGCAGGCGTTCCGATCGCGAAGGTGGAGCAGATGCTGGGCGAGCACCGCCAGACCACACTGTTGCCCGTGCATGGCGAGACCGCCACCATCGGGGGGGCGCTGGCCACCGGACTGAGCGGCTACCAACGCTTCCGCTACGGGCCCAGCCGAGACCGAGTGCTGGAGACCACCGCGATAACCGGCGATGGCAGGACGGTTCGCGCCGGGGGACGGGTGGTCAAGAACGTAACCGGATATGACATTCCTCGCCTCATGGTGGGTTCCATGGGAAGGCTGGGCCTCATCGGCGCAGTGTGCCTGAAACTGGTTCCCACCCCATCGACCGCCGTCACCGTGACCGTCGACGACCCTGCGGCCGCCCAAGCGGCCCTGTACCGGCCCTTGGCGATTCTCTCAACGCCCACCGAGCACCGGGCTTTTCTTTGGGGTACGCCCGCCGAAGTGGAGTCGCAGGCCGCCTCGGTGGGCACAGACCTCATCAATGGCCTGGCCTGGCCCGCCCCACCCTCTGGTTTGATGACGTGGTCCCTACGGGTGCCGCCCTCTTGCCTGCAGGAAGCAATCGATCGCCTCCCCCCTTCCTGGGACTACGTTGCGCAACACGGAGTGGGCCTCGTGGAGTGCGGGACCCCGGATCTGGACCTGCAATCGGCATTGAAACTGCGGGAATGGTCCGAATCACAGGGTGGCGCGATGGTTCTCGCCGGAGGTCCGGAGACGCTGTATGAACAGATGGACCCTTGGGGAACCCCCCCGAACGGCCTTGACTACCAACGCCGACTGGTGGCGGAATTCGACCCCTACGGCGTGCTCAATCCCGGTCGGCTTCCGGGAGGTATCTGATGGGCTACCAGACACCGTACGCCCCCACCAGGACCGAACTCTCAAACTGCATCCAGTGCGGGCTGTGCCTCCCCCATTGCCCCACTTTCCGACTCACGGGCAAGGAGACCGATTCCCCGAGGGGGCGACTGACCGCCATGTCGGCGGTGTTGGATGGGATTATCGAGATAGATGACACCTTCGAGGAGACCCTCTCCTTCTGCCTGGGGTGCCGCGCCTGCGAGCCGGTCTGCCCGAGCATGGTCCCCTACGGGAGGACCCTGGAGGGGGCCAGAGCCGAGATTGCCGCCCAGCGGGGAGGGGTGGCCCGAAGATTCCGGGCCTGGATCACGGTCTCCTGGTTGGGGAGCCGCGCCATGATGAACTCGATCACTTTTGCTACCGCCCTGGTCCAGCGCTGCGGACTGGCCCGCGTGGCGCCCAGTCGGTTCCGCACCGGTCTGGGGGGCCTGCGAAGAATCCGATGGAAGACCCCGTCCCTGCAGGGCAAGAGATTCGAGCCGGAAGGGGCGCCGGTTGCCACCGTCGGTTTTCTGGTCGGCTGCATCATGGGTCCCTGGTTCGGAGAGGTCCACCAAGCCAGCATCTCGCTGCTGGTCAGAGCCGGTTACCGGGTAGTGGTTCCTCCGGGGCAAACCTGCTGTGGCGCCCTGGCCGCCCATGACGGCGCCGCCGACGGGGCCAGTCGGATGGCCTCCCACAACGTCAAGGCCTTCGGGGATGTTGACTATGTGGTGGCCGACGCAGCCGGATGCTCGGCCCACCTCAAGGACTATGCCCACTGGGTGCCACCCGATGAAATGGGCAACTGGCAAGTCAAAGACATCAACGAACTGATCGCCGAGGCCATCGAAGGCGGACGCCTTCCCCGATCGACCCGCAGACGGGGCGGCGCCGCTCTCCAGCACCCCTGCCATCTCCGCAACGCTCAGCGGATCACCGACCAGCCTCGAGTCATCCTGGAAGCCGCCGGCTATGACCCCTCCGATATAGACCCGATGTGCTGTGGTGCGGCCGGGTTCTACTCTATTCTCCGCCCGGAGACGTCTGCTCACCTCGGGAAGAACAAGGTGAAGGAGATTCGTCAGACCGAATCGACGGTAGTGGCCAGTGCCAATCCGGGCTGCGAGATGCAACTGCGATCTCATCTGGGCGAGGGTTATCAAGTGCTGCACCCAGTGGAGTTGTACGCCCAGGCACTGGAGGAGGACTCGGAGACCACGGCATGACCGGTCGTGACGCTTCCGTACCCGGTCTCGCAGATTGGTACCGCCTGGCAGCAGGGTCGTTTCGTTCCATGCTGCGGGTGGGCTTCACTGCGGCGGGGGTTGCCCTGCTGGGGTTGGCGCTGGCCTCTCTCCTGTTCGAACTGGAATGGGTGAGCGGGGGGCCCAACCTGACGGTGATGGAAGCGCTGGGGTCCATCGCTGCGGTGGGGGCGGTGGGGGGCGCCATATTGGGACTGGGAGCGGAAGCGTCGTACGGCGCCGCCCAACTGGAGGACGAACAAGATGTGTGGCGGAGGGCGGGCGGCAGAGTGGTGGCCGGACTCACCGTATCCATCATCCTCTTGGTGCTGGGAATGCTGGTTCCCCTTCCCGACAGCCTGCCGGTCACCATTGACTACGGGCGGGCCACCCTTAGGGCAGCGGGAATCGCCGGCCTCGCCTCTTCCGCGGCGGTTCCCCCGCTGGCGGCGTGGCTCTCCGGCCGGATGCCCTGGTGGAAGCCCGGCTGGGATCCTTATATCCTGTTTGGGGTTTGGATCATCCTGATCCTGGCCCTCTTCTCGCCGCCGGGTTAAGGTTGGCTACATCCGATCGGGAACATCGATTCCCAGTATGTCCAAGAGCATCGAGAGCACCCGCCCCGTGATGTCGGCCAGTCCCAGCCAGGCGTCGCGCCGCCCGGGATCGGGCTCGCTGAGGATGTGACACTGGTCGTAGAACCGGGTGAAACCGACCGCCACGCGATAGCAGTACTCCGCCAGATGATGGGGGGCCCGCTCCGAGGCGGCCCGGTTGATTGCTTCGGGCATCAGAGTGAGGGCGAGCATCAGGCGCCTTTCGGCGGGATGCGCCGGGGGCCCCAGCCGACCGGGCGCCAGACCCTGTCTCGCCGCCCTGGCCAGCAGTGAGCGGATCCTCACCACCCCGTACTGCAAATAGGGGCCTGTCTTGCCGGAGAACGACACGAACCGGTCGGGATCGAAAACGTAGTTCGACGCACGGTGGGTGGACAGGTCCCCGAATTTGAGAGCGGCCAGCCCAACTGCCTCGGCGACGGCCCTCCTTTCCGATTCCGGATACGCCTTCGCCATGTCATTTTCCTCCAAACGACGACGCGCCGCCTCCGTGACCTGGTCGATCAGGTCGCCCAGACGCACCACTCCTCCCTCCCGGGTGCGGAAGGGCCGACCATCGGGCCCGTTCATGGTTCCGAACCCGATGTGCTCCAAACCCACCGCAGGGGGGACCAATCCGGTCAGTCGGGCGGCCCGAAACACTCCCCGGAAATGGTCGGCCTGCCGAGCGTCTACCACGTAGAGAATGGAATCGGCGCCCAGATCATCCACTCGCATCTCAATGGTGGCCAAATCGGTGGTGGCGTAAAGCGCAGCACCGTCCGACTTGCAGAGCATCAGGGGCGGAAGGGGGGCCTTGTCATCCGCCATGGCGACCTCCACAACCGTTGCCCCTTCGCTTTCGGTTACCAGGCCGCTCTCCTCCATTCTGGCAATCATTCCCTCCACCCGGTCAGCCACCGTGCTCTCCCCGTACCAGAGATCGAACTCCACTCCCAGCCGGGCGAAATCGGCTCGCTGGCTTTCCAAGGACACCTGCACCATCTGCTTCCACAGCGCCCGGTACCCCGGCCGACCCTCCTGCAACTCCAAAGTGGCGCGACGGGCTTGCTCCGCCAGTTGCGGGCTGGCTGCACATTCGGCGGCGACCTGCGGGTACATCTCGGCCAGGTCGGCCAAGCTCACCGGTGACCGAGCAGGGAAGGTCCGGGCGTTGCAGTCAAAGTATGCAAGCTGGGGGAACCTCTCTCGCACTCCGATGATGAGCATCCCCATCTGGGTCCCCCAATCACCAAAATGCGGATCTCGGGTGACCCGGTGACCGACTCTCGCAAAGATCCGCGCCAAGGCATCGCCGATGATGGTGGAACGCAGATGTCCCACATGCATGGGCTTGGCCACATTCGGACCACCGTAGTCCACCACAATGTGCAGGGGCCGGGAGACGCGCGGCGCCCCCAGATGGGAATCCGAGGCCATGTCCTCCACCCACTCGGCCAGGAATCCGTCGGAGAGCTTGATGTTCACAAACCCCGGTCCCGCCGCCGTCACGCTCTGGAAGCGGGAGTCGGTTCCTGTCATCTCGGCCACTGTGGTTGCCAGGCGCGAGGGTGGCTGTCGGGCCGAGCGAGCCGCGGCCAAGGCGCCGTTGCATTGAAAGTCGCCCAACTCGGGACGTTGGGAGGGGAATACCTTCCCGTATTCGGAGTCAAGGCCCAGTTCTTGGAAGGCCGACCCGAAAACCTCTCCCAAGTGGGAAATCAAAGACATCCAACCATCTCTGCCGCCAAGCAAGGAATCCTACCGGGAGCCAGCGCTAACGTGTCATTGGCTTTGTGGCACAGAGATTGCCATCATTGGCCCCATGAAAGCCGCAGAGTACCGAAGCCACGACGCGATGGGACTGGCCGAACTCATCGCTACCAAGCAAGTACAGCCACAGGAAGTCATGGAAACCGCCATTCGCCAGATGGAGCGCCTCAACCCGGCGCTCAACGCGGTAGTCCACACCACTTACGACCGGGCCGCCCAGATATTGGAGGCGGGCCTTCCCGACTCTCCCCTGGCAGGCGTTCCCTTTCTTCTCAAGGACCTCGGTCAGTTCTGGGAGGGGGTGCCCACCTCCTCGGGATCGCGGGCCCTCCTGGGTTTCATGCCCATGTTCACCTCCACCCTCACCTCCCGGTATCTGGCGGGGGGGTTGGTCATCCTGGGCAAGACCTCCACCCCCGAGTTCGGGATGGCGTCGGTAACCGAACCGGCGATACACGGCATCACCAACAATCCCTGGGATCCCGAGATAACCGCCGGCGGCTCCTCGGGGGGTTCCGCATCGGCGGTGGCATCGGGAATGGTCCCGGTCGCCCATGCCAGCGATGGCGGGGGTTCCATTCGGATCCCGAGTGCGGCCTGCGGATTGGTGGGACTGAAGCCCACCCGGGGAAGGAACCCGGTAGGACCGGTAGTGGGAGAGGGTTGGTACGGTCTGGCCGCTTCCCATGTGGTTACCAGGACTGTGCGGGACTCCGCGGCGCTGCTGGACCTCAGCCACGGACCCGAGCCAGGTGACCCCTACGCCGCCACCCCTCCGCAGGGCAGTTTTCTGGAAGCCGTCTGCGCACCTCCTCGGCGCCTGCGGATCGGAGTGATTGAGGACGCCGTCACCGGGGATGTCACCTTGGATCCCGACTCCAGGGAAGCTGTGGGGAAGACCGCTTCCCTTCTGGAAGACCTGGGTCATGTCGTCGAGCCAGTTTCAACCGGGATCGGCCCGGGGCCGGGGAGGCGAGCGATGCTCGTCCTGTCATCGGTGGACACCGCCTGGATGGTGGAGACGTTCCACGTCGACCAGACCCTCCTGGAGCCGGCCAACCAGGTGGTAGTACGAGCCGGGAAAGAGATCTCGGCCACCGAGTTCGCCGCCAACCTCTTCCTGGTTCGCAGCTACGGACGTCTAATCGGCCAGATCATGGAGCGCCACGACGTGCTACTCACATCCACCCTGGGGACCCGGCCATGGCCTCATCGGATCCTCCAACCCGACGCCGAGCAACAAGAGCGCATCGCGGCGGTGCTGGAAGGCCGCAACGCCGGATCCGCGTTCGACGTGGTTGAGGACGTGGCGGTTAGGAACATGAATCGGATCCCCAACACCTGGCTGTTCAACATGACCGGACAACCGGCCATGAGCCTGCCTCTCCACCGGACCGCGATCGGGCACCCGGTGGGCGTTCAACTGGTGGGGCGTTTGGGGAGGGAAGAGGACCTGTTCAATGTGGCGGGTCAACTGGAGGAGGCCAGACCCTGGGACCATCCCTTCACCAATCCGCAGAGGCCTCAGTGGGCGGAATCAGGTGCGCAGCAGTAGTCTTTGAGGCGTGTCGCGTGTCAACTGGCGTCGCTACAAGCCTCTGGGCCGGCCGACCGCCTTGGTCGCCTACCGGGGCTGGGGAGACGCAGGAGAGGCTTCCAGCCGGGCGGTGGACCATGTGCTCTCCATCCATCCGTCGGTGCTGTTGGAGGAAATCGACGCCGAAGAATATTTCGACTTCCAAGTGCTGCGTCCCGAAATCCGATTCGCGCAAGGCGGAAGCGTTTCGCTTACCTGGCCGAGCACCAAGATCTATCTGACGACTCCTCCGGGGGAAAGCCCCCTGCTGGTGATCACCGGCGACGAACCGCATGCCCGATGGAAGACCTACGTCCGGCAAATCATGGATCTGTGCCGCACCGCCGGCGTGGAGAAGGTGCTCACCATGGGCGCCTTCATGGGCCAGGTCGCCCACACCTTGCCGGTACCCATGGTGGGCAGAGCCACTCATCCGGACCAACTTCACCGGCATGGTCTGTTCGGATCCAACTACCAGGGACCCACCGGAATTGTGGGAGTCCTCCACCAAGCCTTCACCCAGGAAGGCTGGAATGCCCTGACTCTGTGGGCGGCGGTCCCCCACTACCTATCCACCCAGGAGTATCCCCCCGCTTCCCTGGCGCTGGTCGAAAAGGCCTCACAAATCCTGGGCATCGACCTGCAGCCCTCCCCCCTTGAGGTGGAGGTCTCCGAGTTTCGCGACAAGTTGGAGGCTGTGATCGCCGAATCGGAGGATCTGGCGGGATACATAAAGCACCTGGAAGAAGAACTATCCCAGGGCGACGACCTCCAGCCCGAAGACTTGGAAGACGCTCGGGATCAAATGATCTCCGAAATCGAAGAGTTTCTGCGACGCCCCGAAAACTAGAGGAACCTTTCTCTGCCAGCCTCAAGGCCGTTGTGGGCGACAACTAGCCGGCGCCGATCCCAGGGTTCCCTCAGCTGAACAGTTCGGCGTGGCGGGAGCGGAGGACAGTCTTTTGGACCTTGCCCATCGCATTGCGGGGAAGGCTCTCGGTTTCCAGGAACAGCTTGGGAATCCTGTACCCCGCCAGACGGGAGGCAAGGGCCTGACGGATGAGCTCGGCCGCCTCTTCACCTTCACCGTCCCACACCACCGCCGCCACCACCGCCTCCCCGAAATCGGGGTGAGGGACCCCGAACACCGCCGATTCCACCACCCCGGGCACGGAATTCAAGACCGCTTCCACCCCCATAGGGTGTACGTTCAGACCGCCGGTGATAATCAGGTCCTTGGATCTTCCCCTCAAGCGAACTCGGCCGTCCCCATCAAGTACAGCCAGGTCTCCGGTGGCAACCCAACCAAGGGGATCCCGAGTCCCGGCCGTCTCGGTGGCGCTGTTCAGATACCCGTTGTAGGCGCCGGCGCTGCGAACCCACAGTTCTCCCGTTGCCCCCGGCCCGCAAATGTCGCCTGTGCTATCCACCACCTTCAACTCCACCCCTTCCAGGGCATATCCCACTGATCCGGGGAGTCGCTCCCCGTTCAAGGGGTTGGAAGTGACTATTCCCACCTCCGTCATACCGTACCGTTCCACGATCCGGCGCCCGCTGCGCCTTCGGAATTCCTCCCAGACCTGCGGGAGGAGAGGCGCCGATCCGCTGGTGAACAGCCTCATTCCCGCCAAGGCCTCCCTTCTGAGGGCCGGACTGTCCATGAGTCGCGTGTAGTAGGTGGGCACAGCCATGAACACCGTTGCCTGACCAAACAACCGGATGGCCTCCTCCGGGTCGAACGAGGGCATCAGGAAGGTCGAAGCTCCCGCCAACAAGGCACACATGAGAGCTACCAAGAGTCCGTGGGTATGAAACAGGGGAAGGGCGTGTACCAGGATGTCACTGGATCGCATGTCCCACACTCTGCACAACGCCAGTACATTGGCTGCCACCGCCCGGTGGCTGAGCACCGCTCCCCGGGGCTTTCCGGTGGTGCCGGAGGTGTAGAGAATCACGGCCGGATCATTGCCAGAGGGCCGCAGTTCCGAATGGCGAATCCTGGGTTCGGCGGGCCGAGCCAGCCTGCCGGCACTCCCCAGAGAAGCCATCTGGACCGCAGAGGCAGGGCCTCCCACCCACTCCCCCACTTCAGGTTCCCGGGATGGGTCACACACCACCAGTCGAGGTGTGCAGTCCCTCACCAGTTCTTGCAACTCCACCGGGGTGTAGGCGGGATTGATGGGAACGTAGACCGCGCCGTGGCTCAGGCAAGCCAGGAACAGCAACACGTTGGCCGGCGACTTCTCAACGTAGACCAGAATGCGATCGCCTGGCTCGACTCCCCATACCGCCAAGCTCTTTCGACACTGCTCGATCTCAGACGCCAGTTCCGCAAAGGTCAGGGACCACCCGTCGGAAGTCTGCAAGGCGGGTTTGGCCGCGTAACGGGCAGTGACCTGTTGGAGCAGGCCATACAATCCGCCGGGAAGGTCGGGCGGATCGACAAGCCAGCGGTCGAGATCGAAGTCATCGAAGAGCCGAGCCATGTTATGTCGGCCCCATAACGGTGGCCAGGGGCAGAATCGAACTGCCGACCCTCGGTTTTTCAGACCGATACTCTACCAACTGAGCTACCTGGCCTCCCGACCCTTGGCGGGGACGACGGGATTTGAACCCGCGACCTCTGGCTTGACAGGCCAGCGAACACTCCAGACTGTTCTACGCCCCCAGTTGAGCTAGAGGGACCCCGGCTCGGGTTAGCCGAGTCCCGCATTGTCAGTATATCTGCTCTTGCCGGGTCCTGCGCCCGGTTTGCCGAGTGGCCTGGCAACCCGGACAGTTGCCCGCCGTTAGCCGAGAGTTAGGGCGACCTTTCCAAGTTGGCGCGCCGAGTCCAGCCTTGCCACCGCAGCCGGCAGATCCTCGAACGCGAACACACGGTCCACCGGAGGCGGCGTAGCTTTGCCTGAGGCCAGCAGGCCCAGCAAATCCTGGTACTCGGAAGGGGTATACATCGTTGACCCGATGATCTCCAACTGCCGGAAGAACAGTGCCGGGACAAAGATCTCCGCCTTGGCGCCGCTGGTGGCGCCGCATACCACCATCCGGCCCCCGGGCCTCAGGGACCGAAGCGACTGTCCCCAAGTGGCAGGACCCACATTCTCGATCACCACATCAGCCAAGCCGCCGGCAGCAGCCTTCAATTCCTTTGCGAACTGGCCGCTGGAGTCAAAGCCCGCTTCCGCCCCGTTGGCAACTGCCCAGGCGATCTTCTCCGGATCCCGGGAGGTGACGAACACTCTGGCCCCCAGCGAAGCCCCCAAGAGGGCTGCGGCGCTGGAAACGCCGCCTCCCACTCCCACAACCACCAGAGTCTCGCCCTTGTTCAGGCGCCCCCTGCGCAGCATTCGGAAGGCAGTGCCGGCCGCCAGGGAGAAGGACCCGGCGGTCTCCCATGACAGATTCGGCGGCTTCGGAACAGCGTTGGCAGCCGGCACCACCACCATCTCCGCCAGGGTTCCCTGGCTGTGCTCGCCCAAGACTCCGAAATGCCGGCAATAGACCGTTTCGCCACTGTCGCAAACCTCGCATGCGCCGCAGGACAACGAAGGATTGATAACGACCTCGTCTCCTTCTGCCAGGTCTGCGACCCCTGGCCCTACGGCATCTACCACCCCGGCGCCATCCCCGCCGAGAATGTGTGGGAGGCTGGGAGGAGCGGGAAGTCCGTGCGTGACCCAGATGTCAAGATGGTTGAGAGCAATGATCCGGGTCCTGATCCGCACCTGGCCCTCTCCGGGTTCGGGAGGTGGAATCTCATCCAATGACAGGGCTTTCGGACCGGTAAGTTGATGTAAACGCCAAGCTCGCATCTGCCTGAGGGTAATCCGTTTCTGACAGTTAAGCCTTAGCCATGCACCCGTTGTGAACCCTATCGGCAGTTGAGGGCGGTGGGGGGTTCGCCGAACATCTGGCCACAAACCACCACCCAATCTGGCAACGGCACTCCCCGCTGGCGGCGGTTATACCGGTCGGGTGGTGTATCTTCATTCCTATGATTCAACTTCGGCGCGTTCTTCTTCGGCGCCCTCGGGCTGATCGGGCCCCCGGCGGGGAATCCGGGAAAGGGCCCGCTCCGACCTCTGCACCGTTGGAACACATCAATGACGGACCGGGCGACGGACGGGAGGCTGGATGACCGCCGGGACCGCGGTAGCCCCCCCAAGAGATCCGGCGGCCGTCCGCCCCAACCTGCTTGAAATCGAGAACCTATTCGTGCGCTTTGAACTGCCCACAGAGACGGTCCGTGCGGTTAGCGGCGTAAGCCTTACGGTGGCCCCGAGCGAGACGTTTGCCCTGGTGGGCGAGTCCGGGTCCGGCAAGAGCGTGTCCATGCTATCCGTCATGGGTCTTCTTTCTTCACCACCTGCGGTTATCTCGGGATCCATTCGGCTGGAGGGCCGCGAAGTCCTGGGCATGTCGGCGCGCCGACTGAGGAAGTATCGCGGCAAAGATGTGGCCATGGTCTTTCAAGAGCCCATGTCTTCATTGAACCCTGTCCATCGCGTTGGCCGGCAGATCGGTGAGAGCCTGCGGATACACCGCGGCGTTTCCCGGGCCGAGGCCCGGCGCCAGGCTATCCGCCTTCTGGACAGGGTCGGGATACCGTCGGCCAAAAACAGGGTGGATGACTACCCGCACGAGTTCTCGGGAGGCATGCGGCAGCGCGCCATGATCGCCATGGCCCTGGCCTGCGAGCCGAAACTGTTGATTGCCGACGAACCGACCACCGCCCTCGATGTGACCGTCCAGGCCCAGATTGTGGATCTCGTCCGTGAACTGCAGGCCGAGTACCGCTTGGCGGTGGTGTGGATCACCCATGACCTCGGAGTGGTGGCCGAGATAGCCGATCGGGTGGCGGTGATGTACGCCGGGCGAATACTGGAGACCGGCCAGGCATCCGACCTGTACCGGGCGACCCGCCATCCTTACACATCGGGACTGCTCCGCTCCATACCTCGACTCGACCGCTCGGTTACCACCCGGCTGGCGGAGATACCAGGAGCCCCATTCCGGGTCGTAAGCGAGTTGGCGGCCTGCCCCTTCGACGATCGTTGTCCCCTGGCCGGAGAGGGCTGCCAGGATGCTCTCCCGGAGTTGGACACCGTTGGGCATGGCGGTCACCGGTCGGCGTGCATTCACCACCACCAGATGGGACCCGCTTCGACGCTCTGGCCGGAAGGAACCGTAGCCGGTGACCAGGCATCGGCCGACCAAGCCATCGACACAGTCGTTTCGGTACGGGACTTGCAAGTCCACTTCCCGATCGTCCGTGGCCTGAGCCGGTCCCGAAGGAGGGCTATTCGGGCCGTGGACGGAGTCTCGCTCGACGTGGTCCGGGGGCAGACCCTGGGGATTGTCGGCGAGAGCGGATGTGGCAAGACCACCCTGGGTCGGGCAATGGTGGCACTTGTGCGACCCACCGGAGGAACGATCGAGATCAACGGGAAGCCGATCAACCACCGCAGCGGAAGGCATCGGAGGGTGGTACAGATGATCTTCCAGGACCCCTTTTCTGCCATGAACCCGGGGATGCGGGTCGAGGATGTGATCGCCGAACCCCTCCGGATTCACCGACTTGCCGACACTGCTGCCGTCCGCGACCGGGTGACCGAACTGCTCACCCAGGTGGGTCTGCCCGGGGACTCGGGCGAACGTTATCCACATGAGTTCAGCGGAGGGCAGAGGCAGCGGATCGCCGTTGCCCGCGCCCTGGCGGCCGACCCCGAGGTCGTCGTGTGCGACGAACCCGTGTCGTCCTTGGATGTCTCGGTGCAGGCCCAGGTTATAAACCTGCTGGCCGACCTGCAGGCGCGAACCGGTATGGCGATGGTCTTCATAGCCCATGACTTGGCGGTGGTACGCCACGTCTCCCACGAAGTGGGGGTCATGTATCTGGGAGAAATCGTCGAGAAGGCGCCTCGCGACCAGCTTTACGCGGATCCTCTTCACCCCTACACCAAGGCGCTTTTGGAGGCGGTGCCGGTGCCCGAGCCCGACTACGACACCACCCGGCGAACCAGGCTGACCGGAGATGTACCGAGTCCTGCGGATCCTCCGTCGGGCTGCCGCTTCCACACTCGGTGCCCGGTAGCTGTGGAGGGACTGTGCTCTACGGTCAAGCCTTCGCTCGAGGAGGTGACCCCCGGCCGCTGGGTCTCCTGCCACCTGGTCAGTCCGCCCGCTGGACACCCTGCGGTCGCTCACCTGGGCCTGGGCGAGTAACCGACTTCACCGCCGGCGGGCCCTTCAGGCCAGCATCCAGTCTGGGGTATTGAGAGGCATAGACGCCAAGATTGTCGTTGCCCTTGACCGACCGGTGGCGTTTTCCTGGCTAGCCTGTAAATGAGCCAAGGGAATCCCATCCCTCGGTACAGCGATCTCCGCCAACTCGTTGGCGGGGAGGAGAAAGGAGAACAAAGAAGTGCAAAGAATAAAGAGGCTTAAGTGGACGGTCCTTCTGGTCGTACTTGCGCTGGTCATCGTCGGCTGTGGTGATGGCGACGCCGAGGAGGAACCGGCAGCCACCACGGCCGCGGCGCCGGCCACCACGGCCGCACCAGAGCCGGGCGACCAGGAGGAACCCGCACCAGAGACCACAACCACCACCGCGGCGCCGGCTCCCCCGCCGGAACCGGTCACAGTCAGGGCTGCGGTCACAGGTGATGAAGGAACCCTCACCCCCTACACCTACATCAGCGGATTCCCTGGTTGGAATCTCCTGATGCTCCAGTACGACTCCCTGATGCAGCTTGACGCCGCCGGGGTTCCCCAGCCCTGGCTGGCCTCCAGCGTCAACGTCAGCGACGACCTCACCGAGTGGTCGGTGACTCTGGTCGAGGGAGTGACCTTCCACGACGGGGAACCCTTGACCTCCGACGATGTGGCCTTCAGTGTCGAGTTCTACACCACCAACCCCGAGGCGAGCCGCTTCGCACGCGACTTCAGGGGAGTGGCGGATGTGGTGGTCCACGACGACTACAACGTCACCTTCGTTCTTGAAAGCGCCAACCCCGGCTTCGACGTGGTGGCGTTGGCTGACGCCCCCATCATCCCACGCCACATCTGGGAGTCGGTGGAGCTTCCGTCTGAGCACCAGTTCGCGGGCGGTACCAACATCGGTTCCGGTCCGTACATGCTGACCGAATACGTCGACAGCCAGAGCTACCGTTTCGCGGCCAACCCCAACTACTTCCGGGGCGCCCCGGCGGTTGACGAATTGGTTGTGATCGTCTTCGCCGACGACGCCGGAGCCCAAGCGGCCATCCGGACCGGGGAAGTCGACGTGATCTTCGAGCGGATACCTCCGGAGCAGATCGACTTGCTGGACGCCCAGGACCCCCTGGACGTCATCCTCGGACCTGAGTTCGCCACCCAGATGATCAACTACGACGCCTCGATCCGACCGTTCGACGACGTTGCGGTCCGCCAGGCCATCAACTTGGCAATGGACCGCCAGGACTTCGTGGACACCGTGTATCTCGGCGCCGCCACGGTAGGAAGCCCCGGATGGATCCATCCCGGACATTCGGTCTACAACCCCGGGATCGCCACTGACGTGTACGACCCAGCCGCGGCCAACGCCCTCCTGGAGGGCGCCGGTTACGCCGACACCGACGGCGATGGCGTCCGGGAGTTTGACGGACAGCCGATGTCGTTCGAGATCATCACCAACGCTTCCGACTCGCTGCGTCTGCGGATCGCCGAGTTGACGGTTGAGATGCTGGCCGCGATCGGCATAGAGACCGAGGTGCTGCCGGTCGACACCGGTGTCTGGGAAAACGCCGTGTGGCCTGGTTTCGACGTGAACAACGGTCGCAACTACCAGATCGCCATGTGGGGATGGTCGCCTCCCGTGCAGGCCGACCCGCTACGGCTTCCCTGGTTGGTCCACAGTTCGCTGGATAGAGGATTCCTCAACCTGACCGGTTACGGCAACGCCGAGATGGACGAACTCTCCGAGGCGCTGGCGGTTGAGCCCGATCCGGCGGAGCGAAAGGCGATCCTGGGTCGCATGCAGGAGATAATCGCCGAGGACCTGCCGTTCGTGCTACTGCTCTATCCGGATGGAGCGTATGTGTACGACTCGAGCGTCTACGCGGATTGGGAGTTCATCGCCGGCCAGGGCATCGTGAGCAAGCTGTCGCTGCTTCCGCCGTCTGCGCGGCCGTAGGAGAACAACCGAATAATGACGGCTGGTGGTAGCCCGCCGCCCGATCGCGCATCGCGTGTCGGGCTACCACCCTATAGTGGACTGGTCGGTCTTCCCCGCGGGTCGGGGAAAGCCGCTGGTCGGCCCAGGTTGACGATTTGACGAGGCGCATTGACCTCCGTCGGGTGGCCCAGTACTCAGTGGTCGTGGTGGTGGCGGTGACGCTCAATTTCCTGTTGCCCCGCCTGATGCCGGGCAATCCTCTCGCCCTGATCGCTGGAGTGGATGTCGGCATGCTTACCCCGGACCAACGGGCGGATATCGTCGCCCGGGTCGGTCTGGACGCGCCTCTCTGGCTACAGTATTTCCGGTACTGGGGCGATATCTTCACCGGCGACTTCGGGTTCTCATTCCGATCCAGCCGTCCCATCGTCGACATGATCTGGGAACGGATCCCCTGGACGCTTCTGATCACCGGCCTGTCGCTGGTGGTGTCGGCCGTTGTCGGGGTGTTGCTGGGCGCTCTCTCCGCCTGGCGGAGAGGCACGAAGGGCGACCTGAGCATGCTTTCGGGAATGATCTCGGTCGAGTCGCTGCCATCCTTTTGGTTGGGCATGGTCCTCATCTCCCTCTTTGCCGTCCAGTGGGGTCTGCTGCCGTCGTTCGGGGCGGTGACTCCGGCCTCCGACCTGGAGGGCTGGGCCCATGTTTGGGACATCATCAGCCACGCCATAATGCCGGTGGCCGCCCTGTCGATAGTCGGGACGCCGGGCGTTTACATGACCATGCGCTATTCGATGCTGGAAACCCTGGGAGAGGACTACATCCGGACCGCCAGAGCGAAAGGCGCCGGCGAGCGTCGGGTACTGTTCGGACATGTTGCCCGCAACACCATCGCTCCGGTGATCACGGTTCTCGCCATCCGTCTTGGATTTGCCTTCGGGGGCACGGTGATCATCGAGACGGTGTTTTCCTACCCTGGACTTGGCCGCCTGGTCTTCGAAGCGGTGGCGGGACGTGACTATCCGGTGATGCAGGCGGCTTTTCTGGTCTTCACGGCAGCAGTGTTGGTAGCCAACCTGTTAGCCGACCTCCTGTATCCATTGATAGACCCCCGGACCCGGACATCATGACGGCTTCCGGCTCCGAAAGACGGGCGGCGAGGCGAATGCGTCGGCGCTCGCGGCTACCCACGATCCTCGGAGTGGCGGGATTGGTGATCGTAGGGGCCCTGGTGTTCACGGCGGTGCTGGCCCCGTGGTTGGCCCCGTATGACCCCACCGACCGGATAGCCCGGCCCTTCCTGCCACCCAGCGCCGAGCATTTGCTGGGCACCAACGACGTGGGGCATGACCTGTTGTCGGAGATCATCTACGGATCACGGGTGTCGTTGCTGGTGGGGCTGGTGGCGGCTACGGTGGCCCTGCTGATCGGTACGTCGGTGGGCGTGGTGGCTGGTTACTACCCCAAGCGTCTGGGATCCACCCTGATGCGCGGCGTTGACGTGATATTGATCCTTCCGTTCCTCCCCCTCCTGATAGTGCTGGCTGCCTACCTGGGTCGCAGCCTCCTGAACACCATCCTGGTCATCGGGCTGCTCATCTGGGCGGAACCGGCCCGCATCATCCGATCACAGGTTCTTTCGCTCCGCTCGCGGGAATACGTGCTGGCGGCCCGCTCGATGGGCGCCCCGGACCGTTGGACGATCCTGCGGCACATCGTTCCCCGCACTGCCCTGCTGGCAACCGGATCGTTTGTCCGGGCGGTGTCCGGGGCCATCTTATTGGAGGCGGCGCTCAGCTTCCTGGGCCTGGGTGACCCCATCCAGAAGAGTTGGGGTTCGACGCTGTACTGGGCCCAGACCAGGGGGGCCTTTTTGACCCCGGCATGGAAGTGGTGGGTACTGCCGCCCGGCCTGTTGATAATGCTGGCATCGCTCGGATTCGCCCTTATCGCCTTCTCGCTCGAGGAACGGATCAACCCCCGTTTGTAGCCCGTGGCCCGTGGCTGCGGCACGCTTGGTATTCTTCCGGCCAGACAGGTCCAACCGAGAAAGGCAACTGGCATGAGCAGATGGGAGCATCGAATCGAGGGGGCGCATCTGATAAAGCTGCTGCTGGGACCCTTCGAGAACAACGTCTACATCGTGGGTTGCACCAACACCGGGAAGGCGGTCATCGTGGACGCCGCCGCCGAGCCGGACGTCATCTTGGACGCGGCCGGCGATTACGACGTGCAGGCCATCCTCACCACCCATGGTCACATGGACCATGTCCAAGCCGTGGACCGGGTCAGTGACAAACTGGGTGTCCCGTTTCTCTTGAACCCCGATGACATCTTCATACTCGAAGAATCCGGCATCGAGAAGACCTCCCCCGACGGCTTGATCGAGGATCGGCAGGAGATCGAGGTGGGAGACCTTCTCCTGCACGCCATTCACACCCCCGGACACACTCCCGGATCGACCTCGTTCGTTTTGGAACCGTGGCTGCTAACCGGAGATACACTGTTTCCGGGCGGCCCCGGCGCCACCCAGTGGGACTACTCGTCCTTTGGCCAGATCATGGACTCGGTGGAGGCGCTTACCGCCAGGTTTGCAGACCCGACCCTGATCTTCCCCGGACATGGCGCCAACGACACCACCATAGGCGCCGAAAAGCCACACACCGACGAGTGGCGCGCCAGGGGCTGGTAACCAAACACGTCTAACCAGCGTTCCTCGGCAGACTGTCGCCGGGGAGTTCACGGTGGTCGGCGCACGGTACACATCGCGAGGGTCTCCTTTTCGCAAAGGCCTTGGCTGGTCTTGAGCAGTTGTCCCGGCGCCCGGGGGTTTCAACGTCCGAACGGGCTATTCGCCGTGATGGCAGGCCTTGTCTTAGAGCACGGATTCGGGGTGTTCGATTCCTTGGCGGCGACGCTGCTCCGCTATGGCTTCGGCACGGATCGCGGCTACTTGGTGCTCGGCGCGGATCGTGAACTGTATCAGCTGTATCAACTCGTCCACCGAGGCCTCCGCGGCCGGCAGAGTGGGCATCAGCAGCCTCACCAGATTAGAACAACGGGAACTGTCGATTGTTTGTTTCATACCAACCAGTATGCCGACAGCCTGAGACAAAAGGCCGGCAAGCCCCGCCCCACCACATCTGTGGTGGCCGTGACTAAAGGCGACAAGCTCGCAGCCGTCAGTCAACCTTGCGTTGCTGGATGTTCTGCCACCCGGGCGATTTGAGTTCCGCCCGGGCCTGCATCAGTCGAAGACCACCACCGAGCGCAACACCTCGCCCCGCTCCATGCGGTGGAAGGCATCCTCGACTTCTCCCACACCGATTGTCTCGCTCACAAAGCCGTCAAGGTCCAAGCGTCCCTGCAGATAGAGGTCGATGAGCATCGGGAAGTCCCGTTCCGGGAGGCAGTCCCCGTACCAGGAGGACTTCAACGCCCCACCTCGGCCGAAGACTTCGATGAAAGGCAGTTCGATCTTCATGTCCGGCGTCGGAACCCCGACCAGGACCACCACGCCAGCCAAGTCTCTGGCATAGAAGGCCTGTTCATAGGTCTCGGGCAGACCTATAGCCTCGACCACCACATCGGCCCCGTGACCGCCGGTTATCTCCCGGATCCGCTCCACGGGATTTTCGTTGCGGGAGTTGATGGTGTGGGTAGCGCCGAAGTCCTTGGCCCACTCCAGCTTGCGGTCGTCGATGTCCACCCCGATAATGGTGCCGGCGCCAGCCAGGCGCGATCCCACGATCGAGCCGGAACCCACCCCGCCGCAACCGATCACGGCAACCGAGTCGCCTCGACCCACGCCTCCCGTGTTGATGGCGGCGCCGATCCCAGCCATGACTCCGCAACCTAACAGTCCGGCTGCCTCAGGCCGCGCCCGGCTGTCCACCTTGGTTGCCTGCCCGGCCGCCACCAGGGTCAACTCTGCGAAGGCGCCGATGCCCAGAGCGGGCGATAGCGCCGTCCCGTCGGCAAGGGTCATCTTCTGGGTGGCGTTGTGGGTGGCGAAGCAATACCAGGGGCGGCCCCGGTCGCACGCCCGGCAATCCCCACAGATCGCCCGCCAGTTCAATATCACGAAGTCACCAGGGGCGATTTTTGTGACGTCCGGCCCAACGGACTCCACTACTCCGGCCGCCTCATGACCCAGGAAGAAGGGGTAATCGTCGTTTATTCCACCCTCCCGATAATGCAGGTCGGTGTGGCAAACTCCACAAGCCTTCACCGCCACGCGAGCCTCTCCCGGCCCCGGATCGGGGACTATCACAGTCTCCAGCGAGACTGGAGCACCCTTTTCAAGGGAAACTACTCCCTGCACCTCTGCTGCCATTTTGCCTGACCTCCGTCTTCGCTCCGCGTCCAAGATTAGCCCGCAGACCCCCACCCCGCCCTCCCCTGCATTGGTAGGTTTCGGCGAACCTACTGGAGTTCACGTGTAACCCCGTTTGTATCCTTGAATCCATCCCCCCATAGGCGCTGGAGGTATATGTCAAGCAGAAGGCCTGATGGCCCCACCTTCCCGGTTCGGTTCGTCACCGCTACGACCCTCTTCGACGGCCACGACGCCTCCATCAACGTTTTCAGGCGGATACTGGCCGCCTCCGGGGCAGAGGTGATACACCTCGGGCACAACCGCTCCGCCACCGACATCGTGGACACGGCCGTCCAAGAGGATGCCCAGGCGATCGCAGTCACCTGCTATCAGGGCGGCCACATGGAGTTCTTCCGGTTTCTCCACCAACTGGCCGAAGATCGCAGCGGCGGAAGGATCCGCATCTTCGGGGGAGGAGGAGGGACCATCCTGCCCGAGGAGGGCCGACAACTGCAAGCCGAGGGAATCACTCGGATCTACTCCCCCGATGACGGTCGCGCCATGGGTTTGCAGGGGATGGTGGATGACATGATCCGCAGAGCCGACTTTCCTACCGGGGAACTCGAACACTTCGATATCGACCGTCTCTGCGTCTCTGACCACCAGATGCTGGCGGGACTCATCTCTTCGGCGGAGAACTTTCCTGACAAGTACGCCGACGTTTTCGAGGAACTGGAGGCCGCCGCGCTCAGCCGTCCCGCCCCAGTGGTGCTGGGGGTGACCGGAACGGGAGGCTCGGGCAAGTCTTCCCTGGTGGACGAGTTGCTACGCCGGTACCTGGCGGACTTCGAAGACCACCGGGTGGCCGTCCTGTCGGTGGATCCTTCCCAGCGCCGCACGGGAGGAGCCCTGCTGGGAGACAGAATCCGCATGAATGCACTACCCCACCCCCGGGTGTACATGCGATCGCTGGCCACCCGGCAAAGCGCCGGCGTCTTACCCGATGCGGCGCGCGGCGCGCTTTCCATCTATCGAGCCGCCGGCTTCGACTTGGTCGTCCTGGAGACGTCGGGCATCGGGCAAGCCGACACGAGCGTAGTAGACCTCTCCAACCTCTCCTTGTACGTCATGACTCCCGAATACGGGGCAGCCACCCAGTTGGAGAAGATCGGGATGCTCGACTATGCCGACCTTGTGGCGGTGAACAAGGGCGATAAGCAAGGCGCCGAGGACGCTTTGCGGGATGTGCGCCGTCAGGTGCGGCGCAACCGGCTCGCCTTCCTGGATCCCGATCCCATCCAGGACGTGTATCTCACCGTAGCCTCCGACTTCAACGACCCGGGCACCGACAGCCTCTACGCAGCTTTGCTGGCCGCCGTCGGGCGAAGGACCGCCGCCTCCGCGGAGTCGGCGTCGGCGACCAGTCGGCAGGTGGTGATCCCACCGCAGCGTTCCAGTTATATGGCGCAGGTCTCCGAAACAGTCCATCAATACAATCGGACAGTGGCCGAGCAGGCCGAAGCAGGCCGGCGCCTCTACCAACTGGAGGGCGCCCGACGCACCCTGGAAGAGACGGACCCGAACACGGCGGCATTGCAGGGCCTCGCTGAAGCAAGCCGTTCCTTCTCCCAACAATTGGCGCCCGAGCACCGGGAAGCTCTGGACGACTGGGATGACATGGCATCCGCCTACCGCGGTGTTCGATACTCATACCGGGTGCGGGACCGGGACGTAACGGTGCCCCTGGCGTCCCATAGTCTCAGCGAGACCATGGTCCCCAAGGTCGCCTTGCCCCGATATCAGGACTGGGGCGATCGTCTGCGGTGGCTGTTGCAGGAGAACCTCCCGGGCCGATTCCCCTACACGGCCGGGGTCTACCCTTTCAAGCGCACTTCCGAGGATCCGACCCGGATGTTCGCGGGAGAAGGACCGCCGGAGCAGACCAATCGGCGGTTTCATTACCTGTCCGGGGGTACCAACCAGCGCCGGCTCTCCACCGCTTTCGACTCGGTAACCCTATATGGGGAAGACCCCGGAGAACGGCCCGACATCTACGGAAAGGTGGGCAACTCTGGGGTCTCTGTCTCCACGCTCGACGACATGAAACGCCTCTACTCGGGCTTCGACCTGTGCGATTCTTCCACCTCGGTCTCCATGACAATAAATGGGCCGGCCCCCATGATCCTGGCTCTGTTCATGAATGCGGCGATAGACCAGCAGTGCGAATTGCACATCCGCCGCCAGGGACTCACTGAGCAGGTGGACAGGCAAATCGCCGCTATGTACTCCGGGCGCACCCGCCCCCGCTACCGGGAGGCCCTGCCCGAAGGAAACGACGGGCTGGGACTGCTGCTACTGGGAACCTCCGGCGACCAGGTGCTGGCCCCGGATGTGTACCAGCGCATCCGGGCAGACACCCTAACCCGGGTGAGAGGAACGGTGCAGGCCGACATCCTCAAAGAGGACCAGGCGCAGAACACCTGCATCTTCTCGATCGACTTCGCCCTGAAGATGATGGGAGACATCCAGCAGTACTTTGTCGACCACCGGGTTCGCAACTTCTACTCGGTCTCCGTCTCGGGTTATCACATGGCCGAGGCAGGCGCCAATCCCATTACCCAACTGGCCTTCACTCTCGCCAACGGCTTCACCTACGTCGAGCATTACCTGGCCAGGGGGATGGATATTGACGACTTTGCCCCAAATCTCTCCTTCTTCTTCTCCAACGGCCTGGATCCCGAATATGCGGTGATCGGGCGAGTGGCCCGTCGCATCTGGGCGAAGGTGATGCGTTACCGGTATGGGGCCAATCCCCGGTCGCAGATGCTCAAATACCACATCCAGACCTCAGGTCGGTCGTTGCACGCCCAAGAGGTGGAATTCAACGATATTCGCACCACCCTGCAGGCGCTGTATGCGGTGTACGACAACTGCAATTCCCTTCACACCAACGCCTACGACGAGGCTCTGACCACTCCCACCGAGGAGTCCGTGCGGCGGGCGGTCGCCATCCAACTGATCGTCAACCGGGAGTTGGGCTTGGCCAAGAACGAGAACCCGCTCCAGGGATCCTTCATCATTGAGGAACTCACCGACCTGGTGGAAGAGGCCGTGCTGGCGGAATTCGCCCGCTTGGACCGCAGTGGAGGCGTTCTGGGCGCGATGGAGAGGCAGTACCAGCGTTCCAAGATCCAGGAGGAGTCCCTCTTATACGAGAGGGTTAAGGAATCGGGAGAATACCCTCTCATCGGGGTCAACACATTCCTGTCGGAATCCGGCTCACCGTTCATGACTGCTGACCGCCTGGTTCGCTCCACCGATGCGGAGAAGAACCGGCGGATTCGCGAAGTAGCCGACTTCAGATCCGCCCACTCCGAACGCGCCGGACCGGCCTTGGATTCGCTGGCAAGGGTTGCCACCACCGGACAGAATGTCTTCGCCGAGCTAATGGAAGTCGCCAGAATGGCGAGCCTGGGCCAGATGGTGAACACCCTTTACGAAGTCGGCGGGCGCTACCGCCGCAACATGTGAGCCGAGGGAGGCCCCTACATGAGCCAGGCAGACACCCAGGAGCAGACGGAACACCCTTCCCGGCCTCCCTATCGACCTCATGTGGGAGAAAACCGCCCCTACTTGCGGGATGTGATTCTGGGCGTCAATGACGGCCTGGTCTCGATATTCCTGCTGGTGGCCGGCCTGGTCGGCGGCCAACTCGGCTCGGCGGAGGTCCTGCTGGGCGGCTTGGTGGGCGCCCTGGCCGGGGCCGTTTCCATGGCTCTGGGGGAGTATCTGGCCACCAAGTCCCAAGAAGAGGTGTGGGACGCAGAACTGTTACTTGAGGATGAACACATAAAGCACTACCGAGACGAGGAGGCCGCCCAACTCTACGAACTGCTAGAGCCATTCGGGCTCGACGGAGAAGACCTGGAGGAGGCGGTCAGAATGTTCTCGGCGACCGATCAACGACTCAAACAAGCCATGGCGGTACTTGAATTCGGGGTGGTCGAATCGGAGCGGCGCTCGCCATATCGGGCAGGATGGATGTCAGGAGGGTTTTTCCTGGCGGGTTCCGCACTCCCCCTGGCGCCTTTCCTGTTCTCTCTTGAACCTAGTGTCAGCCTGCTGTGGTCAGTTGGATTGACGTTTATCGGGCTGTTCACAGTCGGGTGGACCAAGACTCGGATCACCTACAACCCGGGGGTCCGCTCCGGCTTGGAAAACATGCTGATCGCCGGGGCCGGCGCAACGCTGGCCTGGTGGGTCGGCCGTATCCTGGATATCAGCCTTTCCTGATCCCCCCCGGTCCGACCTACCCGTCCCTGCGGGAACCCTCGTGCTCCGATGCCTGACGTAACCACGTCTGTAGGCTGCGGGTGCTGGGCAGCCGTCTCACGATCCGATGCTTATGGTTTGCCGCGGTAAGCGCTTCCCGGAATTCCTTCACCGAGAAACCGTGCAGATCCTCCATCTTGTGTATTCCGGCAGCTCTCAACAGGGCGGAATACCTTCCGCCTATCCCCCGCAACTGCAACAAGTCGACCGATGTCGCCATATCCAGTAGTTTCTGGCAGTCAATCCCGGTTTCCTGGGACAGCAAACGCAGGCGGTCCGCCTGCCGAGTTCTTCGAACAAAAGCTTCGGCTGTCTTTATTCCCGCTTTTCTCAACCGCGTTGCGGAGAGGTGGTCGATCCCCGCGATCTGCCCGATAGTGGTCACGATGCCCCATTCCTCCGGTGCTTGCCTGGCGAGTGGTCGTCCCCGATGGTGTGTTCCGGATGCAGCTGCGCCCCACGGGGCTTCAGTCTCTCCACGTCCTGCTGGTCATCCACATCCTCGGGGGGAGATTCCGGTAACCAGACTTCGGTGACCCACTCGGGGTGGGACTTGAAGAGTTGCATCGCGCCGCGATCTCCGTCCAGCATCATCAACCGGCGCCAAAGCACCCTGTCGACCAGCACGGGATTGGAGTGGGTGTAGCGATATCTGGGGATCACCGCCGGGGTAATCCCCGGTCTGTAGGAATCCCTCAACCGTGCGGCGACCCCAACGTCTATTTCCGGTTGGTCCCCCAGCAGGATCAAGGCGCCCGACACCGCCGATCCTCGCTCCAAAGCATCCAAACCCACCCGTAGAGACCCGGCCATGCCCTTTTCCCACTCGTGGTTGACTACCACTTGGCAATGGGAGAAATCCACTCCCTCCAGTATCAGGTCATGAGCCGCGCCCAGCACCACCCATGTCTCTTCTGAACCCATCGCCAAGGCCGTTTGCAGGACTGTCCCCAGCAAAGTGGTGTCTCCCCATGGTTCCAACTGCTTGGGTCTCCCCAGCCGGGAGGAACTTCCCGCCGCCAACACCAGATTGGCAATCATGGTTTACCCTGCCGGTCGGGTCGGCGCGGACTACCAACCAGGTCGAGGGGCATCCGCGGTCGCCTGCGAGTGGAGATGATCTCTCCCAGGATGGCCACCGCCACCTCTGCAGGCGAGTCGGCGCCTATCTCCAGTCCGATCGGACCCTTGATCCGGGATATCTCCCGTTCACAGTAACCGGCTTCGGACAAACGCTGGACCCTGGCAGAAGCGGTGCGTTTGCTTCCCATCGCACCTATGTAACGTACGGGCGCTCTGAGGACCATCGGCCAAAGCGGCGCCTCGAAGCGCTCATCGTGGCTGAGCACCACCACATAGGATCGATGGTCGAACGCCAGTTGGGCAGCGATGTCGTCTGGCCATCCCACCAGGAGTTGGTCGGCGTCGGGGAACCTCTCGGGAGTGAGAAAGGCGGGGCGGGCATCGGACACCGTTATGTCAAAGTCGAGGTGCCTCGCCAGTGCACACAGCGCCTGGGCGATATGAACGGCCCCGAAGATGATCAGATGAGGGCGAGGGATAATCACATCAATGAACACGGCCTGATCACCGTATGAAACTGCCATGGATCTTTCCCGCGACATCAGTTTCCTGGCATCGGCCATCACCGATCCGGCCAGCCCGTCGGGTAGCACTCCGGCCACCAGTCCATTCTCGAGATCAACCGCCGCCGAGGCCCCGGTTGCAACACCCTCCACTACGGTTATCCGGGCTCCCAACCGCCGGTGGGCGATCAACTCGGAACAGGCGGCCAAGACCTCATCGTTGTATACGGTCATACAGATAATGGTTTCAATTTACAAACATTGAACGCGATGTCCCTAAAGCAGGGATCTCGCTCAGTTCTTCACCATTGTTCGATGAAGACCTGGATGGTGCCTCCACAGGCAAGCCCAACGGTGAAGGCGTCGTCATCACTTATTCCATAGGTAATCAAACGCGGACTACCTTCGGCCAGCACCCTGACAGCGTGTTCGAAGACGTCGTTCTCCACACAACCGCCGGATACCGATCCAGCCATGTCGCCTTCAGAGGTAACCAGGAATTTCGCCCCGACCGGCCGTGGCGAGGGGCCGAGGGTGCCCACCACGGTGGCCACAGCCACCTTCTTTCCCTCAGACACCCAACGGTTACGGGTTCGCAAGGCTTCTTCCATCATCTCCTTCGTTCCGGCAATGTCTCCAAAAGGGACACCAGGGTGGCTAGATCGGAAAGTCTACCCCCCGCCAGGAAATCATCCACGTGGGGAAGCGCAGCCTTCATACCCCGGGTCTCGGGAGCGAAGCCCTCCCGGGACGCCAGGGGATTCACCCAAATCAACCGGTGGACGGTGCGACGAAGACGTTCCATCTCTTGGGAGAGAACCTCAGGGTCCCCCCTGTCCCAACCGTCGGAGATAATGAGAGCAATCGGTCCGCCCCTGGTCACTCGTCTGCTCCATTCAAAGTTGAAAGAGCGCAGGCACTCCCCGATTCTGGTGCCCCCCGACCAGTCCTCAACGGACTCCGACACCTGTGCCAGGGCCTCGGTGGGATTGCGCCGCATCAGTTGCCGGGTGATGCGGGTCAGTCGAGTCGAAAACACAAAGGTCTCCATCTTGCCCAATCGGGCGCGGGCCGCGTGTGCAAAATAGAGAAGCATCTCTGTGTAACGCTCCATGGAGCCCGACACATCGGCGATAAACAGAATGGGGCGCGGTCGGGTTCTTCGGACGCTCTTCTTCAATTCGATCAGATCCCCCTCGGGACCCACGCATCTGCGGAGGGTCCTCCGCAGGTCCGGGCGGTCCCCCTTCGGCGAGGGTCGACGTCGACGGCTCCTCACCGGCTCCGGGCGCCAGATCATCTGAGCCAACAGGTTTCGCACCTGGGCCTGCTCGGCCTTGGTCAACTCCGAGAAGTCCTTCTCCAACAGCCTCTCCGCCCAGGAGGCGCCGGTAAAAGCTTGCATCTCCTCTCCGGCGGATTCACCGTCGTTCTCGGCACCGCTCTGCTGAACCCTCCTTATCGTCCACAATCGGGGCTGCGGCGGGGCTGTCATAGCGATTCCACTGGAGAGATTGCGGCCGAAGAAGCGCACGAACACCCGGTCGAAGATAGGCAGTTGCCAGGGCGAGGAGACGGTCAGGCAGCGAAAGGCAGCATAGACATCGGCGCCGGAGGCCAGCCCTATCTCATCAACTGCCGCCATGAGGTCGGCGGCAGCGGTGGCTCCCACCGACAAGCCCTCCGACCTCAATTCCCGGGTGAACTCCACCAATGTCTCGGCGCCGGTCATGTCGCCTCAGGTACCTGCGCGTACCAGGCTTTCCACTCCCCTTTGGGTGACCGCTTCAACGTCTTCCCGGTACTTGAGAACCACCCCCAACGTATCTTGCACGGTCCCGACGCTCAATTCGTCAGCCCCCAGCACTCTCAAGGCGCGAGCCCAATCCAGCGTCTCCGCCACTCCAGGGGGTTTGAAGAGTTCCAAGGCGCGAAGATCGGACATCGCTTCAGCCAGTTGGTGAGCCAACCGCAAGTCGATGTCCGGGACTTTGGCCCGCACGATCGCCACCTCCCGATCCAGATCCGGGAAGTCCAGCCAGTGATATATGCATCTTCTCTTCAGTGCGTCGTGGATTTCCCGGGTTCGGTTGGAAGTGATCACCACCACGGGTGGCACAGAGGCTCGTACCACTCCAATCTCGGGTATGGTGACCTGAAAGTCAGAGAGTATCTCCAGCAAGAAGGCCTCGAATTCTTCGTCGGCGCGATCCAGTTCGTCGATCAGCAGCACCGGGGGCTTGCCCGATGACGAATACTCCACCGCCTGCAACAGGGGGCGGGCCAACAGGTACTCGCGACTCATGATGCTCTCAATGGAAGCACCATCCCCTGTCCCTCCGGCTTCGATCAGCCTAATGGCGAGCATCTGCCGGGCGTAGTCCCACTCATAGAGGGCATGGTTAGCATCCAGGCCCTCATAGCACTGCAACCTGATGAGTTCTGTGTCCAGAACCTGGGACAACACCTTGGCCACCTCGGTCTTCCCTACTCCTGCCTCGCCTTCCAGGAACAGGGGCCGACCGAGACTGTGGGCCAGATGGATGGCCACTGCCAGGCTTCGGTCCGCCAGATAGCGGCAGGCGGCGAAGGCCGTGGTTACTTCGTCTACCGAACTAGGAGTCACGCCCATAAACCTTACCCACTAAACCTCAATCCACCGATTTGACCGTCCGGGGGTGGGGTGATGTGGGCTTTTTGGTTCTTCGGGAGCGTGAGGGATGGTTTTGTGCCGGGTGTGTGAGGGTTTGCTGGGTGTCCGCTCGGTTTGGGGAGT
>Ga0209544_1000069_pt1 | contig 148065 bp, 141 predicted proteins | sample MesohylPK_FD_187297 | JGI IMG/M metagenome (GOLD analysis project Ga0209544, IMG submission 187297) | Host-associated microbial community of the marine sponge Aplysina aerophoba from Gulf of Piran - sponge mesohyl, lysed by proteinase K... | ecosystem: Host-associated > Porifera > Sponge >... | reverse complement strand
ATGCGAAGAGCGTTCCGACCTGGCCGCAAGGCAAGCCAGCCGTCGATCGGAGCAACCCGGAAGGTGAGATCGTCATGAATTAGACCAACCTGATTCTCCACTTGACCTTGTGTGCCCTCATAAGAGGCCGAGCGCCGCCAGTAACGCGCCCTCGGCGTAGAACCCCCAGGCGAGCGTCGGCGCGGCCCAGTTAACCGTCCCGTAGCGCAGCGCCACGAACTGCCAGCCGGCCCAGAGCCACGCAGCGCCCAATGCCAGGGCGAGCGCGGGGCCGAGCCACCGGCCGGTCGGCCGCCAGCCGCGCAGCAAGCAGAGGACAAGCAGCGCGCCAGCCGCCAGCAACAGCGGCTGGGCCGGCCAAACCGCCTCGTTTTCGAGCGCAAAGAGCCGCCAATAGACCCGCGGCGAGAACAGCAGCAGGTCTTCCAGCGCCCAGGTTCCCGCCATTGCCGGCCGCTATTCCGTCCCCGCGCTCATCGGGGCTGTCGGCCCGGACGGCAGGATCGCCGGGGTCCTACAGGTCGCGCACATGTTGCGCCATGCGCCGGCGCATGGCCGCATCCGGCATCGGACCCAAGGCGGCGGACTTGTTCTCGCGCAGATGGTCGACCCGGCCGGTCGCGGGAATGGCCGCCGTGACCGCGGGGTGCGACAGGATGAATTTCAGCAGGAATTGCGGCCAGGTGGTGACGGCGATTTCCCGGGCCCATCCTGGCATCGGGCGCCCCGCAAGCCGGTCCGGCAGCCGGCCGCGCTGGAACGGCCGGTTGCAGATGACCGCGATACCGCGTTCCCGGGCCAGCGGCAGCAGGCGGCTTTCCGCTTCCCGGTCGACGATGTTGTAGGTGAGCTGGACGAAATCCGGCGGCCGCCGCCGCATGACCGACTCGAGTTCGCCGTGCCGGCGCCCGTGCGAGGTGGTGACACCGGTATAGCGCAGCCGGCCGGCCGCCTTCATCGCCTCCAGCGTGTCGAGGTTCCGCTCCCAGTCCCACAGGTTGTGGACCTGCAGCAGGTCGAAGCGCCCGACGCCCCAGCGCCTCGCGGTTTCCGCGATCTGCCCCGGGCCGTCCGCGGCCGAGGTCCAGACCTTGTCGGCGGAGAACAGGCCCGGCGGACGGCCCAGCTTCTCCAGCGCGTCGCCGATCACCGCCTGGGAGGAGCCGTACATGGGCGAGGAATCGATCATGCCCCCGCCCGCCCCGAAGAAGGCGGCCATCACGGCGCGGCACTCGGCGCGCAGTTTTGGATCGTCGCCGACATTGAAGGTGATCCAGCTGCCGAGCCCGACCGCCGGGACCGGCTCCCCGGTCGCCGGTATCCGCTTCGAGAGCGGTTTTCCGGCCGGGTTTCCAAGCGCCGGCATGGCAAGCGCGGCGCCCGCTCCGGTCAGCACAGCCCGGCGTGTCACGCCCATGAAGAGCCCCTCCCCTTCCTGCCTTGGGGCAAGACTAGAGGGTGTCCTTTTCAATTGGAACCGCCGACGCGGGGGAAAGGCCGGCCGCTAGTCCCCGGTGTAGAATTCCGGGAAGCGCTCCCTGACGACCGGCCCGTCGCTCGCCATGGCGTGGCAGGTGTCGATCACCAGCGGCTTGCGCTCCGGCTTGTCGGGATCGTGCATCGGCTTGCCCTTGACCCGGCGCTTCGCGACATGGGTCTGGTAGGCGACCGTGCCGAGCTGTGCGAGCATCTCGACGAGATGGGTGCAGCCCTTGCGCCCGCCGACCCGCTGCCGGACCTCGCGCATCCAGCCGACGCCGATGCGGATGCCCGCCAGCGCGCCGAAGGCCGGGGCAATATCCGGGCAGACCGCATAGGGATGATGGTCGGTCGCGGCTTCGCAGGACTGAATTACCAGATCGTCGTCGACGGTCAGCCGTAGCCACATGTCGTGAACCGGGGCTTCGGGCTCAACCCAGCCGCGGAAGCCGCCGTCGTAGCCGTAGCTCTTGCGGTCCGTGAGACGGCCTTCGATATCCCACAGCCCGTCGTCGCGGATGTAGCCGCGCATTTCGATGACGCGGGTGTGGAGCGGTTCGCGGGCAGCGGGTTCGGAAAGCGGCATGGCGGACTCGTGGAAATCGGGGGACGGTCTGGGCGGACGGGCCGGCCCTATGTGCGACGCCTCGGCGCCGGCCGTCACGGTAGAGTTTGTCGCGATCGGGGGTCAGGCGGTGTCGGGCGCGGGTCCGGTCCCGGTCCCGTTGTCGTCGAGCCGGGCGACCCGGATCGAGGTGACCCGGTGCCCCCGGCGGCGCAGGATCTCGAAGCGGAAACCGTGAAAGGCGAAGACCTGCCGGACTTCGGGAATCCGGCGCGCCTCGTGCATGACCAGGCCGGCAATGGTGGCGGCGTGTTCGTCGGGAAGCTCCCAGCCGTATTCCCGGTTGAGATCGCGGATCGTGACGTCACCGTTGACGACCAGCGAGCCGTCGCGCCCGGCGCGCACGCCGGCGACCGTCCGGTCGTGCTCGTCGGCGATGTCGCCGACGATTTCCTCCAGAATATCCTCCAGCGTCACGATGCCCATGAAGGCGCCGTATTCGTCGACCACCGTCGCGAAATGCTCGCGCCGTTCGCGGAAGGCGTGGAGCTGATCGAGCAGGGCCGTCGATTCCGGAATGAACCACGGCGCGGCGGCGATCTTGCGGATCTTCAGATTTTCGACATCGCCGCCCGCGCGATGCACGGCGCGCAGCAAATCCTTGGCGTGCAGAACGCCGACGATGTTGTCCGAATCGCCCTTGAACACCGGCAGGCGCGTATAGGGACTCGCCAGCACCTCCTTCACGATCTCGGGCGCCGGCATGTCGGCGTCGATCATCGCCACGCCGGAGCGGTGCGTCATGATTTCCTCGACCTCGACATCGCCGAGATCCAGGATGCTCGACAGCATTTCGCGCTCGGCATCGACCTCCGGGTCCGGTTCGGGCGCGGCGTGCATCCGGATCGCGCCGCGCAACTCCTCCTCGCTGGCGGCGGGCGAGAGCGCGCTCTCGAAGCGGACGCCGAATATCCTGAATGTTCCCTCGACGACGAGCTGGATCGTCTGCGCCGCCGGGGCCAACACTGAGACGACGCCGCGCAGCACCGGCGCGAGTCGCAATGCGGTGCTGTCGGCATGGTTGATGGCGTAGGCCTTAGGCATCACCTCGGCGAAGATCAGCACCAGCAGCGTCATGACGATGGTGGCGTAGAACACGCCGTTCGAGCCGAACCAGCCGATGAAAAGGCTCGTCGCCAGCGCAGACGCCAGGATGTTCACCAGGTTGTTGCCGAACAGGATGGCGCCGATCAGCCGATCGGTCCGTGCGCGCAATTGATTCACGATGCCGGCCGCGGCGACCTCCTGGCGCTCCAGTTCCAGCATCCGGGGCTGCGAGGCCGCCGTCATCGCGGTCTCCGAACCCGAGAAGAAGGCCGAGAGCATCACCAGCAGGAGAATCGGAAGGATGTCGAGGAAGAGTTCCATGAGTCCGAGAGGGTGCCGAAGGAAAGGTTTGACCCGGGAAAAGCGGATTCGGGCCTGTGCGTCCGATCAGTCCAGTACTACCGACAGATAGGAATTCAGAACGTCCGCTTCGATGCCGGCCGTGACAAAGGCATCGCCGATGCCGCGGACCATCACGAAGACGATCCTGCCGTCGGCTACCTTCTTGTCTGCGCGCATCAGGCCGATCATCGCATCCGGGGTCAGGCCCGGAGGGCCGATGGCGGCCGGTGCGGTCGGCAGGCCGACGGCTTCCAGATGGGCGCGGACGCGCGCGGCGTCCTGCCCGCTCGTCCAGCCCATGGCGGCGGAAATGTCGAAGGCCATGCACATGCCGATGGCGACGGCCTCACCATGCAGCAGCCGGTCGCTGTAACCGGTCGCCGTCTCCAGCGCGTGGGCGAAGGTGTGGCCCAGGTTCAGCAGGGCGCGCTCGCCGGTCTCGCGTTCGTCGCGCGCCACGATTGCAGACTTGGCGGCGCAGGCGGTCTCGATGGCCCGGACACGCGCGCCGCCGCCGGGCGCCCCGTCAACCACACCGGCGCCGTTCGCCTCGAGCCATTCGAAGAAGGCGCGGTCGCGGATCAACCCGTATTTCACGGTCTCGGCATAGCCGGCCAGGCGCTGTCGGCGATCCAGCGTGTCCAGGGTTTCCGGGTCGATCAGCACGAGTTTCGGCTGATGGAAGGCGCCGACGAGATTCTTGCCGCCGGGCATGTCGATGGCCGTCTTGCCGCCGACCGACGAATCGACCTGGGCGAGCAGCGTCGTCGGCAGCTGGATATGGTCGACGCCGCGCAACAGGACAGCGGCGGCGAACCCGGTAAGGTCGCCGATCACGCCGCCACCCAGCGCGATCAGCGTGTCGCGGCGCTCCAGGCCGAGCGACAGGCACCGGTCCGCCAGCCTTTCCAGATGACCGAAGGACTTGGTTTCTTCGCCGGGCGGCAGGACGATCGAATCGACCGATACGCCGGCCACCGCAAGGCCGGCCTCCAGCGGCGCGAGATAGTGCGCAGCAACGTTTTCGTCGGTCACGACGATCGCGCGGGGCCGCGTCAGAATCGCCGCGACTTCGATGGCGAAGCGGTGGCGCAGTCCGTTGCCGATCAGGATGTCGTAGCTGCGCTCGGCCAAGGAAACCCGGACGCGCGCCGCCGGATCGCCCGGCGGATTTTCGGGATGCGGATGTTCGGACTGCGGATTTTCGGGGCCGGTCATGGCGACGGCGCCGGGCGCTGCGCCCGTCCCGGATGGCCGGAGATCCAGTCGTGAAGCGCGTCGGCCACCTGGACCGTCATTTCGCCCAACGGCTGATCGACGCTGGCGACAGTGATGTCCGCCTCGGCATAAACCGGATTGCGCTCCGCCATCAGGTCGGAAAGGATTTGCTTCATGTCGCCGTTCTTCAGCAAGGGCCGGTTGTTGCGGCGGCTAACTCGCTCCACCAGGGTATCCAGATCGGCGTTCAGCCATATCGAAATGCCCCGGGCCTTGACGAGACTGCGCGTCTCCGGGTCCATGAAAGCGCCGCCGCCGGTCGCCAGGATGTGGGGCTCGCCTTCCAGCAGGCGCGCGATCACCCGGCGCTCGCCGGCGCGGAACGCCGCTTCGCCGTGTTGCTCGAAGAATTCCTCTATGGTGCTGCCGGCAGCCGCCTCGATCTCCGCATCGGCGTCGATGAAGGGCAGGTCGAACCGCTTGGCCAACCGCCGGCCGACCGCAGACTTGCCGACGCCCATCAGGCCGACGAGGACAATCGTCCTTTCGGGGCGCAAGCGGGATGTATCGCTATTCGTCGTCATGCTCTATGCGATACTGCAACTATGTTGCGTCCGTCATTCCGGCAATGCTGACCGAAGACCGTCGCGTGGCCGTCCGGCGGCCGGACGGATTCGGCAACGGCCGCCCACGCCGCAATATCGCCGCAATATTTCGGTCGGATAGTCTTTCGGCGCCAGCATTTTCTTTGCGCTGCGCCGCAGGAGTGCGGGTTCCTTCCTCTTTCCGGGCGGCTCGGGCCTGCGGCACCGGGACGACGGTCGATCCCATGGCGGGATATCCCATGGCGCGAATGACAACCGAACCTGTTTCGCCTCGGTCCCGGCGCCTCCGGCGTGCGCCGGGACTGCTGGTCCTGACCGCCGCGTCGTTCGGATTCGCAGCCGGCCCGGCTGGACCGGCGCCGGCGCAGGATAGCGGCACGCCGACCCGCATCGACCGGGCCGGCACGGAAGATACGCCGGAACGGCAACCGACGGTACGCGTCGAGGAGCTCGGAGCGCCGGGCGCCGGATCGACCGGCACCCTCGCAGACGGCAGCGGCGGCCTCGGGGCCGGGCTGTGGCGCGGCGCGCGCCTCGAAGAGGTCGTCCCGTTGATGGCCCGGCTGCCGGCCGCGAACCGGTCGCCGATGCTGCACGATCTCCAGCGCCGCCTGTTGCTGACCGTGGCGCTGGCGCCGGCTGGCAAGGCAAAGACCGGCTTTGCGCAGGCGCGCCTGCAGGCGCTGGTCCGGATGGGCGCACTGCGCGACACCGTCGATCTGGCGGCGCGCGCCGCGGCTAAGCCACAGGCGCCTTTCCCGGTCATCCGGGCACGCTTCCTGTCCGGCGACCCCAAGGGGGCGTGCGCCGCAGTGGCCGGCATCGGAAACGGGGCCACGCCCTTCATCGAACAGGCGCGGATCGCCTGCCATATCCTGAACGGTCATGGCGAACGCGCGGAAATCGCGCTGCGCCTGCTTCACGAGCAGGGCGCGCCGCCGCCGCGGCCATTCGAGAGAGCGGTCGTGGCTGCTGCGGCCGGACGGGCGCCGAAAGGCCTTGCCAAACCCGTCGCGCTTACGCTCGCCATGCTGCGCCGGAACAAGGCGGGCGTGAAGTCCGTGAAACTGGAGCCACTGTCGACCGGCGCCCTGATCGCTCTGGCGGCCAATCCGAAAATGGGCCGGAGGTTGCGGATTCGCGCGCTGGAGCGCGCCGCACTGCACGGCGCTCCGGTGCATCGGGAACTCGGAGCCCTCTATGCCGGCGCCCGCGTATCGAAGCGGGAAATCGCCGACGCCGTAGCGATCCGCCTGCGCGGCTTCGACGCCCGGGCCCGGACCCGCCTGTATCTGGCGGCTGCGACTGCCGGCAGTCGCGCCCGCCGGGCGCGCATCCTTGCCGCCTGGTGGCGCCTGGCAGCCGGTGCAGCGGCACGCGGCGACGATGGCGCCGAATATTTGGCGGCACAACAGACCGTACCGTTTCTCAAGACCATCGACCCGGCGCCGGCCTATCAGGATCATGCCGCGCATATCGCGCGGGTCTGGTTCGCAACCGGCGGGATCGAGGAGGCTTTCGCCTGGTACCGGTTCCTCAAGGCCGCGCCGTTCCGCAATCCCGCCGATCTGCACCGGATCACAGTGCCGGCGCTGCTCGCCGCACAGGCGACCCGGTCGACTCCCGAGATCGTCAAGTCCTGGATCGGGTTCAAACGCTGGACCGACCGGAAGAACGCCGCCGGGCATCTGGCCGATCTGAAGGCGCTGCTCGACGGCCTTGGACGGTCGGGCGACCTCCCCCGGCCGTGGCACCGGGTATCGGCGGAAGAAAGGAAGGCGGAACGGACTGCGCGCACCGATCGCGACGCCGCCCTGCTGCAGGCTGCAGCCGGCGGCCGGCCCGGCCTAACGGTCCTGCGCGTCCTAACGCAGGTGAACGGCCGGTCGCTGCGCCGCATTCCGCGCCGGCTCCTGCGCGACGCCCTGTTCGGCCTGCGCGCCGTCGGGCTCGGCCGCGAGGCCCGCCGGCTCGCCATCGAAGCCGCCCTGGTCCGCCAGCTCTGAAGCGCGCGACAGGGAACGCGCGCCGCTCGCATGACAGCCGCCCTGACGCCCGCGGTCGACCTGTTCGAGGAAATGCTGCGCGCCGAGCGTGGCGCTGCAGACAATACCGTCGCGGCTTACCGGCGCGATCTTGCGCACCTGGCGGCCTTCCTGGTGAAAAGGGGCGCGGTTCTCGACAGCGCCGGCGCGGCGGACCTGCACGGCTATCTGGCAGCACTCGACCGGGCCGGCATGGCGCCGCGGACGGCCGCCCGCCGCCTGTCCGCCATGCGCCAGTTCTACCGGTTTCTGCACGCCGAAGGGCGCCGGAACGACGATCCGACCGCAACGCTCGATTCGCCCAAGCGCGGCCGCCCGCTGCCCAAGCTCCTGTCCGAAGCGCAGGTCGACGATCTGCTGAAGGCTGCCGGCGCGCGGCCGGGGGCGGACGGCGTGCGGCTCGCCGCGCTGATGCAGTTGCTCTACGCGACCGGGATGCGCGTCAGCGAACTGGTCGGCCTGCCGCTCGCCGCGGCGGTTCGCGATCCCCGCCTGATCCTGGTGCGCGGCAAGGGCGGCAAGGAACGGCTGGTGCCGCTGAACGAGGCGGCGCGCGAGGCCGTGCAGGCCTGGGTTGAGGTGCGCGCAGGAAACCCGCGCCTCGCCGCCTCGCCCTTCCTGTTTCCGTCCCGGTCCGGCGCCGGGCATCTGACCCGGCACCGCTTCGGCCAGCTGTTGAAGGAACTGGCGGCGGCTGCGGGGATCGACCCGGCAAGGGTTTCGCCCCACGTCCTGCGCCACGCTTTCGCGACCCATCTGCTGAACCGGGGCGCGGACCTGCGCAGCGTTCAGCAGATGCTCGGCCACGCGGATATCTCGACAACCCAGATCTACACCCACGTCCTGGACGAGCGCCTGCGCCAACTGGTCGAAAACCATCACCCGCTTGCCAAACCAGCAGGTGAATAGGCGTCCGGGACGCTGCCGGCCGGCGCGACACTTTCGTGAGTCCGAGCGCCGGAGCGCGCCTCCTATGGTGCGCCGCGTCATTCCCCGTTCCAGCAGGGTCCGCCATGTCCCACACCCAGATCGTGCCCGCTCCTGCGCGGCTCAACCGCAGCGAACTCGCCGTTCCGGGCTCCAGCCCGCGCTTCTTCGAGAAGGCGGCGGCCGGCGAGGCCGATATCGTTTTTCTCGATCTCGAAGACGCCGTGGCGCCGGACAAGAAGCCGGAAGCCCGCAGGAACGCCATCCAGGCGATCGGCGACTGCGACTGGGGCGACAAGGCGCTGTCGGTGCGGATCAACGGACTCGATACGCCCTACATGTATCGCGACATCGTCGACCTGCTGGAGAACTGCTCCGAACGGCTCGACCTGATCATGATCCCGAAACTGGGGACGGCCGCCGATGTCTACACCGTCGATGCGCTGGTCAGCCAGGTCGAGCTTGCAATGGGGCGCGAGAAACGCGTCGGCTTCGAGCTGATTATCGAGACGGCCCTCGGCATGCAGAACATCACCGAAATCGCCGCCGCGAGCCCGCGCAACGAGAGCCTGCATTTCGGCGCGGCCGACTATGCCGCCTCGACCCGGATGCGCACGGTGCAGATCGGCGGCGCCAACCCGGACTACGGCGTTCTGACCGACCCGGACGAGAGCGGCGCGCGCGATTTCCACTGGGCCGACATGTGGCACTACGAGATCACCCGCATGGTGGTTGCGGCGCGGGCCAACGGGCTGCGGCCGTGCGACGGGCCGTTCGGCGATTTCCGCGACGCCGAAGCCTTCGCCGCCCACGCCAAACGCGCCGCCGTGCTGGGCTGCGACGGCAAGTGGGCGATCCACCCGAGCCAGATCGGCCTGGCCAACGACATCTTCACGCCGCCGGCCGGGGAGGTCGAAAAAGCGCGGGCGATCATCGCCGCCATGCAGGAGAGCGAGGCCGCCGGCGCCGGCGCCGCGGCGCTCGACGGCAAGCTGATAGACTACGCCTCCATCCGCCAAGCCGAACATCTGGTGGCGATGGCGGATGCGATCGCGGCGAAGGGATAGGGCGCCGGCAACCGGCCTGGGAACCTGGATCGGCAGGGCGCGGTCCGACGCCGTGGGCGGCTGAGTGCCGGTCTTCCCGCTCGGGGTCGAATTTCCGTGACGTAGGCGGCATCCGAACGCAGGCGTTGCAACGGGGATCGGCGATGGCATAGTGCCCCGAACCAGTCATTACCTGCCATGATCGGGAGAAAACGGGATGAAGATCCGCAAGATCGTCACCGTCATCGAGGAGACCCGGCGCGAGATCGACCGGCCGGTCGAGCCGGCGACCCGCCAGGCCGCCGCAATCGCGGTGATCGCGAACCCCTATGCCGGGGCCTATGACGAGGAACTGGAGGAGCTGCAGCAGGCCGGCGCCGAGCTCGGCGCCCTGCTGGTGCAGCGGGCAATCGACGCGCTCGGCGTCGACGGGGCGTCGGTCGCGAGCTACGGCAAGGCGGCGATCGTCGGTGTCAGGGGAGAGCGCGAGCACGCGGCGGCAGTGATGCACCCCAGGATGGGCAAGCCGGTGCGCGCGATCGTCGGGCCGGCCAAGTCGATCATGCCGTCGACCAAGAAGATCGGCGGGCCGGGCACGGTGATCGACTGCCCGCTGCATCACAAGGACGAAATGTGGACGTTCAGCCATTTCGACGCCATGCAGGTTTCGGTCACCGACGCCCCGCGCGACGACGAGATCGTGGTCGTCGTGGCGGTCAGCGATTCGGGCCGCCCATTCCACCGGATCGGCGAGAACCTGGGCGTCGCCGATCTGATGACCAAGACCGAGTAGGTTTCCCTCATCGCGCCCTGCCGGGCGGCCGGATCGATCGGGTCGGCCCGGAAAGGCGGAGATCGGGTCGGGAGTGACAGGACAGCGCTGCTCGCGCGCGATTCAATCGCCCGTGCTGGACGCGATTGCATACGCGCTGCTACGCCTTGAACGATGACGACGGCAGAGTCCGGCTGGTGGAGTCCCTGGCGCGAGGCCGAAGGCGCGACCATTCTTCATGTGGACCTTGTGCCCGACGAAGACCGCGAGGCGCGCGCGTTCGCGCTACTCGACGACGAGGAGCAGGTACGCTGGCATAAGTTCCCGGTGGCCGCTCCCCGGCGCCGGTTCGCCCTCTGCCGGGCGGCGCTCAGGATCGCTCTCGCCGAGCGGTTGGGCTGCTCCAACCGCCGGCTCTCCTTCGGCCACGGCGAACACGGCAAGCCCTTCGCCCTGGTCGACGGCCGCCGCGCAGCCGTGGGCTTCAATGTCAGCCACGCCAACCGGCATGGCCTGATCGCGGTTGCGGCGCATGACTGGCTCGGGGTCGATGTGGAGGAGCGGGCGCCCGGGCGCGATCTGGACGGCATCGGCAGCATGGTCTACGGCCCGACGGAACAGCGGTTGCTCACGATCGCCGCGGGATCGCGGAAGGTGCATCTGTTCTACCGGCTCTGGAGCATGAAGGAAGCGCTCATCAAGGCGTTGGGCTCCGGGTTTTCCCTGAATCCGTCGCGCTTCGAGATTCCGGCGCCGATGCTGCACGGTGTCCGGTCGAGCGCATTTCGATTTCCGCACGATCCGTCGAGCAGCTGGCGCCTTATCGACCTGGGCGAAGACCGGTTTGCCGCCGCGCTCGCCTACAGGGTTCCACCGGGCGGCGCCATTCGGCATTCAACTTCGACCCCCGATTGGAATGAGCCGCCGACAGCTCCAAGCGGCCGGGTCGAGGCAGCGCCGGTTTCAACCGGAACCCGCGTTCCGGCGGGCCCGGTGTTCGCGGCCTGCGGGCATGTTGCGGTCCGGCCTTGCAACGTTGGCCGGCAGCATTATCATCGCCAGGCTTGCTGCATGCGGGTCCCGTAACTCACGTCTTCGCAGCTTCCAACCTGTCGGGCAGCGCTTTGCGTCCTAACCCGTAATCCACCGTCACAGGAGAAAACGCCTATGTCATCAACGCAAGAACGTCTCAAGCAGCTTGTCGACGAGAATCTGGATCTCGGTGGCAATCCCGATTTCGATGCCCGGTTGGCTGACGCCGGTGTGTCCTCGGTCGATGCGGTCGCGTTCTTCAGGGAGGTCAACCAGACATTCAATCTCTCGCTAAAGCCCGAGGATTGCCTGCAGTTCAAGACCCTGCGGTTGCTTGAGGAATATATCGACGCCCGCGCCGGCTGAATTCTTTCGGTCGATCAGGGTTACCTGATCTATTTTTTCCCGAGTGCAAACGGAACCCGACCGCTGCAAGCGCGGTCGGGTTCCTGCCAGGGCACAAAATTCGAATCCGACACTATCCGTATTCCGTTCGAAAAATGCGATGCCCGGGAAACCGGCCCATCCGCCATGACAACAGAAACCGTGTGGAAGATGACGGACTGCGATCCGGCCGGATGCATCTGCCGCGGTTCCAGGTTCGCGCTGCAAGACCTTCCGAGCAATGACAATCCGGCCGCTGCGGGTCCGATTCGACAGCGGTAGCAGGTTCGAAACGGTCGGCATCCGGCACCTGCCTGCCCTGTCCGGCTGCTGCATCGGCTCTGGATTTCCTTGAAGGAAGCATCGGGGACGGCGGACTCAATCGTCCCTTCGGTAGGGCGCGGAAGCGGCCGGAGGAATCGATCTTTGCCTTTTCGGCTAGCGCACGCGCTCGCGGACGCTCAAATACCGGCCCGATCGCGCAGGCCTGGGCAGGATCGGACACTGGATGCGCTTGGCCTGTCCTGAGGCGCGGTGCTGGACAATGGCGGGATGGTATGCACCTTTGCGCGGCGACCGGGGCCGGGCCTGCGCCGGCGGGCCGGAGAGGGAGGAGACCATGCACAAGACCGAATTGCATCCGGACGCTGTCCGGCTGATCAGGGCGCGGCGCGGCGGCCGTCTGCACGTCCGCGAAAGCCTCGACCCGGCGCGCGCCGCCCTGGTCGTGGTCGATATGCAGACGGCGTTCCTGAAACCGGGCCTGCCGTCGGAAGTGCCGATGGCGCGGGACATCGTCCCCAACATCAACCGCCTGGCGGCGGCGTTCCGGGCCGCCGGCGGGACGGTCGTCTGGGTCTATACCACCTTCGACGACGACATCTTCGCCGAATGGTCGTCCTTCCTCGGCGGCACCGTCAGCCCGGAATTGGCGCAGCGGATCGTCGGCCAGCTCAGGGACGGCGCCGAGGGGCATGCCCTGTGGCCCGGGATGGACGTCGAAGACGGCGACATGCGGGCGGTCAAGCGCCGCTTCAGCGCCTTCATCCATGGCTCGTCGGATATCGAAGACCGGCTGCGCGCCCGGGGCGTCGACACCCTGGCGGTGACCGGCACGCTCACCAACGTCTGCTGCGAGTCGACGGCGCGCGACGCCATGATGCGCAACTTCAACGTCATCATGGTCTCGGACGGCAACGCCACCTATACCGACGCCATCCACAACGCCAGCCTGACCAGCATGTCGATCAGCTTCGCCGACGTCATGACGGCCGACCAGGTGATCGGCGCCCTGACCCCTATCGGCTCCCGTATCGGCGCCGCGGCGGCGGAGTAGCCGGCGCCATGCGGCTCGACCGCATCGACCGCCCCACCGTCTACGGCACCAGGGCCAAGATCGGCGTCATCGTCCCGCCGGCCAATACCGCCAACGAGGCGGAATGGGCGCGGATGATGCCAGCCGGCGTAACGCTGCACACCGCGCGCATGCCGCTGCATCTCGACACCGTGAGCAAGGCCGGCGAGGCGGCGCTCTACGCCGATGTCGAGCGCTATGCCGGCGACCTCGCCCTGGCGAGCGTCGATCTGATCGCCTACGGCTGCACGGCCGGCTCCATGGTCAGCCCGGTCGATGCCCTGCCTGCCTTCATGACCGGGCGCACCGGCCGGCCGGCGGTGACGACGGCGCAGGCGCTGGTCGAAGCCCTGCGCGCGCTCGGCGCCGCCCGGATCGCGCTGGGCACGCCCTACGACCGGGCGCTCAATGAACACGAAGTGCGGTTCCTGGCCGAACACGGCATCGAGGTCGTCCATGAGGAGGGCTTCGGCTACGGCGCCGGCGGGCCGCAGGAGCATCGCAATATCGCAAGAATCCGGCCCGAAGAAGTGTATGCGCTGGCCAAGCGGGTCGACCGGCCGGAGGCCGCAGCGATCCTGCTGTCCTGCACCGATCTGGCGACGCTGGACGTGATCGAACGGCTGGAGACGGAGTGCGGCAAGCCGGTGGTCAGCAGCAACACGGCGACGTTCTGGCTCGCGCTGCGCCGCGCCGGGATCGAGGACCGGCTCGACGGCTTTGGCCGGCTGTTGAAGGACCATTGATGGGCGCCGCCGACCTCTACCCGTCGCTCAGGGACCGCGTTGTCGCGATGACCGGAGGCGGCCGGGGACTCGGCCTCGAAATGGCGCTCGCCCTGGTCGAAGCCGGCGCGAGGGTGACCGTGACCAGCGCGCGGGAGGCGGGCGAACTGGCCGACGTAATGGCGCGAGCCGAGGCGCGGGCCGGACCCGGCCGGCTGATCGCGGTGCAGGCGGATGTGCGCGACTACGACGATTGCCTGAAGGTGCGCGAGCGGACCCTCGACGCCTTCGGTGCGGTGCACTGCCTGGTCAACAATGCCGGGCGCGGCATGAAGCTGGTCCACCCGAATTACGTCGAGGAGCGGCCGAAATTCTGGGAAGCGCCGCTCGACGGCTGGCGCGAGATCGTCGACACCAACATCAACGGCGTTTTCAACATGGCGCGCGCCTTCACACCCGGTTTCATCGGGCAGGGCTTCGGCAAGATCGTCAACGTCTCGACCAGCGACGTCACCATCGTGCGCGTCGGCTATTCGCCCTACGGCCCAAGCAAGGCGATGCTGGAGGCAATGAGCCGGGTCTGGGCGCAGGATCTGGAGGGCACGGGCGTGACCGTCAACGTCTTCCTGCCCGGCGGCGCCACCGACACCGCCATCCTGCCGGACATGTCGCACAAACGCGGCGCCGACGGTGGCCTGCTGCGGCCGGAGATCATGCGGGCGCCGATCCTGTGGTTGTGTTCGGACCGCTCGAACGACCATACGGCGGAACGCTATATCGCGCGCCTGTGGGACGAGGCGCTGTCGCCGGACGACGCCGCCGCCGGCGCGCGGGACCGGCATCACGAAAAGCCCGGCATCCTGTAGTCGGGCGCCCTGCCCCATTCCCGGCCTCCGATCCCAGCGGCCGCAGCGGAGAGACCGAGCAATGAAATCCCAGGTTATCGGCGACATCGTCATCGACCGGATCGTGGAGGCCGAGGGCGCCTTCGCTGCGTATGATTTTATCCTGCCCGGAGCAACGCAGGAACTGGTGGACGCCAACGCCCACTGGCTGATGCCCCGCTTCATCGCGCCGGACGGCCAGCTGGTCATGGCCTTCCACGCCATGGTCCTGCGCACGCCGCGCCAGACCATCCTGGTCGATTGCTGCGTCGGCAACGACAAAGACCGGCCGCTGCGCCCGCTGTGGCACCGGCAGCAGACGCCGTTCCTCGACACCATGCGGGCCGCCGGCGTGGCGCCGGAAGATATCGACATCGTGATGTGCACCCATCTGCACGCCGACCATGTCGGCTGGAACACGCAGCTCCTCGACGGCCGCTGGGTGCCGACCTTCCCCAACGCCCGCTATGTCTTCGCGCGCAGGGAATACGAGTTCTGGGAAGCCGAGGCGCGCCGGGCAAAGGCCGACGGCGCCGCAGAGCCGCCCAACCACGGCAGCTTCGACGACAGCGTCCTGCCGGTCGTGGAAGCCGGCCGGGCGGTCCTGGTCGAAGCCGACCAGGAGCTGGACCGCGGCATCTGGCTGGAGCCCGCCTTCGGCCACACGCCGGGCAACGTGAACGTCAACGTAAGGGACGGCGGCCGCCATGCCCTGTTGTGCGGCGACACCATGCACACGCCGCTGCAACTGTGCGATCCGGGCCTGTCGAGCGCCTTTTGCGAGGATCCGGAAATGTCGGCGCGCAGCCGCACCGCGATGGTCGAGAAACTCGCCGATACGGACTCCATCCTGCTGGCCGGCCACTTCCCCACCCCGGTCGCCGGCCGGGTCGTGCGACACCGGGAGGCTTTCCGCCTCGACACAGGGGAGTGAGCGGCGAGGGGTTGTATCGCGTATGGGCAGTCGTTATATTAGCTAATTCTTAGTCAAGGAGACCATTATGGCGACTGTCACGGTGCACGCCGCCAAAACCAATTTGTCCAAACTGATCAAACGCGTCGAGGCGGGCGAGGAAATCGTCATCGCCCGAGGCGACCAGCCGGTTGTGCGTCTCGTACCTTATGCGTCGAAAGTGGACAAATTGAAGGGCTTCGGTTCGATGAAAGGGCTTATCGACGTAGGTCCGGAATTTTTCGAACCCCTTCCGGATGAAGAACTTGAGGCCTGGTATCGCTGAACGCGATGGGCGTCCTCCTCGACACGCATGTCGCGCTTTGGTGGCTGAAAGGCGACAACCGGATTCCCCACCGGGTAAGGGAAGTCGTAACGAGGCCGGACACCGAAGCATTCGTGAGTGCAGCAACAATCTGGGAAATTTCGGTCAAGTCAAAAATCGGAAAACTTCCCGAAGCTACAGCGGTCGCTGAGACTATGCCGGGCTGCTTTACCGAAATCGGGTTCTTGTTGCTCGACATCAACACGGCCCATGCGAAACGGGCCGGAAGCTTGCCGCTGCATCACCGCGATCCATTCGATCGGATGCTGGTTGCCCAAGCGACGATAGAATCGCTCACGCTGGTTTCCGGCGATCCCGTCCTGTCGTTCTACGATGTCGACACCGGTTGGGATGCAATTGAGTAGGCAGGAAGAGCGCAATGGACCGTGTTGTCCCGGGGAGCCTCAATAGTCCTGCATCAGGCTGCCCCAGCCGTAGACCCTGTCCTCGATGCCCTGCTGGCGCAGGGACCACCAGTAGGTCGCCGTGTTGATCGCGATCACCGGCTTGTCGAGCCAGAACTCCGCGATCGCCGCGACCCGGGCCATGGCGAGATTGGTGCCGACCTGGACGATCGCCTCGACCCGGCTGTCGTCGACCTCGACGATCGCATCGCGCAATTCCCGCTCCGAAACATGGGCGATCAGCTGCGGGCTGGAGCATTTCAGGCCCTTGAGATTGACGACCTCGAAGCCGCAATCCTCGAAAAAGCGGCGGACATTCTTGTCGCCGAGCGGCATGTAGGGCGTGATCACGCCGATCCTCTTGATGTCGCCGTATTTGCGCAATGCCGCCTGGCAGGCGTCCGAGCCCATCGAGACCGGCACGCCGGCCCGTTCCTCGCAGTTCTTGTGAAAGACCTTCGAGCCTTCGAGTCCGTCCCAGAAGGTCTCCGCCGACATGCCCATGATCACGGCGCCGGGCGAGCAGGTCACCACCCGGTCGATCGCCACCATCAGCTCGGCCCGGATATCCAGCATCAGTTGATTGAAATCCTCGTCGCTGCCAATCGGATTGTCCGGGATGTGGATGCGGGCGAAATGGTTGGTCACGCCCCAGGGCCGGAGCGAATCGAATTCCGGCTGCACGGCAGTGTTGGTGGATGGCGCAATGACGCCGAATTTCATGCGGTGACCGATCGAATCGACCATGGATTCCCTCCTTGGGGTTAACCTGTTCCGGGGCGCTCGCGCCGGTTTCGTCCTATGGGATCGCCTCTGATTCGCGCAACCCGGCGATCATCGAACTGCGCAGCAGGAAGTCGCGCGCCTGTACCGGATCGTCGGCGATGCGGCGCATTTCGTCGTGGCGCTGCCGCCGCAAATCCGGATCGGTCTCCATCAGGGTCTCGCGATTGCGGATCGTGGATTGCTGCACGAAATCCAGCGCCATCTTCCGGCGCTGCCTTTCATAGCGGTCGAGAACGGAAGGCTCCGCTTCGCCGCGCCAGACGGCGACCAGCTTTTCGCACAGGCTGAAGGCGTCCTGGATGCCGCCGTTCATGCCCATGCCGCCGAGCGGATTGTTGATATGCGCCGCGTCGCCGGCCAGCAGGATACGGCCGATCCGGTATTTGTCGGCGACCCGCTGATGCACCCGGTAGTGGGTCTTGTGCACCACGTCGAACGAGCCGCAGCCGGGCGCGACGCCGTCCAGCCGTTCCTGCACGCGGCCATCGCTGAGCGCGTCCTCTATTTCTTCGTCCGGGCCGGTCGGGAACAGGACCCGCCAGGCATCGACGACGCGCAGAAGCACCAGCCATTCTTGCGGGTCGGCGAAATAGTTGACCGGGGTCAGGTCCGGCATCGGCCCGCGGAATTCGAAGCTCGTCGAGAGTGTCAGGAATAGCTCCGGAAAGGTCAGGCCGTCATAGGCGATGCCGAGCGACCGGCGCACCGCGCTGTTGGCGCCGTCGCCGGCGATGACCCATCGGCCGTCGAATTTCTCCAAGCCTTCCGCGGTGTCCGCGGTAACCCAGGCGCGGTTTCCGTCCTGACCGGCGCCGGTCACCTCGTGGCCGAAGCGCAGGTCGAAATGCGGCACGCCCGCCATGCGCCGGTGCAGCAGGCGGGTCAGCTTCCATTGCTCGGTCTGGATCCGGTAGGGATGGCCGGTGTCGTCCTTGAGCAGGCTCATGTCCCAGGTCACGACCGGCCCGGTCTCGCGGTCGCGATACTGCCAGGTCAGCGCGATCAGGCCCCAGTCTGCAAGCTCCCCGACGATGCCCTCGAAGAAATCGAGCAGGTCCAGGGTCGGCGGATGCCAGGTCGAGGCGCGCAGGTCGGTCGCAAGATCGTCGCCCGCCTCCAGCACCAGCACCGGGATGTCGTGCATTGCCAGAAAGGCGGCGGCGGTCATGCCGACCGGCCCCGCGCCCGCAACGATCACCCGGTCCGCTTCGGCCATGTGCCTCTTTCCTTCGCCTCTATTCCGCAGCGATGGCGCGTGACGGCGCCGCCGCTTCCCGTCCGGCGATCCGTTCGACGATACGGCGCGCCATCATGGGCGCCCGGTCGAAGGCGGCGTCGACGCGCGGGCTGTCGGGAAAGCGCTCGTTGCCCCGCTGCACGCCCTCGATGATAGCTTTGTCCTCCAGGAACGCCTCGCGGAACAGGGTTTTGACCCGCTTGTCCACTTGCTCGTCGGTCAACGCAAAGTTGCGCACATGAGTGTAGAAATAGAAGCACCCCCGGTCGGTCTCCGGCGTGATCAGATTGAAGGAGCGCAACTCCACGCCCCGGCTGCGGTCGCCCTCCGGCGCGCCGGTCCCGGCGGCGGCGCTGCCCATATCGACGACGACCATCGACGGCGGCGTGAAGGTAATGATCTGCCAGCGGTCGACATTGCCTTCAAAACCGCCGAGCGCGGCGTAGAGCGGGGCCGGCGGCCGATCCAGAATCCAGCGGATCATGCGCACACTTTCGCCGTCGCGTTCCGCCTGCACCGGGATATCGGCGACGTCGTCGGTTCCGAGGGTCGATTTGTGCACGAAGGAGACGTGCGAGCCGTCCATCAGGTTGTCGACGACAAGCTGGTAATGGCCGGCGACCTGGAGGGGTTCGCCCTCCGTGACGGCCCAGTCCGGATGGTCGTTCAGGGATACATCCGGGATCGTGCACTCGTCGGCCAGCGCCGGATCGCCCATCCAGATCCAGATCCAACGCCACTTCTCGACAACCGGATAGGCGCGCACGCGGGCGGCCCCGGGAATGCTGTCCTGTCCCGGAATGCGCACGCAGCGCCCGGTCCCGTCGAGTGTGAAGCCGTGGTAGCCGCATTGCAGATGGTCGCCGACGACAGTCCCCATGGAAAGCGGCAGGCGCCGGTGCGGGCAGCGGTCTTCCAGGGCCGCCGGGGTTCCGTCGGCCTGCCGGAACAGGACGACCGGTTCGCCGAGCAGCGTGCGGGCGAGCGGCGCCCGTTCGGCGCCGCCCGGAAGCTCGTGATGCCACGCCGCCACATACCAGGCATTCCGGATCGTGCCACCGCCCATTGCCGCCTCGGCCTATTCTCTACAGGTCTATTGCGCAACTTCGCGGGGCCGGGGCCGCGCGCCCGTTCGCCCCGATGGTCGTTGCCCGGTCGATACCAGGTCGTCGCCCGGTCGCGTTGACACACCCCATCCATGGCATACAATCAACTGCAAAATATGCAGCGGGCGCATCGAGCGCGTCGGGAGAAGCGTCCGTCAACATGCACTATGACTATGTTCCCCTACCCGCGCGCAATCCGCTGAAATGGCCGAACGGCGCCCGCCTGGCGCTGATCCTGACGATCAATCTTGAATTCTGGGATCTGGTGAAGGACAGCACCGCGCCCTATTATGCCGGCGGTCCGCCGGTGCTGCCCGATCCCCTGCCCGGCAACGTCCCGGACTATCACAACTTTACCTGGCGCGAATACGGCCAGCGGGTCGGCGTGTGGCGCATGATCGACACGTTCGACAAGGCCGGCGTCCCGGCAGGCTGCACCATGAACGCCAAGATGGGACTGGAGCGGCGGCCGGTCATCGACGCCGTGAAAGAGCGCGGCTGGGAACTGGTGGCGCACAATTTCGAGCAGGGCGACCTGCTGACCAACTACCAGTTCGACCGGCCCGCCGAGGCCGATCTGATCGGGCGCACCCTCGACGTCTACGAGCAGGTCGTCGGCAAGCCGGCGCGGGGCTGGCTGTCCTCTTCCCTGCGCGGCACATCGCAGACCGCCGACATCCTGGCTGAGAACGGGCTGATCTTCCTGTGCGACTACATGAACGACGAACAGCCCTACCTGATCCGCACCCCGTCCGGGCCGATCGTCTCCACGCCCTATTCGGTGGAGATCAACGATTTCACCTTCTTCCACCGCCGCGGCATGTCCACCGGGATGGCGCTGGACCTGCTGAAGGAACAGTTCGATCAGCTGTATCTGGAAGGCGCGGAAAGCGGCCGGCTGATGAATATCGGCCTGCATCCCCATGTCGCCGGCCATCCTTACCGGATCCGGGCGTTGCGTGAGTTCCTGGCCTATGCCAAGGGGTTCGAGGGCGTCTGGTGGGCGACCCGCGAGGCCATCGCGGAGTGGTACCTGGAAAACCACCGCTCGCATATTCCGGCCTGACCGCCGGACGGCGTTTCCCATCCATGGATCTGTCCCAACTTCCGCAGCAAATCGTCAACGGCCTGATGCTGGGCGGTGTGTACGTCATGGTGGCGGTGGCGTTCACCCTGATCATCGGCATGCTGAACTTCCTGAACTTCACCGTGCCGGCGCTGTTCATGCTCGCCGCCGTGCTGATGTGGGCGATCCTGGAAGGCCACGGCATCGCCCTCGACCTGACCGCGATCACCGTCCTGCTCGTGCTCGCCATGATGGCGGCGGACCGGCTGCAGCATGCCAAATTGCCGGCGCCGCTCAAGACTGGCGCCGCGCTCGGCCTTGCCGCCGCTGCCTGTATCGCCGTCTGGCTGGTCATTTCGCTCAAGCCGGGCGATCCGGTCTTTGCCTGGCTGGACGGCGCGGCCGGCAAGAGCGGCCGGTGGGTCGTCGGCATCGCCGTCGCCCTGTTCACGGTCGCAATGCTCTCGCTGCTGATCGAGCGCTTCACCTATCGCTACATGAAGGCGAAATACGGCGACGCCACGGAACACGCCCTGCCCCTGGTCAGCTCCCTCGGCTTCCTGATCGTTCTCGAGCATACCGTCATCAGCACCTGGGGCTCGGATTCGCTGACCACCGCCTCGCCGTTCGGCCATGCGAGTTTCACCCTGGGACCGGTGCTGTTTTCCGTGCCGCAGCTCATCAGCTTGATCCTGTCGCTGGCCATCGTCTTCGGCCTGTCCATCATGCTGCGCACGACCAAGCTGGGCCGCGCGCTGCGTTCGATTGCCGAGCGGCCGGACACCGCCCCGCTCATGGGCGTCGAGGTCGGCCGCATCGTGCCGGTCGTCTATGTTATCGCCGGGTTGCTGTGTGCGATCGCCGGCATCCTGTTCACGATCAACTACACGACCGTCGACGCCTATGTCGGCGATACAGTCGCCACCGTCGCCATCGCCGGCATGGTGTTGGGCGGCCTCGGCAATGTTTGGGGCGCGATCATCGGCGCCATGCTGATCGGCATGGTCGAGGTCATGTCGATCTACGCCGTCGGCGCCACCTTCAAGAAAATCCCGATCTGGGGCCTGTTGCTGATGATCCTGATCGTCAGGCCGACCGGCCTGTTCGGCCACACCGCCATCGGCAAGGGCAAGTTCTAGCGGTCGGCGATGAGCGGTTATCTCGAATCCCAGCTGATCATCCTGTGCCTTAACGTGATCTACGCCTATGGCATCTTCCTGCCGGCGGCGTCGGGGCAGCTCAATCTGGGCGCGGCGGGCTTCATCACCATCGGCGCCTACGCCAGCGCGTATTTCAATATGTCCGGCGCGCCGATGTATCTGGCGATCCCGGCATCGATGCTGTTCTGCGCCGCCATCGCCTTCGTCATCGCCTTCCCGATCCTGCGCACCCGCGGCGTCTACATGGTGCTGGCCACCTTCGCCTTCGCCGAGGTGGTCGCCGGGCTGATCATCAATCTGGAATTTCTCGGCGCGGCGGCCGGCTATCCGGTGGAATCCCATGCCGATTTCCTGGTCGTCGTGCCGGTCACGATCCTGGTCGTGCTGCTGTGCTTTTTCCTGATGTCGACGCGGCTCGGCCTCGCCATGCGCTCGATTCACGACGACGAGGCGGTGGCGACGCTGTTCGGGGTCGATGTGCGCCTCGCCAAGGTCGCCGCCTTTACGATCGGCGCCGCCCTGATGAGCCTCGGCGGCGCCCTCTACGGCCATCACTACAACTATATCGAAACCCAGAGCTTCAACGTCCTGTTGAGTATCTACATCCTGCTTTATGTCCTGCTCGGCGGAACGCAGACGGCCTGGGGGCCGCTGATCGGCGCGGCCTTTTTCACCATCGTGCCGGAGACGCTGCGCCAGATAGCGGCGTCAAGCGGGCAGGAGTGGATTGCCGACACCCGCTTCATCTTTTTCGGCGCGATCATCGTTCTGATGATGGTGTTCCGGCCGGAAGGGCTGATTACGCGCACGCTGATCGACCGGGTCGCGATGCCGTTCGCCGGCGGACGGGGCGGCCCGGGCGGCCGTTCCGGCCCGGCGCCCACGGCGAAGATCGCCTAGGCGGGGCGGCGATGGCGGACAACGTCCTCAGCATCGAAGGCCTGCACAAAAGCTTCGGCGGCCTCAAGGTGATCGACGATGTCGGCTTTGACGTCCGGCGCGGCAGCCGCACCGCCCTGATCGGACCGAACGGCGCCGGCAAGACGACGGTTTTCAACCTGCTGACCGGCGTCTACCCGGTCGACGCAGGAACAATGGTGCTCGACGGCCGGGACATCACCCGCGTCCCGGCCAGGGACCGGGTGATCTTCGGCATGTCCCGGTCGTTCCAGAATATCCGGCTGATGCCGCATCTCTCGACGGTCGAGAATGTCATGCTCGGCCAGCACGCCCGCGCACGCCGGCTCGGCGACCTGCTCTATCCGCTGGGCCTGGTGCCCGGCAATCGCTGGGCCCGGGCGGCGAAGGAAGCGCTGGAGGACGCCGGGCTCGATACCTATCCCGGCCAGGTCGTCGCCAATCTGCCCTACGGCGTGCAGAAGCGGATTGAGGTCGTGCGCGCCATGGTCTCGCAACCCAGGCTGTTGCTGCTCGACGAACCGGCCGCCGGCCTCAACCAGATCGAAGCCCAGCAGTTGCTGGCGCTGCTCGAAAAGGTGTCGGACAGCGGCGTCACCCTGCTGGTCGTCGAGCACGACATGCATTTCGTGCACAACCTTTGCGACCATGTGGCGGTGCTGAATTTCGGCCGGAAGATCTTCGAAGGCACGCCGGCTCAGGTGAACGAGGATCCGCAGGTGCGCGAAGCCTATCTCGGCAGCGATACCGCAATGGCGGGAGCGGCCCATGCTTCTTGAAGTCGAGGGTCTGGACGTCCGCTATGGCCGCAATCATGCGATCAAGGGGCTGGACCTCGAACTGGCGCAAGGCGAGATCGTCACCGTCCTGGGCGCGAACGGCGCCGGCAAGAGCTCGCTGTTGAAAGCCGTACAGGGCACGGTCAAGCCCGCGGCCGGCACGGTCCGGCTCAACGGCGAGACCGTGACCGGCTGGAGCAGCCCGAAGCGGGTGCGCGCCGGCCTGACGCTGGTGCCCGAAGGCCGGCAGATCTTCGTCAGCCTCTCGGTCCACGAGAACCTGCAGATGGGCGCCTATACCCGCAGCGACGGGTTCGAACAGGAGATCGAGGAGATCTACGACCGCTTTCCCAACCTTGCGGCGCGCCGGGACATGATGGCGTCCGTGCTCTCGGGCGGCGAACAGCAGATGCTGGCAATCTCGCGGGCGCTGCTGGCGAAACCCCGGATCATGATGCTCGACGAACCGTCGCTCGGCCTGTCGCCGATTCTGGTGCAGAGCCTGTTCGAGCTGATCGAGGATCTGAACCGGGACGGCCTGACCATCCTGCTCGTCGAGCAGAACACGCACATGGCGCTACAGACCGCGCATCGCGGCTATGTCCTTGAACTCGGTGCGACCGTCCTGTCCGGGACGGCCGAGGAACTTCTCGCCGACGATCGCCTGGAGGAGGCGTATCTCGGCGGGAACTGAACGCCGCCGCCGCCGGCCCTGCGGCCGGAGACCCGGTGAACCGGCTTTTCTGGGAGCGCGGGCGATAGCCCGCAGGAAAAAGGAATGACAATGAGCATGAAGAAAATCCTACCGGCCGCCGCCTTCGCGGCGGCGGGCGCCGCCGCCGCAACACCGGCGCTGGCGCAGAACGAAATCGTTATCGGCGCGAGCCTCGGCCGCACCGGCATCTATTCGACCATCGCCAAGACCACGGAAGTGTCGATCGACATCGCCGTTGCCGAGATCAACGCGGCCGGCGGCATCAACGGCAAGAAGGTCCGGGTCGCCAAATTCGACACCGCGGGCGATCCGAAGCAGGCCGTGGTCGCCGTGCGCAAGTTCGCGCGCGACGACGGCGCGCTGGCCGTGATCGGCCCCTTCTCTTCCTCGGAAGCGCGCGTCGCCTTCGCCGCCGGCGAGCGGGCGAAGATCGTGCAGATCCCGAACGCTTCGTCGGCGCCCAAGCTGGCGGACAAGTTCTCCTATGCCTTCCGCATGACCGAGAATGAAGGCCTGCAATTCCAGCGGGTGATCTCCACGCTCAAGAATCGCGGCATGTCGATCAAGTCCGCCGCGATCATGCACGGCACCGACGATGTCGTGTCGAAAGCCGTCGGCCTGTTCATCATGAAGCCGATCTTCGCCAAGAACGGCGTCAAGCTGGCCAAGGCGCCGATCGGTTTCGAGACCAAGGCGGTCGACGTTTCCGCCCAGGTCACGCAGCTCAAGGGCCAGAAGATCGATTATGTCGGCCTCGCCGGCATCACGCCGGTCGCGGTCCGGGTGCTCAAGGAAATGCGCCGCCAGGGCGTGATGACGCCGATCATCGGCGCCCAGATCTGGGCCGATCCCGAGATCACGCGCCAGATGGGCAAGGATGGCGAAGGCGCCGTTTTCTCCGCCTGGTTCTGGTACAAGAAGGACGAGCGCAGCCGGGAGTTCACCCGCAAGTTCGTTGCGGAGAACAAGAAGCGCGGCGTCGACAAGCCCTTCCCGCACCATGTCGACGCGTCGGCCTACGATGCCGTCTACCTGCTGAAGCAGGTGATGGAAGAGCAGAAGGTGACCGGCGATCCCAAGAAGCTCGCCGAGGAGCGCACCAGGATCCGCGATGGCCTGCACACCGTCGTCTACAACGGCGTGATCGGGCAGATCTGCTTCGAGAAGACCGGCGATGCGCAGCTGCCGGGCTACGTCATGACCTTGAAGAACAGCGAGTGGGTCCTGCTCGGCGAGCACAAGTCGCTGCCCTGCAAGAAATAGGCCTGCACCCCGTTGCGTGAGAAGACGGCGGGCCGCCCGGCCCGCCGTTTTCGTTCAAACCCGCTGGCCGGCACCGGTCTCAGATGCCGACGATGGCGTTGCCGCCGTTCGGGCTGATCGTCTGGCCTGTCATCAGGGCGGCTTCGTCCGAAGCCAGGAACGCAACCGCATAGGCGAGGTCGCGCGGCTCGGCCAGCCGCCGCATCGGCACCGCCGCGGCGCGGCGCTCGAACTCGGCGTCGTCGTCCAGGCTCATTTGGGTCATCTCGGTCTTGACCAGGCCCGGCGCCAGTGCATTGACGGTGATGTTCCACGGACCGAGTTCCCGGGCCAATGCCTTGGTCAGGCCCAGCATCGCGCCCTTTGCCGCCGTGTAGTGCGCCGCATTCGGGCTGCCGATCATGGCGAACATCGAGGACACGTTGATAATCCGGCCCCAGCGCTGCGCCTTCATCCCCGGCACGACCGCCTGGCAAAGAAAGAAGGCGGATTTGACGTGGACGCCCAGCATCGCGTCGTAGCCGGCCTCGTCGATATCCTCGAACGGCAGCTGCCGGCCGGAAATCCCTGCATTGTTGACCAGGATATCGACCGCGCCGCGCGCCGCGGACAACCGTTCGACCGCCGCCTGCATGGCCGGAATGTCGGCGGCGTCGCCTGGCAACGGCTCGGCCGAACCGCCGGCCGCGCGGATCGCCCCGGCCACGGTTTCCGTCCGTTCCGGCACGACATCCTGCACGACGACATGGGCGCCGCGCTCGGCCAGCAATTCGGCATGGGCCCGCCCCATGCCCGAGCCTGCCCCGGTCACGAGCGCGGTGCGGTTTTGCAGGGAATCGTCCATCGGTCATTTCTCCCGAATATTCTCGCTGAATGAATGCAATATCCGCGTCAAATCCGCGGGACAGACCGCAGCATGATCGAATTCCGATTTAACCTGCAACCGGATTATGTCGCGGCGCGAACCCGGCGTCGCGCTGCGCCGGCCCTATTCCTCCGGCTCGGTCGTGAACGTCAGGGCATGGCCGGCCTTGCGTCCCTCCTCCGTGCCTTCGCTCGCCTTGCTCTCGGCGACATCTTTCGTATAGACGGCGACGACGCACGCGTCGCGCTGGTGGGCGGTCATCATCACCCGGTACGCCTGGTCCTCGGTCATCCGGAACACCGCCTTGAGAACCTGTACGACGAATTCCCGCGGTGTGTAATCGTCGTTGAGCAGGATGACCTTGTGCAGCCGCGGCCGCCGGGACTCCGTCCGGGTCTTCGGCCGCGTGTCGGTGCGGGGCCTGGTATCGATGTCGGACATGGAGAAACGCCTCCGCACCGGCTGACGAAAGCAATTGTAGCACAGGTCGGGGCGGCATTTCGATCTGCCCGGCCCGATATGTGCAGCCCGGGCGCCCCGCATACAGGGCTTGCGCTACTTGCCGCCCCGCTCATGCGGGTTTGTGGCTAAGGTGCCGGCCGCGGAGACGGCGAGTCCGGTCGAACCGGCCGCCCGCCGTCGCTTTCCCTGCGCAAGGTCACTTCCGTGAACGGACCGTAACCCCGCCGATGTTCGTCAACTATCTCATGCTACTGACGCTGGGCATGGTCTGGGGTTCGTCCTTCCTGTTCATCAAGCTGGCGTTGCAGGGCTTCGACCCGGCGACCCTCGCGCTGTGCCGCACCGTGCTGGGCGGCGGCTTCCTGATCGGCGTCGCCTGGCTCATGGGCAAGCGGCCGCCGAGCGAACGCAGACTGTGGCTCGCATTGCTGGCGATCGCGCTGATCGGCAACGCCATGCCCTTCGTCATGATGAATACCGGCCAGCAGTATATCGACACCAGCCTCAGCGCGATCCTGATCACCACCGTGCCGCTGTTCACCCTCGGCCTCGCCCATTTCTTTTCCGACGACAAGTTCACCTGGCGCAAGCTCACCGGCGTGGCGCTCGGCTTCGCCGGCGTGCTCATCCTGCTCGGTCCGGCGGCGCTCGAAGGGCTGGACAGCGCGCTGACCGGCCAGCTGCTGATGATCGGCGGCGCGGCCTGTTTTGCCGTTTCGATGATTATCACCCGCCGGGCGATGGGCAATGTCGACCCGGCGGTGAGCGCGGGCTGGTCGCTCGGCCTGGCGGCGGCGCTGCTGCTGCCGGTTTCCTTCGCCGTCGGCGATCCGCTCGGCTCGAAGCCGGCGCTGGTCTCCGGCTTCGGGCTGCTCGCCCTGTCGCTGTTCAGCACCGCCGCGAACATCCTGCTGCTGTTCGTGCTGATAAAGCGAACCGGGCCGAACTTCGTCGCCATGAACAACTATATCTCGCCGCTGGTCGGCGTGACCTGGGGTGCGATCTTCCTCGCCGAGCCGGTGACCTGGCCGAAGATCGGGGCGACCCTCGTCATCCTGGCCGGCGTCGCGGTGGCGACCTGGCAGACGCCGAGCGCCTGGAAACGATAACAGGCGCCACCGCGACATCGCCGCGCCTGCCTTCCCCGCCGGTCGCGTCGTATCTCGCGCCCGAGCCTGTCCCCCGCCATCGAGCCGCACCCCCGCACCATGGATCCGAAAAAATACATCTATGTGATGAAGGGCCTGTCGAAGGCCTATCCCGGCGGCCGGCAGGTGCTGAAGGACATCTGGTTGTCCTTCTTCCCGGGCGCCAAGATCGGCGTGCTCGGCCTGAACGGCGCCGGCAAGTCCTCGCTGCTGAAAATCATGGCCGGGCTGGACGACGGCATCTCCGGCGAGGCCTGGGCTGCCGACGGCGTCAAGGTCGGCTATCTGGCCCAGGAACCGGAACTGGATGACGACCGGACGGTCGGCGAGAACGTCTTGGACGGCGTCGGCCCGCTGGCGGCGCTGGTTGAGCGTTTCAACGACGTCTCGATGCGGTTCGGCGAAGAGCTGACCGACGACGAGATGAACGCCCTGATCGAGGAACAGGCCGAACTCCAGGAACGGATCGACGCCGCCGACGCCTGGAACCTGGAGCGGCGGATCGACATTGCGATGGATGCGCTGCGCTGCCCGCCGGCGGAGACCGGCGTCGCCACGCTGTCCGGCGGCGAGCGGCGGCGCGTCGCGCTGGCCCGGCTGCTGCTCTCCGGCCCGGACATGCTGCTGCTCGACGAGCCGACTAACCATCTCGACGCCGAATCGGTCGCCTGGCTCGAACGCTTCCTGGCGGAATTTCCCGGCACCGTCGTGGCCGTGACCCACGACCGCTATTTCCTCGACAATGTCGCCGGCTGGATCCTCGAACTGGACCGCGGGCAGGGTATTCCCTGGAAGGGCAACTACTCTTCGTGGCTCGACCAGAAGCAGAAGCGGCTGGAACAGGAAGGCAAGGCCGAGGCCGCCCGCCAGCGCACGCTCGGCCGGGAACTCGACTGGATCCGCCAGGCGCCGCGCGCGCGACAGTCCAAGAGCAAGGCGCGGGTCAGCGCCTACGAATCGCTGCTCGCCGAAGCCGGCGAACAGGCGCCGGAGCAGATGCAGATCTGGGTGCCGCCGGGGCCCCGCCTGGGCGATGTCGTGATCGAGGCGAGCGGCGTGCGCAAGGGGTTCGGCGAGCGGCTGCTGGTGGAGGATATGAATTTCCTCATGCCGCCGGGCAGCATCGTCGGCATCGTCGGGCCGAACGGCGCCGGCAAGACCACCCTGTTCCGCATGATCGCCGGGCAGGAGGCGCCGGACGCCGGCACGCTGCGGGTCGGCGAGACCGTGCAGCTCGGCTTTGTCGACCAGTCGCGCGCCTCGCTCGACGATGCGAAGACGGTTTGGGAGGAAATCTCCGGCGGGCTGGACATGCTCGCGCTGGGCAAGCGGGAGATTCCCAGCCGCGCCTATGTCTCGAACTTCAACTTCAAGGGCGGCGACCAGCAGAAGAAGGTCGGCATGCTCTCCGGCGGCGAGCGCAACCGGGTCCATCTTGCCAAGGTGCTGAAATCCGGCGCCAACCTGCTGCTGCTCGACGAGCCGACCAACGATCTCGACGTCGACACCATGCGGGCGCTGGAGGAGGCGCTGCTCGCCTTCGCCGGCTCAGCGATGGTGATCAGCCACGACCGCTGGTTCCTCGACCGCATCTGCACCCACATCCTCGCCTTCGAGGGCGACAGCCGGGCGGTCTGGAACGAAGGCAACTGGCAGGATTACGAGGAAGACCGCCGCAAACGGATGGGCGAGGCGGCCGAACAGCCGCACCGCATCAAATACCGCCGGCTGGAAGCGTAGGACGGCCGGTATCCGCCCGTCCTGCCCCGGCATTTCCTCACGTTCATTCGCCCGGACGACAAGTGAGCAACGGCGGCGTCCGCGCGCATAGACAGGCTCGGAGCGAGGCGTCATATTTCTGCCGGTTTTCGACCGATTCTTATCTTCCCCGGCCAACCGATCGGGCGTCGGTTGCGGCGACTTTCCGACAAAGGAAATAGGTTCCATGCGCTTTGTGCATCCGCACATCCGGGTGGCGGCTGCTGCCCCAGCCCTTATTGTAGGGGCCCTTATTGTCGGGGCCCTTATGGCCGGGACAGCGGCGGAGGCATCTGCCTGCGCCCGGGTTTCCGGCACAATTCTCGTTACCGGCAAACCGGCGACGGGGACCGGCGGCGTCTCCGATCACAGCCTCAGCCCGCCGCTGGAGAATTTCGAGGCCTTCGCCGCCTTCATGCAGAAGGCGCGCGGCGACAAGCCGGACTTCCTGCGCGCCAAGTGGGAACGCTACCTCGCCATGATCGAGAATTACGACCTGTGGCGGGACAAGGAGAAGCGCGCCTTCCTGGCGACTCCGCGGGAAGAATTTTCACGTACGCGGGATGCCGGCCGGAGCTATGCCCATTCCTTTCTCGACATCGGCTGCGGGGTGACGATTTCCGGCCCGCACATCGTCGGCCGCATGACCTCGGAACTGGATGTCAGGCCGGCGGACAAGGTGCTCGAGATCGGCACCGGCTCGGGCTATCAGGCGGCGTTGTTGAGCTACCTCACGCCGCACGTCTATTCCGTGGAGATCATCCCGTCGCTCTCCGAGGCGACCGACAGGATCTACACGAAGCTGACCGAGGCCAAATATGTCGAATTCGGCCGGATCCGGCGCAAGACCGCCGACGGCTATTTCGGCTGGCCCGAGCATGCGCCCTTTGCCAAGATCATCGTGACCGCCGGGATCGACCATATCCCGCCGCCCCTGGTGAAACAGCTTGCCGAAGGCGGCACCATGGTGATCCCCGTCGGCCCGCCCGGCGCCCAGTCCCTGCTCAAGCTGACCAAGACCCGAAGCGAGTCCGGCCGCATCCGAATCGAGCGGCACGATATCTACGCCGCCCAATGCAGCCGGGCGGAAAACCAGCGCTGCAAGCGCAAGGTGAACTTCGTGGCCTTGACAAAATACCACGGCGACAAGACCGTTTCGCGCTGGGGCGGAAAGTAGAACGATCTGCAGTTTGCCGGGCGCTGACGGACTTTCGGTTCGGCCGATCGGCCCCCATCCCGGTTGACCCGATTTCCCGCCCCCGCCCGTTGAAAAGGCCCGCCCGTTGACCTCTCCGGCTTCCGACACTGCAGGCGGCATGAACAGCCGGGCGCTCGACCTGTCCTTCTATGTCACGGTCGGCCTGATCGCCGGCGCGATCATCGCATTGCAGATCGGCATCATGCGCGTCTTCGCGGTCGGCACCTGGTCGCATTTCGGCTCCTTCGTGATCTCGATCGCCATGCTCGGCTTCGGCGTGATGAGCGCGGCGATGTGCGTGAGCACGCCGGCCTTCCGAAAATACTGGCGGCCGCTGATTACCGTCGCGCTGATCGTTTTCGGGCCGCTGATGCTGCTGTCGAATGCCGTCGCCCAGTCGCTCGGCTTCAACCCGATCGAGCTGATCGCCAACCCGGAGCAGAAGTTCAAACTGTTCACTCTGTTCCTCGTCTATTTCATCCCCTTCCTGCCCGGCGCCCTGTTCCTGGGCCTGGTCTTCATGCGCGGCCAGGCGGTGTTCGGGAAGGTCTATTTCGCGGACCTCACCGGCTCCGGCCTGTGCGGGCTGGTCTTCCTGGGCGGCCTGTATTTCGTCCCGCCCGACTGGATCCTGCTGATTCCCTTCGGCCTGTGGGCCGTCGCCGTTGTCGTCTGGTTCGGCGCCACGCGAGCCTGGGTTCCGCTGACCGCCGCGGCCGTGCTCGGGGCGGTGTCCCTCGGCGTTGCGGCCAGCCATACGCGCATCGACGTCAACCAGTTCAAGGGCGTCAGCTACGCCCGAAAATTCCCGGATTCGAAGCGCATCTACCGGGATTATTCCCCCTTCGGCCTGCTCGAGGGCTACGCCAGTTCCTACCTGCATTTCGCACCGGGGCTGAGCGACAACGCCGCGGTCAATCTCGAAGCGATGCCGAAGAACGCCTATATCGCGCTCTATATCGATTCGGATGGCCCGATCGGGGCGATGAAGCGGATCCCGCGGGCGCAGCAGGCCTATTTCGAATTCCTGCCGATGTTCGCGCCCTACGTCGTCAAGAAGAAGCCGGACGTGTTCGTGGTCCAGCTCGGCGGCGGCATCTCGTCGAACCTGGCGCTGGCGGCCGGCCCGAACTCCCTCACCGTGGCGGAGAGCAACCCGGCGCTCCTGAAGGCGCTGACCGGCGACGGCGCGATTTCCCGCCTTACCGGCAACCCGCTGAAGGACGGCAGGGTCCGCGTCGTACCCTATGACGGAAGGCTCTATCTCGGCGGGGTGCGCGACCGCTACGACATCATCGACCTCAGCCTCGCCGATTCGACGGGCCTGAGCCACGCCGGCGGCTTCGCCATCGTCGAGAAATACAATTACACGGTGGAAACCCTGCAGGACTACATGCGCGCCCTGAAGCCCGACGGCGTGCTGGCGATCACCCTGTGGAACAAGGAGGACCTGCCGAAATCGGTGCCGAAGCTGTTCGCCACCGTGGCCTCGGCGGCGCGCGGCCTGGACGGCGACACCGCGCGCCACAAGCTCTTCATCTTCCACACCTATCTGTCGACCGTCACCGTCCTCTACAAGAAAAACGGCTTTACCGCGGCCGAGACCGCTGCCCTGCGGGAATGGTCGGAGGACATGTCGTGGGAGCTGCTGCATCCCCCCGGCATCGAAGCCGAAGGCAAAGACCTCGACGCCAGGGGCGCCGCCCGCATCTGGCGGACCTATCGGGCCTCCCATTTCATCGTCGGCAAGGCCGGCAGCGGCGACAAGCCAGGCGGCAACGACACCGCCGCGGAAGGGCCGGCGCCGACCTGGCAAATCCTGTATCGGCTGATGCTCGGCCACATGCTGGCGGGCCGGTTCGACGAAGTGCAGCGCAACTACGTTTTCGACACCCGGCCGCTGACCGACAACCGGCCCTATTTCGCCGCCTATATCAAACCGCTGGAGATCCCGCACTTCCTCGACCAGCTCGAGGCCGTGTCCGACGAATGGGGCTATCTGCTGCTCTGGGCGACGCTGATCATCGCGGCCATCTTCGGCTTCTTCCTGATGATGATTCCGGTGGCCGCGGGCTGGCGCACGATCTTTTCCCGCCAGCCCGGCAAGATCGGCATCTTCGTCTACTTCTTCTGCCTCGGCACCGGCTACATCACGATCGAGGTCGGCCTGATCGGGAAGTTCCTGGTCGCGCTCTCCAACCCGACGATCTCGGCGACCGTGCTGATCACCAGCATGCTGTTCTTCTCCGGCATCGGCTCGCTGGTCAGCGCGCGCTACGTTGCCGACTGCCGGCGTGTCATGCCGCGGATTTTCATGGGCATCGGGGTGCTTGTGGCGGGGGGCGCTTTCCTGTTCGACCCGGTGCTCGGCGCCATCGGCCAGTGGCCCTATCCCCTGCGCATCGCGACTTGCATCCTGTTGATCGCGCCGGCCGCCTTTCTGATGGGCTTCCCCTTCCCGACCGGCATGACGATGCTGTCCCGGCTGGGCAAGGAGCGCTTCTTCCTGTGGGCCTGGGGCATCAACGGCACTTTCTCCGTCGTCGGCGCCGTGGCGGTGCCGATCGTCAACGTGTTGTTCGGCCAGCAGGCCCTGCTGCTCGGCGCCGCTGCAATCTACCTGGTCGCCCTGCCGGCCTTCTTCAGCCTGCTGAAACCGGCGCCCGATTCTGCCGCGGTGGCGTAGGGGAGGGTTTCAAAAGGGGATTATATCGGTAACTATGCGTTCGCGGTTTACTGCCGTTCCGATAGCCGATGCCGTAAATTATCCCCTCGGTGCCACCCCGGACGGAGCGCAGCGGAGATCCGGGGCCCAGGAGCCTGCCCTGAGCTTGTCGAAGGGGCCACGGGCCGAGGCCTTTCGGGTCGGCCCTGGGCCCCGGATCAAGTCCGGGGCAGCATCAATTGTTATTGTAGGGCAACGGCAAACGAGCGGCATTTGCAGTTATCGCCGACGCCCTGCCGCTGGAGGATTATCCGGCGCTGCATAGCCAAAGATATAATCCCCTTTCAAAACCCTCCCCTACAAAGTCGGCCGGAAATTCCCGATAACGGACAGAATCCCTGAAGGCTACACGCCCCGTCCGCCGTCGATCGGGAAGGCGACGCCGGTAATGAAGCTCGCCTCGTCGCTCGCCAGCCACAGGGCGGCCTTGGCGACGTCCTCCGAGGTGCAGAGCCGGCCGAGCGGCACCGTCGCCTCGAAGGCTTCGCGCGAGTTGGCGCCGAGGAAGGAAGGCAGCAGCGGCGTGTCGCCGGCAACCGGGCAGAGCGCGTTGACCCGGATATTGTCCGGCCCGAGCTCGGCCGCCATCGACTTGGTCATGGTGATGGCTGCGCCCTTCGAGGCGTTGTACCAGGTGAGGCCCGGCCGCGGGCGCAGGCCGGCCGTCGAGGCCGTGTTGATGATGCAGCCGCCGCCCTGCTCCCGCATCAGCGGCACGACCTCCAGGGCCGCCAGGTAGATCGACTTTACGTTGACATCGAAGATGCGGTCGAATTCGTCTTCCTTGACGTCGAGCATCGGCCGGTTGACGTGGGTGATGCCGGCATTGTTGACCATCGTATCGAGGCGGCCGTGGCGGTCGACCGCGGTGCGGACCATGGTGCGGACATCGTCCCGGTCGGCGACATCGGCATGGACATAGGCGGCGCCGATTTCCTCGGCGACCTTCTTGCCGAGCTGGTCGTTCAGGTCGGCGCAGACGACGCTTGCGCCTTCGGCAGCATAGCGCCGGGCGATGGCTTCGCCGAATCCGGAGGCTGCGCCGGTGACGATGGCGACCTTGTCCTCGAGTTGCATGGGAATTCTCTCCGCTGGTCATTGTCGTGGAGGGGGTATGGCGGCGGCAAGGTGCCCTACCGGGCCTGCACTGGCAACAGGACGAGAAGCGCCGGATGCGGCGGCCGTGCAGACAGGCGACTCCTCATCCGCGCAAGGGTTGTGTATGGAGGGCAGCGTTGCCGAGAGATCGGCCGGACCTCAGGGGGATACCATGGCAGGGATTTTCATCGCGTTCGTGAATGTGACCGATCCGGAGAAATACAAGAATTATGCCGCCCTCACGCCCGCGGCCGTCGCCGCCTACGATGGCGAGTGGCTGGTCCGCGGCGGCGAGACCGAGACCATGGAAGGGCCAGAGGAGACCCGCCGGGCCGTCGTGATCCGCTTCCCCTCGGTCGAGAGGGCGCGGGAGTTCTGGACGTCGCAGGAATACCAGGCCGCGAAGATCGAACGCGCTGGCGCGGCCGAGATGCACGCGATCATCGCCGAAGGTGCGTGAGCCGTGCCCTACCGGGCCGCCCGGCGGGAGATCGAGGTTTTCGAGGCGGACGGCGCCGTCCTGCTCAAGGGCGTCATCGGCCCGGCCTGGCGTGCGCGGATCGCCGCCGCCATCGAGCGCGATATCGACAATCCCGGCCCGTTCTTCCACGGCTACGAGGCCGAGGGGCAGGGCCGGTTCCACGGCAACCTGCGGGTCTGGCAGAACGATCCGGAATTCCGGGCCTATTGTTTCGAGAGCGGCCTGCCCGAACTGGCGGCGCAGTTCTTCGGCGCATCGAAGGTCAACCTGCTCTACGACCAGCTTTTCGTGAAGGAGCCGGGCACCGCGAATCCGACCCGCTGGCACAACGACCAGCCCTACTGGCCGGTGCGCGGCCGGCACGTCATGTCGTTCTGGCTGGCGCTCGACCCGACGACGGCGGAGAACGGGCGCCTCGAATTCGTCCGCGGCTCGCACCGGTGGGACCGATGGTTCCAGCCCGAGCCATTCGGCAGGACCGTGACCCGCAGCTACGACGACAACCCGGACTACGAGAAGATGCCGGATATCGAAGCGGCGCGCGGCGACTACGACATTGTCGCCTGGGACATGGCGCCCGGCGACGTCATCGCCTTCCACGCGCTGACGGTCCACGGCGCCGGCGGCAACCGGCGCAGCGACGTGCGCCGGCGCGGCTACACCGTGCGCTATACCGGCGACGACGCGCGCTACGACACCCGTCCGGGCACGGCGAAGCCGCTCGGCACCGATGCGCTGAAAGACGGCGACCCGATGGATGGCGACCTCTATCCGGTCGTCTGGCGGCGGGAGGCAGTGGCGGCGGCCTGAATTTTCCCGAACCGGGCCGGAAATGCGCCGGAACGCGCGGTTGACACCTCGGCCCGACCGCCCTATCTGCCGGCCTTCGAGACAGTTCTCCCAACCGGCGCCGGAGCCATGAAAGTCGCAAGTTCCGTCAAGACCCTGAAGAAGCGGCACAAGGATTGCCGCGTCGTCCGCCGGCGCGGGCGCATCTATGTGATCAGCAAGACGGTGCGCAGGTTCAAGGCGCGCCAGGGCTGACGCCGGCATCGGCATTGGCCGGTTTCCGAAATTCGCGGCGGGCTTCGGTCCGCCGTTTTGCGTTTCAGGGGCTGATTCCCCGACCGGCGGCGAGCCCGGCATGGAACCAGCGCAGCAGGTGGCGCATGTCGTAGACCGGCCGTCCGGTAGCGCGCGCAATATCCGCCGCCCAGGGCGCCATGTTGGTGCATTCCAGAACGATGGCGCCGAATTCCGGGCGGTCCGCGCACAGGAGGCGCGCCGAAGCGCAGAGTTCGTCCCGCGCGCGGTCCGCATCCAGCGATCCGCCGTTGCCGACATAGACCGCGCTGAAATGGCTGTCCCGGTCCGGACCGGCGATCGGCGTATCGGCCGGGGCACCGGCGGCGGCGAGATGGGCCGAGCCCAGCGCCTCGGCATCCGCGGTTAGCACGCCAACCCGATTGCCCGCCGGCAGCAGGCGCTGCACAAGGGGAATCTGAATGAGCGAGGAGGCCGCGACCGGCACCCCGCAGCCGTCCGCCAGAGCGTTCTGAAACGGTGCGAGGAAACCGCAACTCGTCGTCAGGCCCGCGGCCCCCTGCCCGACCAGCTCGCGGCCTGCCGCGATGAAGCCGGGCAACAGGCTGCGCGTATCCCCGCGCACTGCGGTTCCGGGATCGGCGCCGTCCACCGTGGCGTAGAGCACCGGAAAATCGAACGAGGCGGGATTGCCGACATCGCCCGGCAGCCGCGGAAACCGCGTCTCCAGCATCAGAACGCCTATGGCGGCGGCGCGCTCCGCCGTGCTGGTTTCGGCCGCACCCATTGCTTTAGTCTCCCGAGCGGCGAGGGCCGCACCCTAGCCCGGATTTTCCGCCACAGTCACGGCCTGCGTGCGTCGCGTCCCGTATTGTAAGGGAGGGCTTGAAACGGGACAGACCGGAAGGATGCCCGGCAGACGGCGCCCGCGGAATTCTCGCGCAAAATTGGTTGCGGTCCCTGTTCATTGCTGCCTAATCCGTTGACTAACCGGATCGGGCGGCGCACGATTGCAGGTACACAGGTCGCCGGAGCAACGGCCCCGCTGCGGTGGAGCCGGTGCCCTCGATCGGTGCGTGATATTCGGGCGCCGGGTGTTGTCCCGTGTAGCGAATCCAAGAGGCAGCAGATGTCGACAAATCGAAATCTCGTAGCAGAAACCGGTATTTTCAAAGGTCTGCACAGCGGTATGGGGCTGGCAGCGAAAGGTATGGTGCTCGCATTTGTTGTCTTCACCGCGCTCAACGTGGAGTTTGCCAATGGGATCTACTCGGCGGTCCGCGGCTGGATCGAGACAGCGCTCAACTGGTACTATGTGATTGCGCTGGTGATCCTGATGTTCGTCTGTTTCTACCTGATGCTGAGCCGGTTCGGAAATATCAGGCTGGGCGACGACGACAGCCGGCCGGAGTTTTCCAGATTCTCCTGGTTCGCGATGCTGTTCTCGGCCGGCGTCGGCATCGGCATCCTGTTCTTCGGCATCGCTGAGCCGATGTTCTATTTCGACAACACCCAGCCCTGGAAATATCCCAACAACCCGTTTGCCGACGTGGCCGGCCATACCGCGATGAACGAGCAGCGCGCGGTTGCGGCGATGCGGGTGACCTATTTCCATTGGGGTTTTCACGCCTGGGCGGTCTATGTGATCGTCGGGCTGTGCCTGGCCTATTTCGGCTTTCGCAAGAAGCTGCCGCTGACCCTGCGCTCGTCGCTGTATCCGATCATCGGCGAGCGAATCTACGGGCCGATCGGCCATGCCGTGGATCTGCTGGCCGTGTTCGGCACGGTGTTCGGCGTTGCGACGTCCCTGGGTCTCGGCGTCACCCAGATGGCGGCCGGTCTCAATCATCTGTTCGGGGTCGACCCGGGCCTGGTCACGCAGCTTGTCCTGATCGCGGCGATTTCGGTCGTGGCGACCATTTCGGCGGTGTCGGGCGTCGGCAACGGCATCCGGATCATCTCCGAGTGGAATATTTGGCTGAGCGCAGTGCTGCTCGCCTTCTTCCTGTTCGGCGGGCCGTTCAATTGGCTGATGGGCTTCTTCATTACGACGCTCGGCGACTATCTGTGGAACGCCATTCCGATGGGATTCCAGATCTTCAGCGATAAGGGCGCTGCCTCGTGGCAGGGCGGCTGGACCATCTTCTACTGGGGCTGGTGGATATCCTGGGCGCCCTTCGTCGGCATGTTCATCGCCCGGATCAGCCGGGGCCGGACGATCCGCGAGTTCATGCTCGGCGTGATGTTCGTGCCGACCTCGATCTCCTTCGTGTGGCTGTGCATGTTCGGCGGGACGGCGATGTGGATGGAACTGAACGCCGCCAACGGCGTCGGCACCGCGGGAATCGCGGACCTGGTGCGCAACTGGGATCTGCCTTCTGCGCTCTACGGCACGATCAGCCAGGTGACGGAGCTCGGCTGGCTCAACTGGGCAATGGCGGCGCTCGCCACCATCCTTTTGGCAACCTGGTTCATCACCTCGTCGGATTCGGGGACGCTGGTAATCACCACCATGCTGAGCATGGGCGACGACAATCCGCCCCAGCGTTTCCGCATCGTCTGGGGTATGGGCGAGGGCTTCGTCGCCGCCGTCCTGCTGGCGGCAGGCGGCCTGACGGCCCTTCAGACGGCGTCGATCGCTGCAGCGCTCCCGGTCAGCGTGATCCTGCTGCTGATGGCTTACGGCATCGTCAAGTCGCTGCACGAGGATCCGAGTGCTGTCGCCGCGCCGCCGGAGGATACAGCGCCCGACGGCACGCGCATGGCCCAGGAATTGCACGCCTGACCCGGCGGCCCGGCGCGGCGGCGGCCTCGCCGGCGCCGCGCCGCTGCCGGGCGCGCGACGTGCCGGACGCCGGCAAAATCGGGCCTCACTGAGCGGCCGATGTGCCGGGCGGCGGCAACGGCTCTCCAAATTGCGTCGATCGCCGTTCTCGGCATCGTGGCCGGGGCGCTGGCGTCCCTGGCCGCGATCGGTTTCGTCGAACTGGTCGCCCTGTTGAACGATTGGCTGCTCGTCTCGCCGCGCAGCCGCTTCATGGCCGGCGATCCGAACTGGCTGATCGTCGCCACGATCTGCGTGCCGGCGGCAGGCGGGCTGATCGTCGGCGTGCTTCACCGCTACATGCCGGATCGCCGGCCGCACGGGCCGCCGGACATCATCCGCGCCGCCCATCTGCACGATGGCCGGATGCCGGCCCGCGCCGGCTTTCTCAGCGCGCTGACGAGCCTGGTTTCCCTGGGGTCCGGAGCGTCCGTCGGGCAATACGGTCCGCTCGCGCATCTCGGGGCGACCCTCGGCTCCCTCGCGGCCCGCTTCAACAGGAACAGCCGATGGATGGGGACGGCAGGCGTGGGCTGCGGCGCCGCTGCCGCGATCGCGACGGCGTTCAACGCCCCGATCGCGGGAATCGTGTTCGCCCACGAAGTCATCCTGCGCCACTACTCCCTGCGTGCGTTCGCACCGATCACCGTGGCGGCGACGATCGGCTATGTCGTCGCCAACATCGTCTTCGAACGCCCGCCGCTGTTCCGGGTCGAGGCGGTGAGCGTGAAGGCCGCGCCCGAATTCCTCGGTTTTGTCCTGATCGGCGCCGGCGGCGCCTTCGTCGCCGTGCTCTACATGCGCGCGATCCTCTATGCCGGCCGGGCCGCCCGGGCCTTGCCTCTCGCCGACTGGTCCAAGCCGATGCTGGCCGGCGCGGCCCTGGGCGTGGCCGCGATCTGGCTGCCCGACATCCTGGGCATCGGCAAGGAGACGTTGCGCTTCGCCGTCATCGACGACGCCTTCGCGCCGGAAGAACTCGCGGCCCTGCTTATCGCCAAGATTGCGGCGACGGCGCTGTGCATCGGATTCGGCTTTGCCGGCGGCGTATTCAGCCCGGCCCTGCTGATCGGCATCCTGTTCGGCGCGCTGGCCGGCGCGGGCGCCGAGACGCTGCTCGGCGACCTGCGCTCGGACATCGCCATCTATGCAATCTGCGGCATGGTCGCCGTGACCAGCGCGGTCATCGGCGCGCCGCTCACCGCGATCCTGATCGTGTTCGAACTGACCCGCAACTACGACCTTGCCACCGCGGCCATGGTCAGCGTCGTCTTCTCGAATCTCATCTCCTACCGGATTTTCGGGCGATCGCTGTTCGACGTGCAACTCCGCGCCGGGGGCTTCGACCTCGCCGCCGGCCGCGACAGGGCGATCCTCGATCTCCGCCCGATCGACGGATATCTGAGCCGGGACTACACGGCGCTGACGCCGGAGACACCGCCCGCCGAGGCGAAATCGCGGCTCGTGGAGGACCGCCGCCACGAAGGCTATGTCGTCGACGCCGACGGACGCTATCTGGGCACGGTGAAGCTCGACGAACTGGTGGCGTGGGAGGATGGCGAAAACGCGGCCTCCGGAGCAACGGTCGCGCAACTGGCGAAGCCGGAGGCCCTGATCTTCACGGCCGGAATGTCGATCTGGGCGGCGATGGAGGGAATGGGAGATTTTGTCGGCGAGAGCATCCCGGTGCTCGAAGACCGCGACAACGGCCGGATGCTGGGCGTGGTGTTCGAGGCGTCCATCGTCAAGGCCTGGCTGGACACGATGGACGACACGCGCCGCGAGGAGAACGCGGGGGCCTGAGCGCCCGCCGCCGCCCCGGTGGAACTATGCCCGGAGGAACTATGCCGCTGAGCCCGATCCGCTTCATCGCCTGCAGCCGGACCGTGCTTGCCGCTGTGCTCTGGCTTGCCGGCGCCGGGCCGGGCGCTGCCGCCGACCGGACGCTCACGATCGCGACTTGGGGTGGCGCCTACGAACACAGCCAGAAGAAAGCTTATTTCGAACCTTTCACGGCCAGGACGGGCATCCGCATCCGGACCGCGCGCTACAATGGCGGGCTGGCTGAACTCCGCCGGCAACGCCGCAGCGGCGACGTCTCCTGGGACGTCATCGACATGACAAAGGCCGATAACCGTGCTGCCTGCAAACAGGGGCTGCTGGAGCCGATCGACCATTCGCTTCTTCTTCCGGGGATCGACGGCACGCCCGCCGACCGGGACTTCGTCGACGGCGCGCTGACCGAATGCGGGGTCTCGCATATCGTCTATGCGACGGTCATCGCGTATAACCGCAACGCGTTTCCGGGCGTGCGCCCGAGCCGGATCCAGGATCTGTTCGATATCCGGCGCTTCCCCGGCAAGCGGGCCCTGCAGAAGATACCGGACGCAAATCTGGAATGGGCGCTCAGGTCCTACGGCGTGCCGCGCCAGGAAATCTACCAGCTGCTGAGCACAGAACGCGGCCTTCGGCTTGCCTTCAGGAAGCTCGACGCCATCCGCGACCACACGATCTGGTGGACCGCCGTGGAGCAGCCGGTAGAGCTTCTCGTTTCCGGCAAGGCGGTGATCGCTTCGCAATACAACGGCCGCCTGTTCGACGCCGCCGCGGTCAAGGGCCATCCCATCGAAATCGTCTGGGATGCCCAGGTCTCCGAACTGAGCGCTCTCGCAATACCGAAAGGGACTCCGAGACTGCGCGACGCCCTGCGCTTCATCCGCTTCGCTACCGGCACCCGACCGCTCGCCGACCAGGCAAAGTACATCGCCTACGGCCCGGCCCGCCGGTCGTCGATGAAGCTCGTCTCCCGGCACGCCGGGACGGGCGTGGACATGCGGCCCCACCTGCCGACCGACCCGTCGAATTTCAGGACGGCGATCCTGAAAGACACCGAATGGTACGCCAGCCTCTACGACCGGATTGCAGAGCGATTCCGGGTATGGCTCGCCGGGCATTAGCCCGGCCGGGCGGCGGTTGACCGCGGCACGACCGGCGTTGCAGGGTCTTCCATCGCGTCGGAAGGCCGGCGACGGGCGGTATCGGGAGGAGCCGGCGATGCTGGAACTCTATCACTTCTGGGATTCACCCTGCTGCTTCAAGGTCCGGTTGACCCTGAGCGAGAAGGGACTGGACTGGACGGAGCGTTACATCGCGACCCACCGCTTCGAGCATTTCCGGCCCGACTACGGAAAGCTCAACCGCCATTGCAAAATTCCGACCCTGGTGCATGACGGCAGGCCGGTCATCCAGTCGTCCGAGATCGCCCGCTATCTCGACGAGCGGTTCCCCGAACCGCGGCTCCAGCCGGACAATCCGGCGGCGCGCGCGACCATGCGGGAATGGATCGCCGAGGAGCAGGAATACCTGTTTCCGCTGATCGTGACCCTCAGCTTCAATCTGATGATGAAGCTGCGCAGCATCGGCTTCGGCATGGAGCAACTGAAGGAATGGTCCTTGCGCCATCCGGACCAGGCGCGCGCCCAGGACTATCTGCGCCGGGTTTCCGGGCCGGCTGACCGTGCCGCCGTCGATGCGGCCGCCGCCAAATTCCGCTGGCACCTGTCGCATCTCGAGCGAACGCTGAAGGCGGGCGGCGGCCCCTGGATCTGCGGGCCGGATTATTCGCTGGCCGATATCTGCGTCGCGCCGATCCTCGACCGGGTGGAGTATCTCGACCTGACCCGCTTGTGGGCCGATCTGCCGGCGGTCGGCGGGTGGTACGAACGGATGAAGGCGCGGCCGGCCTTCGCCGCGGCGACGCCACCCTTCGACTACCGCATGTGGGGCCCGCTGAAGCCGCCGCCTGCCCGCCCGGTCGATTCAACTGTTGCGGGCGACACTTTCCCGTCGGGCTGACGGTTCCTCCCGCTGCGAACTAAACGGCCGCTGCCCGGGGGTCCGGCCACCGCATTGCGACGCGGCCTTCCCGGTCCGCCGGCCGGAAAACCTATCTTCTGCGGGCAGCCCGTATATCGGACAGAATTTTTCCGATCGTCTCGCCTGCCCTGGCGATCTCGTCGCGCGTCAGCCTCGGTTCGATCGACAGTCTCAACGCTACAGCGGGCGCGTATCCCTGATCGCTGGCCAGGCTCGTCCAGACGAAAGCGCGGACATTGTCCTGCAGCACCCCTTCGCCGCGGTAGTACAGGTAGCCGAGATTGTACTGCGCCCGCGCCAGTCCCTGCATCGCGGCCCTTCGAAACCATAACGCCGCCTCTGCGTTGTCGACCGGCACGCCCCGCCCCGTGAAATAGGCGAAGCCGAGATTGTGCGATGACGCGGCGTGTCCCTTCCCGGCCGCCTTGCGGAACCACCTTATCGCCTCCGCATCGTCCCGCAGGACGCCCCGGCCTCGGAAATAGGCGGCGCCGAGGTTGTGCTGCGCGACCGTGTGACCCTGTTCGGCCGCTCTTCGAAACCACCTTACCGCTTCCGCAAGGTCCACAGGAACGCCCAGGCCCCTGCCGTACAGGATGCCCACGGTGTTCTGGCCGTTCGCATTCCCCTGATCCGCAAGGGTGCGGAACACCTTCAACGCCGTGACGTAGTCGCCGCGCCGGTAGGCGTCGATGCCGGTCTGGAGCAGATCCTGGCCGAATGAAAGGGACCCGTGCAGGACGACGGCGAGGACAAGCAGAAGGGACCGGAGCGGCATGCCCTGACCTCCCGGCCGGGTTCGGCGGTTGCGATCGGCGCCCGCCTTGTGCGGCCATAGCCGAGTATAGCCGGCGGCGGACTTGGGTTCCATCGGCAAGGCCGCCGTGCCGTGCATCCGGAAGTTACCCGGTGCGGCGGTCGAATCGGGCTTTTCAACCGCGCCGCATCGGCGTATGAGCGCCCTCCCGAGCATTCCGCGCGGCCTGCTTGTGTGCGAGGATGAGCCATGAACGCTCCGCTTCCTCAACGCCCGGTTTCCTCACCCGCCGGCGCCGCCTGGACGCCGGAGATCGCCGCTGCAGTTGGCGCACTGGCGGCCGATCCGCAGCATCCGACCGGCCTGCCCGCGCCCTTCTACACGGACGAGGCGATGCTGGCGTTCGAGCGCGAGACGGTTCTCGCAACCGGCTGGACGGCGCTCGCCTTCGGCGCCGACGCGCCGCGGCCCGGCGACCTGTTCCCGGTCGATCTGGCGGGCCTGCCGCTGCTACTGGTGCGCGGCCGGGACAGGGAATTGCGCGTCTTCCACAATGTCTGCCGCCATCGCGGCATGAAGCTCGTGGCTGCGCCGGGCCATGCCGGCCGGGTCATCAAATGCCCGTATCATGCCTGGTGCTACCGGCTCGACGGCACACTCAGCGCCACGCCCCATGTCGGCGGGCCGGGCGTCCACGAATGCGACGGCTTCGATGCCGGCAATTTCGGCCTCATGCCGGTGCGCAGCGGCATCTGGCACGATACCGTCTTCGTCAATCTCGACGGCAGCGCGCCGGCGCTGGACGAGGCGCTGGCGCCCCTGAAAACGCGCTGGGCCGCGTTCGAGAATGCGCCGCTGCACACCGAAGACGGCTTCGGTTTCGGCTTCGACCTGGCGACCAACTGGAAGCTGCCGATCGAGAACTATCTCGAATCCTATCACCTGCCGACAATCCATCCCGGCCTCAACCGCTTCTCGCGCCTGGAGGACCACTACAACATCGCCGGGCCGGGCGGCATCGGCGGCCAGGGCTCAACGGTCTGCCGCCCGCCGATGGACGAACAGGGCCGGCGGTTGCCGACCCTCGCGGGGCTGCCGAAGGAATGGCTGGAGAAGGCGGAATACATCGCCGTCTTCCCCAACGTCATGTTCGGCGTCCACCGAGACCATCTCTACAGCGTCATCGCGACGCCGGTCGCGCCCGGCCGCACGACGGAACGCGCGCGCATCTACTGCTTCAGCCCGGACGGTCTGTCCGAGGCGTTGAAGCCGCTGCGGAAGACCACAACGGACGTCTGGCGCGGCATCTTTGCCGAGGACGTCATTCCCGTCGAAGGGATGCAGGCGGGCCGCCATTCGGCCGCCTTCGACGGCGGCGCCCTCACCCCGGTGATGGACGCGCCGACCCGGCACTATCACGTCTGGCTCGCCCGGGCGCTGACCGCGGGATAGCGTCGCCGGCACCCCGGCGCGGGTGCCTTTATGGGGCAATATTCCTAATTATTTTGTGATCGCTCATTATCTGCATTCCGCCCAAGCCAAGGATTTGTGCCATTTTTCGGGCTATATACACATTAGAAAGACCGGTCTAACCAGCGTCTTTTTTCGTCTCCGGGTCGCTTCTTTCCACAGTATATTTGTTCATTTAATGTTCCTGGTTGCGATGTCAAGCCCGTTCGGCGCCCTGTAGTGTCTCAGTTTGAGACATTGTGTTGAACGGAAGCGGGAATTCTCTCCGGTTAATCGGATTGCCGCCCCGGCAGACCTGCGGAAGAGCCGTAGAGGAGGGTTTGAGCCCTCCCCTGCGCCCGGCGTTTACATTTGGATCGGAGAGCGGGATAGGCAGCGCGCCGGCCAACCGGACTGCGGCGCATGGCGGGACCGCGCCGGCGGCATGACCGGCGGCTTGCTCCCCGCCCCCGGCTCTGCCACAAAGCCCTGCCGGCGCCGCCGGCCCGCTTTCCGCCCGGCGTCCGGCGCCCTCCATCCCGAATACCCGACTTGACCTCTCCCGCACGCGCAAACCGGCCCCGGCTCGGCATCCTGCTGATGGTGGGCACGGTGTTTTGCCTGGCCACGATGGAGGCCGGCGCGAAATACCTGACCCGGACGCAGCCCTACGAGATGGTCGTGTGGGGGCGCTACCTGTTCCACTTCCTGCTCACGGTGCCGATTTTCCTGACCCCGGCGACGATCCGCCTGGTCAGGACCGGGCGCCCGGCCATGCATGTGCTGCGTTCGCTGTTTCTCGCCGGCGGCACCCTGGCCGGCATCGGGGCGATCAGCCTGATGCCGCTCGCCGAGGCCACCGCGCTGGTCTTCTCCGCACCGCTGCTCGTGACCCTGATGTCGCCCCTGGTGCTCGGCGAACCGGTCGGCTGGCGGCGGCGCGGGGCGATCGCCGTCGGCTTTCTCGGCGTCCTGATCATCTTGCGGCCGGGCACCGACTTCCTGACCTGGGCGGCGCTGCTGCCGCTGCTCGCCAGCCTGTGCTACGCCTGCTACCAGGTGTCGACCCGCCTGCTCAGCTTTTCCGAATACCCGCTCACCCTGTTCTTCTACACCAGCCTGGTCGGCCTGGCCGTTACCACGCCGATGGCGTTTGCCGTCTGGAGCCCCCTGACCGGCACCGAATGGCTGATCCTGCTGTTCGTCGGATTTTTCGGTTTTGCCGGCCAGTTCCTGCTGATCAAGGCGTTCCAGGTTGCCGAGGCGTCGACCGTGGCGCCCTTCATCTATGTCCAGCTCGTCTTCGCCGGCTTCTACGGCTGGTCGCTGTTCGGCGATCTGCCGGACATCTGGGTGCTGCTCGGCGCGGCCGTCGTTATCGGAAGCGGCCTCTATATCTGGCGGCGCGAAACCCGGCGCGCTGTCGGCCGGTCCGGCGCGGACTGAGCGTCCCGGCGCAGGCGATCGGAATGGTCGATACGCGCCCCGGCCCGCGCTCCGGCCCGCGCTCCGGCCCGCGCAACGGGTACGCCCGGCGCGCCGACGCGAGCGGCATCCTGCTGATGCTCGGCGCCACCTTCTTTTTCGTCTCCACCAATGTCTTCGTCAAATTCCTGGTGGCGGAAGACATGAACGTGTTCCAGATCACCTGGGGGCGCATGTTCTTCCACTGGATCGCCTTCCTGCCGCTGTTCCTGCTACCCCGATACCGCGAGAGGGTCCGGCCGAACCGGCCGCGCCTGCAACTCCTGCGCTCGGCCATCCTGTACGGTACCAATTCGCTGTTCTTCGCCGGCCTCTCCTTCCTGACCCTCGCGACCGCGGCGTCCATCATGTATGCCGGGCCGCTGATCGTGGTTATCCTGGGCTTCCTGTTCCTGGGCGAGAAGGTCGGGCCGCGGCGCTGGGCGGCGGTCACGCTCGGCTTCGCCGGCGTGCTGATCATCATGCGGCCGGACGGCGCCTTCCAGTGGGCCATGCTGCTGTCGCTCGGCGCCTCCGTCAGTTTCGCCTTTTACCAGCTCATTACCCGGGCCGTGGCCGCCGACGACGATCCCCTCACCACGATGTTCTGGACTCCGGTCGTCGGCATGGCCGCCGCTTCTGTCCTCATGCCGGTCCTGTGGCAGAGCCCGACGCCGCTCGCCTGGCTGTGGCTGGCATGCTGCGGCTTTACGGCGGGCGCCGGCCAGTTCCTGCTGATTATCGCGTTTTCCCGCTCCGAAGCCTCGCTGCTCGCGCCGTTCACCTACACCATTCTGATCTGGGCGGCGCTCGCCGGGATCGTCATGTTCGGCAACTACCCGGACGCCGTGACCGTTATCGGCGCCGGCATCGTCGTGCTGGCCGGTCTCTATATCTGGGCGCGGGAACGCCAGATCGGGGGCGCCGGACGCGGCGGCGGTCCGGCGCCGTCCTGATGCCGCCTTCCCTCTCCCGCGCGGCGCGCCTATAAGAGGGCTTTAATGGTCGCCGCGCTGAAAAACCCGAACGTCGATTTCCGGCATCGCAACCTGCTGGGCATCGAGGGGTTGTCGGCCGAAGAAATCAGCCTGCTGCTCGACCGGTCGGACCATTATGCCGAACGCAACCGCAGCGCGCGCGCACCCGGCAAGGCGCTCAGCGGCCGGACGGTCATCAACCTGTTTTTCGAGACCTCGACGCGCACCCGCACATCGTTCCAGCTTGCGGCGCTGCGCCTGGGCGCCGACGTCGTCAACATGGCGGTCGAGCACAGCTCCATCAAGAAGGGCGAGACGCTGCTCGATACGGCGCTCACCCTCAACGCCATGCACCCGGACGTGCTGGTCTGCCGGCATCCCGAAAGCGGCGCGGTCAAGCTGTTGTCCCAGAAGGTCGAATGCGTGGTCGTCAACGGCGGCGACGGCGCCCACGAACACCCAACCCAGGCGCTGCTCGACGCCGTCACCATCCGGCGCCGCAAGGGCCGGCTCCAGGGCCTGACCGTCGCCATCTGCGGCGACGTCATGCACAGCCGGGTGGCGCGCTCCAATATCTATCTGCTGCACACCATGGGCGCGCGGGTCCGGGTCATCGGCCCGCCGACGCTGGTCCCCGGCGCGATGGAGCGCTTCGGCGTCGAGGTGTTCCACGATATGGCGCTCGGCCTGAGGGACGCCGACATCGTGATGATGCTGCGCCTCCAGCTCGAGCGGATGCAGGGCAGCTGTGTGCCGTCGATCCGGGAATATTTCCGCTTCTTCGGACTGGACCGGCAGAAGCTGTCCAACGCGAAACCGGATGCGCTGATCCTGCATCCCGGCCCGATGAACCGGGGCGTCGAGATCGACAGCGAGGTCGCCGACGATATCGGCCGCAGCGCCATTCAGGAGCAGGTCGAGATGGGCGTCGCCGTGCGCATGGCCTGCCTGGAGGTGCTGACCCGCAACCTGCCCAGGCTGGAAGACGGATGATGGCGGGAACCGGCAAACACCACGGGGGCAAGCATCATGGGGGCGAACGCAACGGCACGGTCGCCTACGTCAACGCCCGGCTGATCGACCCGGCAAGCGGCCTGGACGAACCGGGCGCGCTGGTCACGAGCGGCGGGGTCATCGCCGATCTCGGGCCGCGGCTGTTCAGCGATGCGCCGCCGCCCTCGGTCGACGTGGTGGATTGCAGGGGCCTGATCCTGGCGCCTGGCCTGGTCGACATGCGCACGCAGTTGCGCGAACCCGGCGAAGAGCACAAGGAGACCATCGGAACGGCAAGCGCCGCGGCCGGCGCCGGCGGCGTCTCGACCATGGTCTGCCTGCCCAACACCGACCCGGTGATCGACGACGTCGCCGGCGTCGAGTTCGTCGCCCGGCGCGCCCGGGAGGCCAAGGCGACCAAGGTGTTCTGCTACGCCGCCGCAACTGTCGGCATGGCCGGGCGCGAACTCACCGAAATGGGCCTGCTGGCCGAGACCGGCGCCCTCGCCTTTACCGACGGCACGCGGGCGATCGCCAATTCGCGGGTCATGCAGCGCGCGCTCAACTACGCGCGGACGTTCGGCCTGCTCATCGTCCAGCATCCCGAAGATCCCGCGCTTGCCGAGAACGGCGTCATGAACGGCGGCGAGATGGCGCTGCGCCTCGGCCTGCGGGGCATTCCGCGGGTCGCCGAGGTCATGACCATCGAGCGCGACCTGCGCCTCGTCGAAGCGACCGGCGGGCGTTATCACGCCGCGCATCTCTCGACCCGGGAGGCGGTCGAGGCGATCCGGCGCGCCAAGGCGCGCGAGCTGCCGGTGACCTGCGATACCGCCCCGCCCTATTTCACCCTCAACGAGACCGCGATCGGCGACTACCGGACTTTCGCCAAGCTGTCGCCGCCGCTGCGCACGGAAGAAGACCGGGACGCCATCGTCGAGGGGCTGGCCGACGGCACCGTCGACGCCATCGCCAGCGATCACGCGCCCCACGACCAGGACAGCAAGCGCGTCCCCTTCGCCCAGGCCGAAGACGGCATCGTCGGGCTGGAAACGCTGCTGCCGCTCAGCCTGGCGCTGGTCCACAAGGGCCGGCTCGGCATGGCGGATCTGCTCGGCAAGCTGACCGCCGGCCCGGCCGCAATCCTCGGCCTCGGCGAAGGCAGGCTGCGCAAGGGCGCGCCGGCCGACCTGGTGCTGATCGATCCGGACAAGCCCTGGCGCATCGATCCCGACGCCTTCCTCAGCAAGTCGAAGAACGCGCCCTGGGAGAACCTGCCGGTCCAGGGCGTGGCGATGCGCACCGTCGTCGAAGGGCGGGTGCTGCACGACCGGATGACGTAGGGACGATCTGGGGCGATGCCGGATCCGATCAGCTGGGCCTTCACCTGGCCCTACCTGCTCTCGGCGCTGGCGGCCGGCTATCTGCTCGGCTCGATCCCGTTCGGCCTGGCGCTGACCCGGCTCGCCGGCAAGGGCGACCTGCGCACCATCGGCTCCGGCAATATCGGCGCGACCAACGTGCTGCGCACCGGCAGCAAGGGACTGGCGCTGGCGACCCTGCTGCTGGACGGCGGCAAGGGCGCCGCGGCGCTGCTGATTGCCCACGGCCTGTACGGGCCGGACATCGCGGTGACTGCCGGCGCCGGCGCGTTCCTCGGCCACCTGTTTCCGGTCTGGCTCGGGTTCCGGGGCGGCAAGGGCGTCGCGACGGCGCTCGGCGTCCTGCTGGCCGGCTGCTGGCCGGTCGGTGCGTTGGCCTGCCTGACCTGGCTGCTCGTCGCCGGGCTCTCGCGCATCTCAAGCCTGTCGGCGCTGGCGGCGTTCCTGGCGGCGCCCATTGGCGCCAAGGCTCTCGGCTGGCTCGGCGCGCCGGACCCGGGCAGCCCCGTCCTCTACCATCAGATGGCGGAGGTCGCCGGCCTGCTCGCCGTCATGATCTGGATCCGCCACGCCGCCAACATCCGCCGCCTGCTGCGCGGCGAGGAACCGAGGATCGGCGGGAGGTGACGTGTCCGATCAGCAAGCCAAGACCGCGACATGGCCCTCCCCGCCATAGTCGAGCAGGTGACGGTCGCGGGTCACCAGCGTGTAGCCGTAAGCCCGCGCCGTTGCGACCATTATCCGGTCCACCGGATCGGCGGGCGGCAAACCGGGCAGGTTGCAGGAAGCGATCAGCACTGCGGGAGGCAACTCTGCGAGCACTACCCCAGGCAGATCGCAAAACTGGTTGAACCAGACTTCCGGGCTGATCGTGAGCGCCAGTTTCCCCTTTGCTTCCAGCATGGCGACCTCCCAAGCGGTCATCGGAGAAAGGAGAAGTCTTGTGGTCTCTTCGCGTGCATCGCGAAGCGCGCCGGCTCCCGGTTCCCGAATCGGATCGCCGTTTGCGATCCAGATTGCCGCGCAGGTATCGAGCAGAAATTCGGTCATCGCCGGTTACCGTCCCGCGTCCCATTCCGTGCTGTCGGGCGCGGTAAGATCGGTCCCGGGCCGTACCGTGACCGTGCCTTTGAGCGCGCCGTAAATGCTCTGAAAGAAACCCGCACCTGGCGCTCTTGCCGAAGCTGGCGCCACTTCGGCGGCCGAACCGCCGACGGCTGCCCCACTGCCGCCGTCTTCACGGGTAATTCCGTCCTGTGAGAATTTTCGAAACACCAGCTTGCAGCCTGGTACGTCGACTTTGGTCGACTTGTATCCCGCCTTGAGCCAGGCATCGGTAATGACGCTGTTGGACGGATTGTTGGACCACCAGGGCCTGTGTTTGAACGCGGACGGCGGCAACTTCCCACCGATGATTCTTTCGATTTCTCCAAAAGTCATCGGCACAGCTGTCCGCCCGGATGCGATCAGATGGTCCGCCAGGGGATCGTATTTTGACATAGCCATAATCCCAAATGCGACACAGTAACTATATATAGTTAAAGGTACATTCATCCTAATTTCAAGAGTTAACTATTTTCACAAAAATTGTCAAAATCGCATCACCCTTGACCGTCAAAAAGGATTGTGGAACATTTTATGAACAAACAACCTGACATCGAGCACCCATGGAATTCGGCCATCGCCAGGCGCTGACGGATGACGAGCGGATCGGCTGGCTGCGGCTGATCCGCAGCGAGAATGTCGGCCCGGTCACCTTCTGGCACCTGCTGCGCCATTTCGGCTCGGCGGCGGACGCGCTCGACGCCCTGCCGGACCTGTCGCGCCGCGGCGGCCGGACGAACCCGGTGCGCATCGCCTCTGTCGCGGCGGCGGAAACCGAAATCGGCGCCACCCGCAAGGCCGGCGCACGGCTGGTTGCCGCGCAGGAGCCCGACTATCCCTGGCGGCTGGCGACGACCGAGGATGCGCCGCCGGTGATCGCTGTCCGGGGCGAGGCGGCGCTTGCCAGCGCCCCGGTCGTCGCCATCGTCGGCGCGCGCAACGCATCGTCCAACGGCAAGCGGTTCGCGCGCACGATCGCGCAGGATCTCGGCGCCGCCGGCGTTACCGTCGCCTCCGGCCTGGCGCGCGGCATCGATGCCGCGGCCCATGCCGGGTCGCTGGAATCGGGCACAATTGCCGTGGTCGCCGGCGGGATAGACGTCTGCTACCCGCCGGAGCATGAAGAGTTGATGGAGGATATTGCGCGGCGCGGCGCGATCCTGGCGGAGCAGCCGGCCGGCACAAAGCCCCAAGGCCGCCATTTCCCGCGCCGCAACAGGATCGTTTCGGGCATCGCCAGCGGCGTGCTGGTTGTCGAGGCGGCGGCGCGCTCCGGCTCGCTGATCACGGCCCGATGCGCCGGCGAGCAGGGCCGCGACGTGTTCGCCGTGCCCGGCTCGCCGCTCGATCCTCGCTGCACCGGAGCCAACGGCCTGTTGCGCGACGGCGCCGTCCTGACCGAAAGCGCGGCGGATATCCTGCAGGTCCTGCAACCCGGATTGCGCGAACCGCCGGACCGCGCTGCGACAGCCGAACCGGCGCCGGACGCAGCGCTCCAGGCGGCAGACCCGGAGGTCGCCGACGCCCGCCGCTCGCTCGCCGATTTCCTGTCGCCGGCGCCGACTCCGATCGACGACCTGGTGCGCGAGTTCGGCGACGATTCCGCGGCCGTCGCCGCGGCCCTGCTCGAACTGGAACTGGCCGGCAGGCTCGAACGCCATCCCGGCAACCGCGTCGCGCTGGTGGCGGTGTAAATCCGGAATGCAGGAACGCTGCCAGACCGGCCGCCGGGAACCTGACGCTTGCTCCCGTAGCCGGAAATCGGGGGGCGTCTCAGGCGGCGTAAGTCTCGACGACGAGTTCGCGGCCGAGCGCATGCAACGCCTTGTGAATCCGGTTGGCCGAGCTGCGATGGCGCGGATCGAGCATCCGGCGTACGGCTTTTTCATCAACGCCCAAACGGGCCGCCAAGGCGACCCGGGTGACGCCGCTCTCGCGCAGCGCGACCGCCAGAGCCGCCTTGGCCGCAGTTTCGGCAGGTACGGCGACCAGGTATTCGCCGGCACGCCGCGGGCTGGGTACGGGAAGCGATTCAGTGTCGTCGATTCGACCTGCGATAGCTTCTTCGAGGGCATCGGCCGCCTCGGTAAGGGCCTCGGCAATGTCGCCGCCGGAGGTCAGGCACTCCGGCAGGTCGCGGAATGAAACGACGATCTCGTCCGGTCCGGTTCGCCTCAGTACGGCGGGATAGGTAAATCGCATTGCACTATCCTTCCGATAGCTCTAACGGAAATCGTCCCGGTTCAGTCCCAATTGGCGAAGCATGGCGGACAACAGGCCTGATCCGAGTTCCTTACGTCGGTCCTTAACGACCGTCTTGCGAGCGCCGTAATAACGATGATGTGGCTTCCTTTGCCGCGTTTGGTATCGATACGGACCGGGACGCCACGCGCCCGGCCGATCACCTGCACCCGTGCGATAAAGTCCCTGCACTTCATCGCACAGAATATAGGTCGCGATTTTCCGAATGTTGAGCGAAATCGGACAATAATGTCCGAATTGCCATGCCGATCGCAGGGGAAACAGTGAAATGCTTGACGCCGCGACGCCACGGTCCCATTTGCGGGGCCGGCCGGTGCGGCGACCGCATCGCCCGTAAACGGATGATCGAACCGCCATGAACGTCGTCGTCGTCGAATCCCCGGCCAAGGCGAAAACCATCAACAAGTATCTCGGCGCCGGCTGGCGCGTGCTCGCGAGCTACGGCCATGTCCGCGACCTCGCCGAGAAGGAAGGCTCGGTCGATCCCGAAGCCGGGTTCGCCATGACATGGCAGGTCGATGCCAAGTCGAAGAAGCGGATCGCCGACATCGCAGGGGCGGCCAGACAAGCCGGCAGCCTGGTTCTGGCCACCGACCCGGACCGGGAAGGCGAAGCGATCTCGTGGCACGTGCTGGAACTGCTCCGGCAGAAACACGGGCTGAAAGACCTCGACGTCCGCCGCGTCGTCTTTCACGAGATCACGCGCGACGCGGTCCGCCAGGCCATGGAAAATCCACGCCCGATCGACCGGAATCTGGTCGACGCCTATCTGGCGCGCCGGGCGCTCGATTATCTGGTCGGCTTCCATCTTTCGCCGGTGCTGTGGCGCAAACTGCCGGGCGCGCGCTCGGCCGGCCGGGTCCAGTCGGTCGCCCTGCGGCTGGTCTGCGAGCGCGAAGACGAGATCGAGCGCTTCCAGTCGCAGGAATACTGGACGGTCGATGCCGATTTCCTGACCCCGCGGCGCGACCGCTTTACCGCGCGCCTCACCCATCTCGACGGCAAGAAGCTGGATCGACTCGCCATCGCCAGCGAAGCCCAGGCCGGGGCCGCGGTCGCGGCGATCGAAGCGGCAGCCTTTGCCTGCGCCGGTGTCGAACGCAAACAGGTCCGCCGCAATCCGGCGGCGCCGTTCACGACCTCCACCCTGCAGCAGGAGGCGTCGCGAAAACTGCGCATGAGCGCAGACCGGACCATGCGCACCGCCCAACGCCTCTACGAAGGCGTCGATATCGGCGGTGAGACCGTCGGCCTGATCAGCTACATGCGCACCGATTCGACGTCGTTGTCCGGCGAAGCGATCGGCGGCTGCCGGCGTCTGATCGAGCGCGACTATGGCGGCGATTATCTGCCGGCCAGCCCGCGCCAATACCGGACGAAGGCAAAGAATGCCCAGGAAGCGCATGAGGCGATCCGGCCGACGGACCTGTTCCGCCGGCCGGCCGATATGTCCCGCCACCTGACAGCCGAGCAGGCAAAGCTTTACGAGTTGATCTGGAAACGCACCGTCGCCTCCCAGATGGCGAGTGCCGTGCTCGACCAGGTGACGGCCGATATCGCCAGCGCCAACCGGATGACCCGGCTGCGCGCCGCCGGATCGACGATCAGGTTCGACGGTTTTCTGAAGCTCTACCGCGAAGGCCGGGACGAACCTGCGGACCGCGACCCCGAACGGGAACGGGACAAGCCGGACGACGAGAACCGGATGCTGCCGGAAATCCGGGATGGCGAGGCCGTGGACCGGACAGCGGTGCGCCCGGCGCAGCATTTCACCCAGCCGCCGCCGCGCTATACCGAAGCCAGCCTGGTCAAGAGGCTCGAAGAACTGGGCATCGGCCGGCCCTCGACCTACGCCTCGATTCTCAAGGTGCTGCAGGATCGCGACTATGTCCGCCTGGACCGCCGGCGCTTCCATCCGGAAGACCGCGGCCGGGTGGTTACCAGCTTCCTGACCAATTTCTTCGGCCGCTATGTCGAATACGGGTTTACCGCCGGCCTGGAGGAAAAGCTCGACATCGTCTCGGACGGCCGGACCGACTGGAAGAAACTGCTGCACGATTTCTGGACCGCCTTCAGCGCCTCGATAGCAGATGCGATGGAACTGGACCGGACACGGGTGATCGACGCGCTGGACGAAGCGCTCGGTCCGCATTTCTTCCCGTCCCGCGAGGATGGCGCCGACCAGCGCGGCTGCCCGGCTTGCGACGGCGGCCGGCTCGGCCTGAAGATCGGGCGCAACGGGGGTTTCATAGGCTGCTCCAACTATCCGGCCTGCCGTTTCACCCGTCCGCTTGCGGTGGTCGATGGCAGCGTCGGAGAAGCCGCCGCGGTTTCCGGCGACCGCAACCTCGGCGCGGACCCGGCAAGCGGCGCAGCGATCGAGCTGAAGACCGGCCCCTACGGCCCCTATGTCCAACGCGCCGGAGCCGCGGAAACCGACAAGCCGGAACGGACTTCCCTGCCACGCGGGCTGGACCCGGACTCGGTCGATCTCGCGATCGCGCTGAAACTGCTGTCCCTGCCGCGCGACATCGCAACCCATCCGGCCAACGGCAAACCCATTACCGGCGCCATCGGACGATACGGTCCCTATGTCCGGAACGAGGGCGTGTATGCGAACCTGGACTCCTGGGAGGAACTGTTCGAAATCGGCGCGAACCGGGCCGTCGCCTTGCTTGCGGAGGCCCGGCAGAAACGCAACGGCGGCGAACAGCGCGCCCTCGGCGAGCATCCGGAGAAGAAGGCGCCCGTCACGACCGGCGCCGGCCGCTACGGCCCGTTCGTCAGGGTCGGCCGCACCTATGCCAGTCTGCCCAAGGACGTGACCGTCGACTCGGTGACGCTGGAACAGGCCGTCGCCCTGCTGGCGCCGAAACTGGCGAAATCCGGCGGCCGGAAACCGGCGGCCGGAAAGAAGCGGACGGCCAGGAAAGACCCGGCCAAGAAAAAGACGGCGGCGAAGGAGCCGCGCCCCGCCAAATCGGCGAACCCGGCCGCTGAATGAGTCCGGCACGGCGTTCCATGCGGGGCGCCGGCATGGCCTTGCAGGCGCGGCGGGCCGGGCACGGAAAGAAGACAGCATGACGGGCAAGCGATCCGCCAGGCCGAGGGGCGCCGCCCCCTTTCCGACCCGCGACCAGGTGCTCGAGTTCATCCGCGAGAGCGACGCCCCGGTCGGCAAGCGCGAAATCGCCCGGGCATTCCGTCTGGCCGGCCCCGACCGCGTCCGCCTGCGCGACCTGCTGAAGGAGATGAAAGAAGAAGGCCTGCTGCCGGAGCGCCGGCGGCACCGGCCGGCCGGCGCGCTGCCCGAGGTGACGGCGATCGAGGTGACGACGGTCACCGGCGACGGCGACGTGATGGCGGCGCCGCTCCGCTGGGACGGCGAGGGCGCACCGCCGCCGATCCGGCTGCTGCCGGAACGCGGCCGCCCGCCGGGTGTCGGCGACCGGGTTCTGGCGCGCCTTTCGGGATCACCGGACGGCACCTGGACCGCCCGCACCATGAAGCGGCTGGACCGCGCGCCGGGCCGGGTGCTGGGCATCTTCAGCGCAGACACCGGCGGCGGCCCGTTCGGCGGCCGGCTGATCCCGACCGACCGGCGCGCGCGCCACGAGATTGCGATCCCGCGCGGGATGGAAGGCGAGGCCCGGGACCGCGATCTGGTCGAGGTCGAGATCGTTCCCGGCAAGCCGCTGGGCCCGCGGCTCGGCCGGGTCGCGGAGAATTTCGGCTCGGCGGCCGGCCCGCATTCGGTCAGCCTGATCTGCATCCACAGCCACGGCATCCCGCACGCTTTTCCGCCGGAAGCGCTTGACGAGGCGGCGCGGCTCGAACCGGCGTCGGACGACGGCCGGCAGGATCTGCGCGCCGTTCCGCTGGTCACCATCGACGGCGAGGATGCGCGGGATTTCGACGACGCGGTCTGGGCCGGGGCGGATACCGCGCCGGACAATCCAGGCGGCTGGAAGCTGATTGTCGCGATCGCCGATGTCGCCCGGTATGTCCGGCCCGGCCGGCCGCTCGACCTCGAAGCGCTCAAGCGCGGCAACTCGGTGTATTTTCCCGACCGGGTCGTGCCGATGCTGCCGGAGCGCCTGTCCAACGACCTCTGTTCCCTGCGCCCGGACGAGGATCGGGCCTGCGTGGCCGCGCATCTTGCGATCGATGCCCGCGGCAGGCCGGTCCGGCACCGGTTCGAGCGCGCTGTCATGCGCTCGGCGGCCCGGCTGACCTACGAACAAGTGCAGCGCGCCCGCGACGGCGATCCGGACCCGGCGACGACGCCGTTGCTTGCATCGGTCATAACACCGCTTTACGGCGCCTACACCGCACTCGCTGCAGCGCGGGCCGACCGCGAGACGCTGGAGCTCGACCTTCCGGAGCGGCAAATTCGGCTCGACGAGGCCGGCCGTGTCACCGACATCCGCGCGGCGCCGCGCTACGACAGCCACCGTCTGATCGAAGAGTTCATGATCGCCGCCAACGTGGCGGCGGCCGAGCACCTGGCGCATCGCGGCAAGCCCTGCATGTACCGGATCCACGAGCCGCCTGCGGCCGACGGATTGGAAACCCTGAAGCTGGCCCTGCGCGATATGGGCGTGCCGCTGCCGGCAAGCGGCTTGAGGCCGGCCGACCTCAACCGCATCCTGGCGCAGACCGCCGGGCTGCCCCAGGGCCGGACAATCCACGAGTTGATCCTGCGCGCCCAGAGCCAGGCGGCCTACAGCCCGGAGAACCGGGGCCATTTCGGCCTTGCCCTGCCGCGCTATGCCCATTTCACCTCGCCGATCCGCCGTTATGCCGACCTGCTGGTGCATCGCGCCATTGTCGGCGGTCTCGCCGAGAGCCGGGCCGGCAGCCGAGGCGACGGATTGCCGGCCGGCGCAGAAGGCGCAATGCGGGATTGGGGCGAGCGGATATCCTCTGCCGAACGCCGGGCCATGGCGGCGGAACGCGATGCCGCCGACCGCTACATGGCCGCTTTCATGCAAGACCGGATCGGCGCCGCATTCGACGCAACCGTTTCCGGCGTCACCCGGGCCGGCCTGTTCGTCACTCTTGTCGAGAACGGCGCCAGCGGGCTGATACCCATGAGCCGGATACCCGACGCCCGTTTTCGTTCCCGCTCGGGGAGGCGCCGATCCGGCGCCGCAAACCGGAACCTCGCCGTACAGATCGGCGAGACGGTGCAGGTGCGGCTGCGCGACGCCGTTCCGGTGACCGGCGGACTGTTGTTCGACGTGCTGGAGGGCGGAAAAACGCCGAAGCATAGACGCAAACGACAGGCAGAATCCGGGCGAAAATAGTTAAGACATTAAAGACACAATTTAACCAAATCTTTCAACCTATTGAAATACCGGAGAAATACTGTTAGAAAGCGATTGACAATTCAGCAAAGTGTGCGAATCCTTCCGCATGCAGGAATTCGCGTATGGCCGGGCGAGGGCAGGATCGGCGTTTCGGCGCACCCTGCGCCCGCAAGGGATGAAATGCGGAAAACCGCATGGCACGGTATGACCGGGCCGAAGAATTCAACGGACGATCGATCGGGCGCTTCATGACGCGCTGGAGCTTGCGATACCTCATCGCCTTTCTTCTGGTCGCGGCAACGGCCTGCGCGAGCCGCGGCGATCTTGCTTCAGCGCCTCTCTCCGAAGGCGGCGAAGCGGTGATCGGCGCAGGCTACCGGTTCATCGAAACCCGCTATATCCGCGACATACCGGTCCGGGTCGTTGCGTTGTCGGGCCTGAAAGGCATGACGAAGATCGACCCGAAGATGCAGGCGGTTCCGTCGGGCGACAGGATCGCCATCCAGCACGGCGGCGCGGTCGTGGCGTTCCTGGAGCAGCCGCCGACCGACGACATTCGCGGCTGGGCCGGGGTCACCGTGCGCGCCTTCGAAATCGCTGGAAAGCGGTCGGTAAAAATCCGCAATGCCCAGCCGGAAGAGGTCTATCGCGCCGTCTTCCGCGCGGCTCTGCTGTCCCTCGACCGCTATTCCCGCTATTCGACCCCTGCCGAAGCCCGGGAAAACCGCGCCTTGCGCGAGGGGTACGGCGGCATAGGCGTTACCATCCGCGCCGAGAATGGTGTCGCGCGGGTCATTTCGGTAATGCCCGGCACACCTGGCGACAAGGCCGGACTCAAGGACAATGACATCATTGCGGCAATCGCCGGCGTCCCGCTTCGGGGCAAGAGCCTGAACTATGTCGTGCGGCGCCTGCGCGGCCCGCGCGGCAGCGAAGTCCGGCTGACGGTCCGGCGCGTTGCGCGAAAACTGCCGCTCACGATCAACGTGACCCGCGCGTTCATCGTGCCGCAGACCGTCATTGCGCGCCGCGCCGGCGATGCGGTCTATCTCCGGATCGTCCGGTTCGGCAACGACACGGCCCGAAAGACATCGGATACCGTGGCGCGGCTGCGCACGAAGATCGGCAAGCGCAAGCTGAGCGGCGCAATCCTCGATCTGCGCAACAACCCGGGCGGGCTGCTGGAACAGGCGATCCTGATATCGGACCTGTTCCTGGACGACGGTGAGATCATGGAATCCCGCGGCCGCCATCCGAAGAGCCGCCGACGCTACGACGCCCGCTATGGCGATGTCTTGCGCGGCAAGCCGATCGTCGTGCTGGTAAACAGCCGCACCGCATCGTCTTCGGAAATCCTCGCCGCAGCGTTGCAGGACAATGGCCGCGCGGTCGTCGTGGGCAGCAATTCCTTCGGCAAGGGCACAGTCCAGAGTGTCGCTTCCCTGCCCAACAGGGGCGAAATAATCCTGACCTGGTCGCGCTTTCACGCGCCATCGGGCTACACGTTGCAGGGACTGGGCGTAAGGCCGAACATTTGCAGCGGAAGCGACCGGCGGAATGCCGGCGCGGCGGAACGGGCCATCGCCCGGCTGATTGCCGGCGAGACCGCGCCGGCCGCCGCGTTCCAAACCTGGCGCCGGCAAATCGAACCGAATTCCGAAAGCGTCCGCGTCCTTCGTGCGGCCTGCCCGGCGCGCGCCCTGGGCGGCGAGCCGGATGTGGAACTGGAAATCGCCCGGCGCCTGCTGTCGACTCCGCGCCTGTACCGGCTGGCCCTGGCGGCCTCGGCGCCGGAACCCGATCGCGCTTCGACGGGGCGGGAACGCGCCGAGGACAGCCCTGTCGACGCGACAAACCTGCGGTAGGCCCGCTCCCGGCATCCGGTTGACAGGCGCAGGGGGGTCCCTATGTTCTGCGCCCTGACACTACCCTCCTCGAACCCGGCGCCCGAACGGCTGACGGGCGGAGTATTCGAACCATGCCCAAGCGCCCCAACACGCAGCAGATCAAGCTCGTCAGCACGGCCGACACCGGCTACTTCTACGTTACGTTCAAGAACCCCAAGAACACGACGGAGAAGCTGGAAAAGAAGAAATACGACCCGGTGGCGCGCAAGCATGTGCTGTTCAAGGAAACCAGGATCAAATAACGTGGAGGCGGACCGCCCGGTCCGCCGGATCGCGAAACGGCAGGAAGCGCCGCCGGTCCCGGTGGCGCTTTTGCTTTTCGGGCCGGGGGCCGGCCCGCCGGGAATGTGATAGGCTGCGCGCCGTGTAACGGGTGACGCGACGCCGCCGATGACCGCCTTTTGCCGCGATTGCGATACCGTGCCCGTCGAGGCTGGTGCGAAGGGCGCTGCCGTTGCCCCCGGCCGGTGCCAGGCTTGCGGCGGCCGGCGCATCGTTTGTCACGACGAGCTGTTCGAACTCGCCATCGCCCATATCGATTGCGACGCCTTTTACGCCAGCGTCGAGAAACGCGACGATCCGGCGCTGCGCGACAGGCCGGTGATTGTCGGCGGCGGACGGCGGGGTGTGGTCTCCGCCGCCTGCTATGTCGCCCGTATCCACGGGATCCATTCTGCGATGCCGATGTTCAAGGCGCTCAAGGCCTGCCCCGAAGCCGTGGTAATCCGGCCCGACATGGCGAAATACCAAGGGGTCGGCAGGGAAATCCGCCGCATGATGGAGGATCTCACCCCGGCAGTCGAACCGGTTTCCATCGACGAGGCCTTTCTCGACCTGTCCGGAACGGCACGGCTGCACGGCGCGCCGCCGGCAGTGGTGCTGGCCGGGCTGGTCCGGCGCATCGAGCGGGAGGCCGGCGTGACCGCTTCGGTGGGATTGAGCTACAACAAGTTCCTCGCCAAGGTCGCTTCCGACCTCGACAAGCCGCGCGGCTTTTCGGTCATCGGCCGGGCCGAGGCGAAGGGATTTCTGGCTGCGCAGCCGGTCGGCATCGTCTGGGGCGTCGGCAAGGCAATGCGCCGAAAGCTGGCGCGCGACGGCATCCGAACGGTCGGGCAGCTTCAGGCGATGGAGGAACGGGATCTCCTGTCCCGTTACGGCAGCCTGGGCAGCCGCCTCTACAATTTCTCGCGCGGCGAGGACAGCCGCCGGATCGATCGCGGCGGCAAAGCGAAAAGCGTTTCATCGGAGACCACCTTCAACGAAGATCTGTCCGACGCGGCGGCCCTCGAGGCCCGGCTTTGGCCGCTGTGCGAAACGGTTTCGCGCCGCATGAAAGCCGCCGGCCTCGCCGGCCGCACCCTGACCCTGAAACTGAAGACCGCCGGGTTCCGGACACGGACCCGCCGCCGTCAGACCGGCGCACCGACCCAGCTTGCCGAAGACATGTACCGGGCCGCCCTCCCCATGCTCGACGGCGAATGCGACGGCACTGCCTTCCGGCTGATCGGTATCGGCCTGAGCGACCTGTCGCCCGCCGAAGACGCCGCGGCAGACCTGCTCGACGCCGACGCCCGCAAACGCGCCGCGGCCGAACACGCCATCGATGCCGTGCGGGACAAACTCGGCGGCGACGCTATCGCGAAAGGCAGGAGTCTGCGCGCACCCGGCCGGCAGCGCGATTGACCTGCGCGCCTCAGCACTCCGGCCGCGCGAGCGGCTCGATCGCCTTGAGGGTGCCGGTCAGGGAAAAGGCGCCGTAATCGAGCACCATGTCGCGCGCAACGCCGCTGTCGGTGAAATGCGCACGGAATGTGTAGGTCGGGCGGCGGTCCGCCGCTTCCGGCGCAAAATAGGAGACCCGCATCAGCCAGCCGGGCCGACGCAGTATGGGCCTCGGCTCCGCGACGCCCGGCGAAGGCCTGCTGCCCAATATCACGACGTTGATGCCGCTGTGCCGGCCGCCTTCTTCCGATCCGTCGAACACCGTCGACCAGATCGACCGGCGGCCCCGTTCGGCGGCGCGGACGATTTCGAGAAAATGTCGGGTCGGGAAGACGGTGCCGGCCGGCAAGGCGATCCGGGCCGGTTCCGGTTCGCGGATTTCGACGACGCCCGGCGCCCCTGCCCGGCCGAGTGTGGCGACGCCCGAGAGCCGTTCCGTGACGGTGCCGTCGGAAGACGTCACAACCGAGAATGACAGGCGCCGGCCGTTCCGCGCCTCGACCAGGATGGAGTTGGTTTCGGTTTCCTCCGCCTCCCGGTCGTTGCGCGTAATGCGGAGCTTGAACCGCTGGCGTATCCGCCAGGCCGTGCAGGTCTCGTGGAATTCATAGAAAATGGCGCCCTCGGCGTGGGCGAGATTGGCGGCGGAGCGCACCCGGTCGACCGCCAGGGCATAGATCGCCTTGTGCGGGGACTGGCGGCCGGCCAGTTCCTCCAGACCCTCGGCGACCGCTCCACTTGCCAACGGTAGCGACCAGAGCGCTGCGAGGCAGGCCGCTACGGCTCTAATCGAGGAAAACTGCTGCATCGTTCGCCCGTTGGGAATTCCGGCAATCCGGCGGCAACCCGGGCCGGGGCCGGAACCCACCCGTGCAGGATAAGCCGTGCAGCAATCGGGGCAAAGCCCGATATCGTCGGGCAATTCGGCGAGTACGCCCTATTGTGCTTTCGCTTTGGGCGGCATCTGCAGCCGGAGATGCAATTCGCGCAGCCGCTCCCCCGGCGCCTCGGCCGGTGCACTCATCATCAGGTCCTCGGCCTGCTGGTTCATCGGGAAGGCGATGACCTCGCGGATGTTGGGCTCGTCGGCGAGCAGCATGACGATGCGGTCGATGCCCGGCGCCGAGCCGCCATGGGGCGGCGCCCCGAATTTCAGCGCATTCAGCATGCCGGAGAAATGCTCTTCCAGGTCGGCCGCCGAATAGCCGGCGATCTCGAACGCCTTGACCATGATCTCCGGCCGGTGGTTCCGGATCGCGCCGGACGACAGCTCCACGCCGTTGCAGACGATGTCGTACTGGAAGGCCTTGATGGTCAGCGGATCGTCCCGCTCCAGCGCCTCCAGCCCGCCCTGGGGCATGGAGAAGGGGTTGTGGCTGAAATCGAGCCGGCCGGTCGCCTCGTCGATCTCGTACATCGGGAAATCGACGATCCAGCAGAAGTCGAACCGGTCCTGCGCGATCAGGCCGCGATCCTCGCCGACCTTCGTGCGCACGGTGCCGGCAAATTCGGCCGCGGCCTTGGGCTTGTCGCAGACGAAGAAGACGGCGTCGCCGTCGCCCGCCCCGGTGGCCTCGGCAATCTGGGCGACGCGGTCCGCCCCGATATTGTTGGCGATCGGCCCGGCGCCCGCGCCGTCGCGCCAGAAGATATAGCCGAGGCCCGGCTTGCCCTCGTCCTGCGCCCAACCGTTCATCCGGTCGCAGAAGGCGCGGCTGCCGGCGCCCGGCCCCGGGATCGCGCGCACGACGCTGCCCTGCTCGATCAGCCGGGCGAAAATCTTGAAGCCGGAGCCGCGGAAGGCCTCGGTGACGTCGGCGATTTCGATGGGGTTGCGCAGGTCCGGCTTGTCGGTGCCGTATTTCAGCATCGCCGCGTCGAACGGGAGGCGCGGAAAGGGCGGGGCGGTCACCGCCCGGCCGTCGCCGAATTCCTCGAACACGCCGTGCAGCACCGGCTCCAGGGCGGCGAACACGTCCTCCTGGGTGACGAAGCTCATCTCGAAATCGAGCTGGTAGAACTCGCCGGGCGAGCGGTCGGCGCGCGCGTCCTCGTCGCGGAAGCAGGGCGCGATCTGGAAATACCTGTCGAAGCCGGCGATCATCAGCAGCTGTTTGAACATCTGCGGCGCCTGGGGCAGCGCATAGAAGCGGCCGGGATGGAGGCGCGACGGCACCAGATAATCGCGCGCGCCCTCGGGCGAGCCGGCGGTCAGGATCGGCGTCTGGAACTCGCGGAAGCCCTGGTCGATCATGCGCCGGCGGATCGAGGCGATGACGTCCGAGCGGAGCGCAATGTTGCGCTGCATCTTTTCGCGCCGCAGGTCGAGATAGCGGTGGCGCAGGCGGACCTCCTCGCCATAGTCGGTATCGCTGTTGACCTGGAGCGGCAGCGGCGCGGCGGCCGATTCGACGTGCGCTTCTGCGACCTTCACCTCGACATGCCCGGTCGGCAGGTTCGTGTTGACCGTGTCGTCCGAGCGCCCGACCACCGGGCCGGTCACGGTCAGCACGCTTTCCAGCTTGACCTCGTCCATGACCGCGAAAGCCGGATCGCCGGTCTCGGCGACGCACTGGGTCACGCCAAAATGGTCGCGCAGGTCGAGGAACAGCAGGTTGCCGTGATCGCGCTTGCGGTGGACCCAGCCGGAAAGGCGGACCGTCTGCCCCGTGTCTCCGGCGCGCAGCGCGCCGCAGGTATGCGTGCGAAAGGGATGCATCGAAAGCGCCCGGCGTGGTCGACTCTGTATGGGAAAATGCGGCAGGCCCCGCGGCGGGACCCGCAGCGGACAAGTAGCGACCGGCGGGGGCCTGTCAAGCGGCGGGATGACCGCGCTATGGTGGGCAGGCCGGTCCGAGCCGGCGCCAAAAGGGGGAGATGCCGATGACCGGCAGAGACGCGCTGATCGCCGAACTGGTCACCGCCAACCGGATCCTGGCGCACGAAGGCGTGGTCGACGGTTTCGGCCATGTCAGCCTGCGCGATCCGGACGACGCCGGCCGCTACCTGATCTCGGTCTCGCGCAGCCCGGAACTGGTCGACGAAACGGATATCGTCACACTTGGCCTGGACGGCGCGCCGGCCGGGCCTTCGGCCGGCGAGCGCCGCCCGCTCTATATCGAGCGGCCGATCCACGGCGCGATCTATGCCGCGCGCCCGGACGTCGGCTGCATCGTCCACAATCACAGCCTGTCGGTGATCCCCTTCGGGGTGACCGGCGCGCCGCTCCGGCCGGTCTTCCATATGGCGTCGGGCATCGGCGACACGGTGCCGGTCTGGGATATCGCCGAGCGGTTCGGCGATACCAACATGCTGGTCACGACCATGGACCAGGGCGAAGACCTGGCGCGGACGCTCGCGGGCAACGGCGTCGCCCTGATGCGCGGCCACGGCTGCGTCGTCGCCGGCGCCGGCCTGCGCGACACGGTGATGAAGGCGATCTATCTCGAGACCAACGCGGCGCTCCTGCTCGCCGCCCGGCCGCTTGGCGAAATCCGCTTCCTGTCCCCCGGCGAAATGGCGCGGTCCTGGGCGACCAACACCGGCGCCGACCCGCTCAAGCGCGCCTGGGACTACTGGGCCGCCCGCGCCGGCCGGCCGGAAAGCGTTCGGGAGTAAAACTTTCGAACTTCAGCCCCCTTCGATACGCCGCTTCGCAGCTACTCAGGGTGAGGGGAAGGTGTTTCGGCGCTCTCACTCACTGCAATATTTCCTCATCCCGAGTAGGCGCGCTTGCGCGCCGTATCGATGGACGTCATCCGCACAGCGCGAGATCGACGGCGACGGCGATCTTGCCGGTCTGCCGGCCGGATTCGAGATAGGCCAGGCCGTCCGGCACCTCCTCGAGCGACACGACCCGGTCGATCACCGGCACGAACAGCTTGCGCTCGGCGGCGTCGACCAGGGTGCGGAACTCCTCGAAGTTGCCGATGGTCACGCCGATGATGTGCAGCTGGCGGATGAAGACCCGCTGGAGATCGGCCGGCGGGTTCGGCCCGGTGGTTGCGCCGAACACGACGAGGCGCCCGCCGCCGACCAGCGCCTTGAGCGACGTGCCCCAAGTGTCGGCGCCGACATTCTCGATCACGACGTCGACGCCGCGCCGGCCGGTGATCCGGCGCACCTCGGCCAGCACGTCCTGCTCGCGGTAGTTTATGGTATGCGTCGCGCCGCGTTCGCGCGCCGCCGCCAGCTTGGCCTCCGACGACGAGGTGACGATGGTCCTGGCGCGGCGCATGGCGCAGAACTGCAGGGCCGCCGTCGAGCCGCCGCCGCCGACGCCGTGGATCAGCACCCAGTCCGCCGAGTTCACCCGGCCGGCCGTCGTCACCGCGCGCCAGGCCGTGAGATAGGCGGTCGGCAGCACCGCCGCCTCCAGAAATCCGAGATCGTCGGCGATCGGGAAGGCGCAGGCCTCCGGCATCGCGATATACTCGGCGAAGCAGCCGTCGATATTCTCGCCGGGAATGGCGCGGGAGAAGGACAGCATCTGGTCGCCGCGCCGGGTGAACTCGTCGAGCCCGTAACGCGCCGGGTAGATCACGACCCGTTCGCCGACGCCGCGCGCCGTGCAGCCGGGGCCGAGCGCCTCGATGACGCCGGCGCCGTCGACGCCCAGCGTGAGCGGCAGGCCGTGGCGGAAGCCCGAGCCGTCGTTCGCCATGTAGAGGTCGACCCGGTTCAGGCCGGCCGCCGCGATCCGGATCAGCACCTCGCCGTGGCCCGGTTCCGGCTTCGGCCGGCGGCCGACCGTCAGGCTGCCGATCCCCTCATGCCCCTCCAGAAAGGCGGCGCGCATCGTCACAGTCATGCTTTTCCCCGTTCAAGCCCGCATGTGCCGGTTGCTTGCGGGCGATGCAACGCGGGGCCAAGGATTTTTTTGCCGCGACGGCGGCGGAACGACGGCGGCGGAGCGACGGCGGCGGAGCGCCTGCGAGCGGAACAGAAGAGCGGGCGCGACGCTGACGGGCGGACATAAGGTGTCGGCCAGCGGGAAACGGCCGGACGCCAGCGCATGGCCGCACCGGCAGCTTCAATAATTGTCGATTGCTCACTCTAATATATTATCTTATAACATATTAGGAATTACCCGCCTGACGGAGCATCGGCGATGAACCGCCCGAAATCCTGGAATGCGCGCGTCGGAACCGCCGCCCTGGTCGTTCCCGCGCTGGTCCTTGCCGCCGCCGGCGCGACGGCGCGGGCCGAGGCGCCGCGGGTCGTGGCCACCATCAAGCCGATCCATGCGCTGGTTGCATCGGTGATGGACGGGATCGGAACGCCGGCTCTGCTGCTCAAGGGTTCGATATCGCCGCACGGCGTCAGCCTGAGGCCGTCGCAGGCGCGCCTGCTGTCCGAGGCCGGGGTGGTGGTCTGGACCGGACCGGCGCTTGAGCAGTCCGTCGCGAAAATCGTGAAGAACCTGGCCGGGAAGGCGATTTCGGTTCCGCTTCAGGATGCAAAGGGCGTCCGGCTCTACAAGCTGCGCGAAGGCGGGCTGTGGGAGGGGCACGACGACGATCACGGCCATATGGACGATGGCCACAAGGACCATGACGACGACCACAAGGACGAGGCCGGCAAAGGCCATGACGACCATGACGGGGAACGCGCCGATATCGACGCGCATATCTGGCTCGACCCGCACAACGCGATCGCCATGACCCGGGCGATCGCCGGTGCGCTGGCCCGCGCCGACGCGGCGAACGCCGCCGCCTACCGAGCCAACGCGGCCGCGACGATCACCCGGCTGAAGGCGCTGGACGACGGGATCGCCAAGGCGCTCCGCCCGGTCCGGAAGAAGCGCTACATCGTCTTCCACGACGCCTATCAGTATTTCGAGAAACGCTACCGCCTGACGCCGGCCGGCTCGATCACTGTCGATCCGCACCGCGCGCCGTCGCCGCGCCGCCTCTACGAAATCCGGTCGCACATTCTCGCGCGCAGGGCGTCCTGCGTGTTCCGCGAGCCGCAATTCACGCCGAAAATCGTCAATGTCCTGGTCCGGGGCACGTCTGCCAGGGTCGGAACGCTGGATCCGGTCGGCGCCGCGCTGCCCGCCGGCAAGGGCGCCTACGAAATCCTCCTGAACCGTCTCGTCGCCAATCTGCGCGCCTGCCTCACGGGCTAGGGCTGCCGGCGACGTCTGCTGCTCCGCCAGGAACGCGAGAGCAATCGAACATTATATTATCAAGTAATGCGTGTGGGAGATGAGGAAATGCGAAATGAAACCGGACATCGCAGGGCCCGCCCCCTTGTCCTGTCTACGCTGGCAGGCGCCCTGCTGACCGCAGTCGCTTCGGCCTCGTTCAGCGCCCAGGCGGTCGCGCAGACCAGCGCGCAACGCCTCAAGCTGCTGGAACAGACGGTCAAGGAGCTGCTGGAGCGCGACGAGGCGCGCGAGCGCAAAATGAAAGAGATGCAGGCCGAACTGAAGCGGCTGCGCCGGGGGCGCGGTCTCGCCACCGTGGCGCCCAAAGACAAACCGGCAGCGGGCGACCGCGACGACGACGGCCACGACCACGGCAAGAAACCGGCCGCCGGCAAGGAAGAGATGGCGGGCGGCAAGAAGGCCGGGGACGATCACGGGCACGACCATAAACCCGGCGAGGACTCCGCCATGCATGACGACGACCGTGCCGCGGAGGTCTGGTCGGCCCGGGTCGGCGACGGCGTGCTGCGCCTGAAGCGCCTCGGTCTGGATTTGGATTTCGCCATGGGCGCCAGCACGGCCAAGAACGAGGACATGGAATCCCTGTTCGGCGGCCATCACGATCCCAAGCGGACCGGCTTCACGCTGCAGTCCGCCGACCTCTCGGTGACCGGCAGCTACGATCCCTATTTCGACGCCTTCTTCAATGCCACCCTGACCGTAGACGGGGAGGGTGAAACCGGCCTGGAGATCGAGGAAGCCTGGGTCCGCTCGAAATGGCTGCGCGGCGGCGTGCGCCTGCAGGCCGGACAGTTTTACGCCCCCTTCGGCATCGTCAACCGGACGCACCTGCACGACTGGGCCTGGCAGACCCAGCCGATCGTCTCGACGCGGGTGTTCGGCGCCGACGGCGCCCGCGGGCTGGGCGTCCAGGCGGAAGCCCGGCTGTCCGAAGGTGCGTGGCGCAGTTCCCTGTTCGTGAGCATGCAGAACCGGCGCAGCATCCATGCGCACGGCGAGGAAGAGGAAGCGATTTTTCATCATACGCACGACAGCACAACCGGAGAGGTAATACCTGAGGAGGAGGAGGACGGCCACGCCCACGAGGAGGCCGAGACCGACGCCGACGGGCCGGAGGATTTCGCCTACACGATCCGGATGGCAAACCGGGTAACGGTATCGCCGCGAACGACGTTTGCGTTCGGCGGTTCCGCGATGTTCGAGCCGAATCCTGACGGCCACGACAGCCGGGTCTCGATCATCGGCGCCGACGTCAAGATAAGCCATCGCCTGCCCTCGAAGAACCGGATCGTCCTGGCCGCCGAATACCTGCACCGGACCTCCAAGGCGCCCGAAGCCGAGCATGAGGAAGAAGGGGAGGAGGGCGTCGAAGACGAGGAGCCCCACGACGAACGGATCGGCCTGCGGGACTACGGCTTCTATCTTCAGGGCATGTGGTATACGCCGGACGGCTGGGGCCTCGGCCTGCGCTACGAACGTGTCTCCAGCCACGGCGGCGACGCCGAAGCGCGCGCGGCCAACCCGATGCGCGGCGTCCGGACCCGGATTTCCCCGCTGCTGCTCTGGCAGTTTTCCGAACTCGGCCGGCTCAAGCTGCAATACAACATGGACCGCACCGAATTCCTGGAAAAGAAAAACGCGCACTCGGTGTTCCTGAGCGCCAGCTGGTCCTTCGGCCTCGGAGCGCCGGACCACGCGGGCCACGGTCACTGACGCGGTCGGGGGCGGCCCGGGGACGTCCGTCCCTCGGGCGATCCTCCCTTAAGCGATCCGGGAGCGATCCGGGCGCGGTCCGGGGGCGGCGGATCGATCGTCTTGCAGGGCTACCTGTGGCCGCATAAGTTAGAGCGATTCCGGCCCGGCGGGCTTGACGGGACTGCGACCGACTATGCGCAAACAGGGTGCAAAGATTCAATCGGACGTGTTGATGGCGCTCCGCCGTCAGGCCAAGCCGCTGTCCGCCTATGAAATCCTCGCCCGGCTCAACCGGCGGGACGGCAAGCTCGCGCCGCCGACGGTTTACCGTGCGCTCGCTTCGCTGATCGAGCAGGGCCGGGTTCACCGGATCGAATCGATCAATGCTTACGTCGCCTGCCAGAGCGTCGGGCACGCCCAGGCTTCGGTGCTGTCGATCTGCGACGAATGCGGCGGCGTCGGCGAGCATCTCGACGGCGATATCCTGCGCAACCTCACGGCGCTCGCCGAGCGGTCCGGCTTCCTGCCGTCGCATCTCGTCATCGAGGTCCACGGCCGCTGCACCGACTGCGGCACCGCCGCAGCGCAATAGGGCGCGCCACGGTAGCGCCTTTCCGGAAGCGTTCGGGCCTCGAATCGGACAGCGCGACGACTCGGCAGCATCCCCGTCGGGACTGAGTGAACTACCGCACTTGACATTCGACTCTTCCCAACAATATTGTTGCCAACATGTTTGTTGGGAAATGAGCCGTGCTGAAAAAAGGCGGAAGCAACTGGGTCGAAGGCGACCGTTTCTTCGATCGTGATTCTGAACTCGAGGCGCTCGAAGAGCGGGTGCGGGACGGAACCCACACCCTGCTGACCGCGCAGCGGCGCATGGGCAAGACGAGCCTTGTGCGGGAATTGTTGAGACGGCTGAAGGCGGACAAGAAATTCGAGACGGTCTTCGTCGATCTTGAAGCCGCCGCAGACCCGGCCGACGCGATCGCCGAGATTTGCGTACAGGCGAGGCCGCTAAGTGGGGCCTGGGGCCGGATCAAAGAAATATTCACCAACATCCTCAAAGAGGCCGGCGAACATTTCGAGGAACTGGCTGTCGCAGACATGAAGGTGAAGCTGCGCGCCGGGATCGACGCGGGAAACTGGCCGCAGCGCGGCGATGCAGTCTTCGCGGCGCTGGCGTCGGGCGACCGGCCGGTTGTCCTGGCCATCGATGAATTGCCGATCCTCGTCAACCGGCTGCTCAAAGACGACAGGGATCGAATCACGCCGCAAGGGAAGCTGGCGGCGGACGAATTTCTGAGCTGGTTGCGCAAGAACGGCCAGAACCATCGCGGACGGGTTTCCATGATCCTGTCCGGCAGCGTCGGCCTCGAACCGCTTTTGGAACAGGCGGGGCTGTCTGCACACGCCAACATCTATTCCGCCCACGACCTCAAACCCTGGAGCGAAGAAACCGCCGCGTCCTGCCTGGAGGCGCTGGCCAAGTCATACCGGGTCGGTCTCCCGGAGGGGATTCGTCGGGACATGTGCCGGCGGCTGCGCTGCTGCATCCCGCATCATGTCCAGATGTTCTTCGACAAGCTGCACGATCATCTGCGCCGCGCCGACCGGCTGGAAGCGTCGCCGGACGATGTCGAATGGGTCTATGCCCATGAGATGCTGGGCGTCCGGGGGCAGGCAGACCTGCAGCATTACGAGGGTCGCTTGCGGACGATCCTCGGAAGAGCAGGCTATCCGGTCGCCCTCGAGTTGTTGACGGCAACTGCCGTCGAAGGCCGTCTTGAAGGCAATGCCGTCGACCTTTATCGGGCCCACTACTCGGCACAGGAAGCAGATGACGGGGACGGCATCCCGTCGGTCGCGGACGTGCTGCATGTGCTGCAGCATGACGGCTACCTGGAACGGCAGGACGGCGGCTACCGGTTCGTTTCCGCCCTCCTCGAAGACTGGTGGCGCAGCCGCTACGGCGAGAACTTCGTGCCTGTCGTCGATTCCGAACCACGCGGCGGGGGAGCGGGCCGATGACCGTGACCGCCAGAAAATACAATCCGGGATTCCTCTCTGACGACGACCTCGTCGCGTCCTTCTGCGTGCGGACGGATGAATTCGCCTCGATGATCGAAGCCCTGCGCGAGCCCTCGGGCAATGCGAACACGCACCAGATCGTCATCGGCCCGCGCGGCAGCGGAAAGACGAGTCTGCTGTTACGGGTCGCAGCCGAAATACGCCGGGATGCGGACCTCTCCGTACGCTTCTTCCCGATCGTCTTTGCCGAGGAAAGCTACGAGGTCTCGACCGCGGGCGAATTCTGGCTCGAATGCCTGTCGCGCCTCGCCGACCAGGCACCGCCCTGCGAAGACACCCCGGACCTGCGCCGTACCCATGAGGAACTGCGGCAAATCGAAGACGACCGGACCCTCGGCGACCGTTGCCTCGGCGTCCTCCAGGATTTCGCGGACAGGGAAGGCAGGCGCCTCGTCCTGATCGTCGAAAATCTCAACATGATGTTCGGGGACTTCGCAGACAAAGACACCGGATGGCGGCTGCGCCACATTCTCCAGAACGAACCGCGTCTTCTCCTCCTCGCCAGCGCAACCAGCCGGTTCGACGCGATAGACAACCCGAAACAGGCGCTCTACGACCTGTTCAGGCAGCTGACATTGCGCCCGCTCGATACCGGCGACTGCGCGGCCTTGTGGCGGGCGGTTTCCGGCCAGGACCGCGCCGCGCAAACGATTCAGGCGTTACGGATTCTGACTGGCGGCAGCCCGCGTTTGCTGACTATCGTGGCCCGCTTCGGCGGCAAGCTGTCGTTCCGCGAACTGATGGCGGATCTTCTCGATCTGGTCGACGACCACACCGAGTATTTCAAGAGCCATCTCGATGCGCTCCCCGCGCAGGAGCGGCGGGTCTATCTCGCCCTGGCCGAGCTCTGGAAACCGGCGACGACACGGGAAATAGCCGAAAGGGCGAGGCTAGACACCAGCAAGTGCAGCGCGCATTTGGCACGTTTGACTGACCGGGGCGCCGTGGAAGTGACGGGGGGAAGTAAGCGGCGCAAGCTCTACTACCTGTCCGAACGGCTCTACAATATTTACTACCTGATGCGCCGCGCCCGTGGCCCGGCGCCGATGATCGATGCGCTAATCCGCTTCATGGAGGGGTGGTTTTCGACTGACGAACTGAAGGAATTTGGGGCCCGGCTGGCGCGGGAGGCAACGAGTTTCGATGTCATGACGCTGACATTTTCACGGATGGCGTTCGCGCAGCTTATCGAACTGCCCTCCCTGGCAGCGCACCGCGAAGAACTACTTTCGATCGCACAGCCTACTCTCTCTGACCGGTCTGGCGAATTTTTTGCCGCTTCTGCAGCGCCATCTGCCGCAAAGGAGCTTTTCGGGAAAGCGCTGAAACTGGCGGAAATTGGCCGGTTGCAGGATGCGGTCGATGCCTGGGATCAGGTCATCCAGCGTTTCGGAACGAGCGAAACGAAAGCCGACCTCGATCAGGTCTCGCTGGCACTGGTCAACAAGGGAGTTGCCCTCGGCCGGTTGGGGCTGGCGGAGGAAGCGCTCGCCGTTTGGAATCAAGTCGTACACCGCTTCGGGGCAAATGATCGAAATGCGCATCCGCAGGCAGCGGCGACGGCGCTCGCCTGCATTGGCGGAATGCTTGGCAATTTGGGGCGTCACAAGGACGCATTGGACGCATGGAACGAGGTCAAGGAGCGTTTCGGCGCGAGCCGGACACCGGCACTTCGCGGATTGGTAGCGAACACCTTAGTGGGGAGGGCTGTCGCGCTCGTTTGGTTGGCGCGGCCCCAAGAGGCACTGGAATCCTGCGATGAAGTCGTGAGGCGCTTCGGCGGCCGCGATGAACCAGCGCTTCTCGGCGTAGTGGCAGCAGCCATGGTCGGTCGAGGACATGCATTTGTGGCTTTGAATAAGGTAAACGAGGCAGTGTCAGCGTGGGACGAGGTGATAGAGCGCTTCGAACACGCCGAAGCTCCGGAGGTTCTCGAACAGGTCGCTTCCGCGCTTGCCAATATCGGCGCAGCGCTCTTCCAGCTGGGCCGGATAAAGGAATCCCTGGCTGCTTTGGAGGCGGTTGTGAAGCGCTTTAGGTCCAGCGATGTGCCGATGCTTCGTGAAATCGTTGCGGGTTCTCTGGTCAATAAAGGCAACGTACTTTCAGCGCTGAATAAGAAGACGGAAGCCCTCGCATCCTGGGATGAGGCCATACGGCGATACCAAATTATTGAAGAACCGGTAGAGGTAGAAACCTTCGCTTTGGCCCTGATGAACAAAGCCGCTATCTTGGTTCATTCGGGCCGAATGGAGAACGCGCTGGCCGCGTGGGGCGAAGTAGTCGAGCGCTTCGCGAGCAGCGATCAGCTCCGATTGCTCAGTACGGTCGCGAATGCCCTGAAGAACAGCGGCGCCCTTCTGGAACAACTGGGCCGATTTGAAGAGGCGCTCGCGGTTTGGGTTCAGGCCGAAGAACGGCTCGGGACGAGTGAAGCGCCGGAATTAATCGAAATCGTTGCAAAATCCTTCGTGCACATTTCGGCTAACCTGTTCGAACTGAACCGGCCGGAGGAGGCCTTGGCAGCCTGCGACCGGGCGGTGGAACGGTACGGAAGCAGCACCGCGCCGGAGGTTCTCGATGCCGTTGCCGGCGTCCTGGTCAACAAGGGCGTCGTACTCGTACGGTCGAACCGAAACGAAGAAGCTCTGGCTGTCTGGAGCGACATAGTTCAGCGCTTGGAAAACAATGACGTACCGGGACTGCAAAAGCAGGTCGCGACGGCTCTTGTCAGCAAGGGCGCGACGCTGTTCGGACTGAACCGGCTGGAAGAAGCGGTCACTGCTTGGAACGAGGTCGTTCGGCGTTTCGGAGCGCGCGACCAAAAGTTGTATGGTGAAGAAATTGCGAGGGCGCTCCTTAACAAGGTCGTGGTGCTGGATTCATTGGACCGGCTGGATGAGGCACTTGCTGTCTATAACGAAGTACTCGAACGATTCGATGGTCTGGATGAGCCGTTTGCGTTTGAAGCCGTCGCCGAATCTCTCATCAACAAGGGTACGTTGCTTTTCCATTTAGACAGGATTGAAGATGCGCTGGAAGTATGGAGCAAGGTCGTAGATCGTTATGAAGCCAGCGAAACGCCGACACTCCGCAATGCCGCGGAAGTCGCGCTGTATGAGAGTGCCGATTACGAGTTGGAGAGCGGTCGGCCGACAATGGCCAGAGAATTGGTCGATCGAGCGTTTCGGAGCGAGAAAACGGGTTTTCCCGTAACCAGAGTACACTGTCACCTGATACGCGCGTTGGCCCATCTGGCAGAAAGAGAGGACGCAGCCTGCGCACGGGATATCGAGTCTACGCTTGCGATCCTTTCGGCCCTGAGCCCGCTCCCGCAAGACGCCCTGAACCGCTTGACAGCGCTCGCCGTCGATCTCGGCCCGGAGAAAATGCGCGACCTTGTCGTGGCGTCGCCGGCGGCCGATCTGCTGCTGCCGCTGACGACGGCGCTGGAGCTGGAGCTCGGGGAAGAACCGCGGGTGGCGAGGGAAGTCGAGGAGGTCGCCGAAGACATCCGGCGCGACATGGCGGAGCGGCGAAAGGCGAAGAGCGCCTGATCCGGCGGATCGAACGCCGCCCCCCTCCCCCGTATCGGTTCGCGCCCGCCCGCGGGCCCCTACCGCTGCCGCGCCGCGCCCGCCACGTCCAGGGCGGCTTCGCGGACGGCTTCGTTGTAGGTCGGGTGGGCGTGGAAGCAGCGGGCGAGGTCTTCAGCGCAGCCGCCGAACTCCATGACGTTGACGACCTCGTGGATCGTGTTGCCGGCCTCCGGCCCGACGATATGGGCGCCGAGAATGCGCCCGGTCCCGGCGTCGGCGAGAATCTTGACCATGCCGTCGGTCTCGCCGGTGCAGATCGCCCGGCTGTTGGCGCCGAACGGGAATTTGCCGGCCCTGTAGGCGATCCCCGCCTCCTTCAACTGCTCCTCCGTCTTGCCGACGCTGGCAACCTCGGGCCAGGTATAGACAATGCCGGGCACCGTCTCGTAGTTGACATGGCCGGCCTGGCCGGCCAGCAGCTCGGCGAGCGCGACGCCCTCCTCCTCCGCCTTGTGGGCCAGCATCGGGCCGGGCACGACATCGCCGATGGCGTAGACGCCGTCGGCCGCGGTGCGGAAACGCCCGTCGACCGGGATGAAGCCGCGCGCGTCGGTCTCGATGCCGGCGCTCTCCAGGCCCAGTCCCTCGGTGAAGGGCCGGCGGCCGATCGCGACCAGCACGACCTCCGCTTTCAGGCTCTCGGCGTCGCCGCCCCCCTTACCCGTTGGCGCCGGCTCGACGGTGAGCGTCACGCCGCCGCGCGCGGCCTTCGCGCCGGTCACCTTGCGGCCGAGGCGGAACGCCAGCCCCTGTTTCTTCAGGATGCGCTGGACCTGTTTGGCGATCTCGCCGTCCATGCCGGGCAGGATGCGGTCGAGAAACTCGACCACGGTGACCTGCGCGCCGAGCCGCGCCCAGACCGAGCCCATCTCCAGGCCGATATAGCCGGCGCCGATCACCGCCAGCGTCTTCGGCACTGTGCCGAGGGCGAGCGCGCCGGTCGACGAGACGATGCGCGTCTCGTCGATCTCAACGCCCGGCAGCGGCATGACGTCCGAGCCGGTGGCGATGACGATATGCTTTGCCGCGTAGCGTTCGCCGCCGACCTCGACCGCGCCGTCGCCGGCGAGCCGGCCGCGGCCTTTCAGGTGGTCGATCCCGTTCTTCCTGAACAGGTAAGCGACGCCCTTCGTCAGCTTGTCGACCACGCCGTCCTTGCGCGCCATCATGGCCCCGAGGTTCAGCGTCGCCGTCGCCTCGATGCCGTGCTCCGCCAGGCCATGCTGCGCCTCGGCAAACTTCTCCGAGCTCTGCAGCAGCGCCTTGGACGGGATGCAGCCGACATTGAGGCAGGTGCCGCCCAGGGTCTCCCGCTGCTCGGCGACCGCCACGCGCATCCCGAGCTGCGCGCACCGGATGGCGCAGACATAGCCGCCGGGCCCGGCGCCGATGACGATGACGTCGTAGCTGTTGCTTTCGGTCATGGACTTCTTCCGGTCTGTTGGGAGCGGGGTCGGATTACCGATGCCCGGGCGCGGCCTTCATGGAGATAAAGATAGAAGGGCCGCGCCGAATACAAGCGGACACAAGGGCCGGCTGGAGCGCCCCACCGCTGGCGCTGGCCGGCCCGCTTCCCTATGTTAACGCAAGATCGGACCGGCGGCAGACGGAGAACCCATGGACGCAGTCTTCCAGAGCATCCTGAGCGGGGCGCCGTTTCTGCTGCTCCATGCCGGCGTCACCATCGCCATGCTGGTGGTCGGCGTCACCCTCTACATGTGGATGACGCCCTATGAGGATATCGGCCAGATCCGCGCCGGCAACAGCGCCGCCGGCATCGCGCTGGGCGGCGCGATCCTCGGCATGGCGATCCCGCTGGCGATCACCCTGCGCGGCAGCGTCAACCTGTGGGACATCGTGCTCTGGGGCGTGCTGATCGTGATCCTCCAGATGGCGGTGTTCAAGGTCATGGACCTGATCCTCAAGGACCTGCCGAAGCGGATCGAGAACGGCGAGATCGGCGCGGCGGTCCTGCTGTCCTGCGCCAAGATCTCGGTCGGCGCGATCAACGCCGCGGCCATCGCGGTGTAGCGGCGGCCTCCGGTTCGCGATGCGGCGCACCCCTTTCATCGCCATCCTGCTGATCGTGGTTGCCGGCCTGTCGGACCTGCTCCTGCCGGGCGACGGCCGGCAGGCGCGCGACGAGAACCGGACGCGCCGGCCCAATCCGGGACAGTTCGAGCGCCGCGACGACACGGCCCGGCGCGAGGCCTGGAAGCCGCCCCGGGACTCCGGCGGCAGCGGCAGCCTGGAAGCGCCCTCGGCGCGCGATCCGGCCATCAGCGTCGCCATACCGTCCGACAAGAGCAATTCCATCGGCACGGCCTTCTCCCTCGACCGCAAGGGCGTCTGGATGACGGCGCGCCATGTCGTCGATGGCTGCGCCCGGGTGCTGATCGTCACCGGCCCGCGCCGCGGCGTGCGGGTCCGGCAGACCTACATCCATCCGCGCGCGGACCTCGCCGTGCTCCAGACCCGCGGCGGCGCGCCGGCGGTCCGCTTCACGGAGCAGACGCTCCGGCGCGGCCAGACCGGCTACCATTTCGGCTATCCCAAGGGCGAGCCGGCGGCGGTGCAATCCACTCTGATCGGGCGGCGGCGCATGCGCTCGGTCGGGCGCTACAACGTGATCGAGCCGGTGGTCGCCTGGGCCGACCGGGTGCGCGTGCCCGACAGCTACGGCGGCCTCGGCGGCATCAGCGGCGGCCCGGCGATGGACGGAAACGGCAACATCATCGGCGTCACGGTCGCCGGCTCGAAGCGGCGCGGCCGGATCTACACCACGGCGCTGACCTCGATCGCCGCGGCGATCGAGCGTTCGGGCGCGCCGGCGGAACGGGGCGGCGGCCGGCGCGGCACGATCGACGGCCGCAACTTCGCCGATTTCGGTGCAACCCTGCGCAAGCGCCTGACCGTGGCGCTGGTCTATTGCGCCGCTTCGGCATGAATCGGGGCATGAGGCGTTGCCGGTGACGGCTGCGCCGGAGCCGCCGGAGCGCCTCGAACGTCCGGTCGAACGTCCGGTCAAACGTCCGGTCGTCGGGGTCGGGGTCGTCGTCTGGAAGGACGGCAGGGTGCTGCTGATCCGGCGCGGCAAGTCGCCGATGCGCGGGCGCTGGAGCCTGCCCGGCGGCCGGCAGGAGCTCGGCGAGACGGTGCGCGAGGCCGCCGTGCGCGAGGTCCGCGAGGAGACCGGCGTCGAGATCCGCCTGGGCGCACTGCTCGACGTGGTCGACACCATACGGCGCAACGACGCCGGCGCGGTCGACCTGCAATACACCCTGGTCGATTTCGACGCCGACTGGACCGCCGGCGAGCCGCAAGCCGCCAGCGACGCCGAGCAGGCCCAATGGGCCGACCCCGGCGATCTGGCGCCCTACCGCCTGTGGAGCGAAACCCTGCGGATCATCGCCCTGTCGCGCGAGCGGCGCGCCCTTCGGGACGGGGCTTCGTAACGCGATCCGTTCGACAGGCCCGGGGCAGGCTCCGACGGATCGCTCCCCGGCCTCTCCACCCGTGCCGCCCCGGCCGGAGCCGTCGGAAAAGGCGGTAGTGGGTCAGTTTGAAATTCCACCCTGTGCAGCCCGACCCTAGCCGTTCGCAGGCCGGCGTGCCACATTGAAGGCATGAGTAGGCCGAAACGACCCCGCGACGCCAACCAACTCGCCAAGAGCATTGTCGACGTGGCGACCGGCGAGATTCAGGAGCCTGAGGCATCCCCAAGGGAGCGGCGCGCTATGAATGCAGGTAGCAAGGGGGGGCCGGCCCGTGCTCGCGTGCTCACGCCAGAAAGGCGATCAGAGATCGCAAGGCTCGCTGCTCAGGCCCGCTGGAGGAAGAAAAACTAAGCGGCGGTCTTGTCGTTCCAGAGTTTACGCTCTTCCACATCGTCGCGAAAATCAAAGGGAATCTGGATCGGTTCTTGATCATTGTGAAAGTCGTTGTAGACATCCACATCGGTTGCGAGCTGGAAGCAATCCCCAACAATTTGCTCGCGGCGCTGGATAAAGGCTTTGTGCATGTGCTCGCGAGCGGAATGCCCGAGTATGGCCCACATGGTGTACTGCACGCCGCCCTTCGTGACGCGGACTGCATGATTTTTCCTATATCGACGGCCCATGCGATCCGTTGCGTACTCTCCACGGAGGGCACGGGACATGTCCTCGGAAAGCCGGTCGTATGGATCGTAATCCGGCGCAGCGATCATCCCTTGAGCTACTCCCCACATGCAGGCCTCGCGGGCAGTCGCAGGAAGATACCCGCGTTCTTTTACAAAGGCGTGCCAGACACGCTGTAGTTGTTCATTGAAACTGGCCATTTTCTTCTCCTAAAGACTGACTGGCGCCGGCTCGCCCCAGCCATCTACCACCGCACTCGGCACGATAAAACGGCGCACTTTTACCTTTAGTCTTGTCAAGTAATCGTGCCGCTGCATACGGTGCTGTAGTTGGCCGACGACAATACCGGGATGACGCTGGACTCGCTTAGCGAAGCCGGCGACATCTCTTTCGGAAATAAAGGGAGCCTTGCGGGCATAAAACGAATCCATTTCAGCAGCGGGTACGCAGAAATCCGCCGCCGCCGTATTAGCCTTGAACTCCTCTTCGGGCAAACCTCCATTCGTATCTCCATCTGCTTTCGCGAGATCGATATCAATGGTCGGCTCTTCCATTCCATCGCGGTTGAGGACATGTTCGATCTCGTGCCGAAGAACGAACCAGAAATTATCAATCCTATCAAATCTCATAGTCATCCCAATCACGGGACCACCATCGATCCAAAAGCACACGCCGTCGATCTTCGCGCCCGCCAGAGTCTCAACGATGCAAAATCGCACCCCACACTCTGTAAGCATCCTCGGTACATGCCTAACATCCTCAGGGTCCACTAGATGCGACTGCATCGTTGTGACTGCTCGCTCAAGCGATTTCTCAGAGTAGCGCGGAGCGATCATTTCAGACGAAATCTGGCGAACCCTGAAAAACCAAGCGAGTTGAGTGGGAGAAACCTGTTCGTCGTAGTTCGTTTTCTTGGCAGCATGAGGCGGATGCTCAATACTCTGAATGTCATTAGTCTGAAAGAAGCGCATGAGCTGGGCCTCCAACATCGCTACATCAGTATCCTCCAGCCATCTCCTCTTGATCATCTCGCGGATCGGATAGTGCCCCTGGAAACGCGCACGCTTCGCGATGGCAGGGTCAGGCTTGCGCGCCTTCGACATCTCATATGCCTTCTGAAGGTTTGCAAAGAATTCCGACGAAACGTCAAAAGCATCGCCGAGCGCATTGGCCATGTCGGGACTAATCCCTCGCTTGCCGTTGATGATCATGTTGACCGATTGCTCAGATATTCCAAGAATGTACGCCAAATCGCGCTGAAGCCACCCTCGGGCCTCCAACTCTTCAGCGATAAATTCCCCCGGACGAGGAACGTCCGGCAAAGTAGATGCGATAGTCATTCTCGACCCTCCTCAGTGAGTGTCCCCAATGTCCAAAATACGCGCAGTCGATGGGACGGTAGAGTTATCAAGCGTAAAGAGGATCCTATATTGATCATTGACCCTGATGGTTCGTCTTTTATCTTTATCTCCTTTCAGTTTTTTGTAATTAAATGACTTAAAATTCCTAAGTGTTCTTTCATCTGGCGCTTGCTCAAGCAAAAACAGCTTTTCCCGCGCCGCCTTAATGACTGCGATGGGGATTCGGAGTTTGTGGGCCTCCTCTGTACAAATACGGGCGAGCTGCGGATTGGCGAACTCAATCTTCATGACAACACAGCTCTACCCGACCCTTGGTCCTATGTCAATGGCCTACTATACGCTAGGCGATAAACTGACCAATATGCTTGACATAGAATGTGAAGGTCACTATATGAAGGGCATGAACAAGCTCGATTCCAAGACCCGCAAGGTGATCATCCGGTGCCTCGTGAAAGGCCAGAGCATCCGAGCCACGGCGCGGACGGCGGACGTTAGCAAGAACACCGTCAGCAAGCTGCTAATTCACGCTGGCAAGGCCTGCGGCGACTACCAAGACAAGGCGTTGCGCGACCTGCCGTGCGGGCGCATCCTAGTCGATGAAATCTGGTCCTTCATCTACGCGAAGGAAAAGAACGTAGCCCGCGCCAAAGCAGCCCCGGTGGACGCTGGCGATGTTTGGACGTGGACTGCAATCTGCGCTGACACCAAGATTGTTCCGTCATGGCGAGTCGGGGATCGTTCTGGCGAAACCGCTATCGATTTCATGGACGATCTGCGGTCCCGGCTGGCGAACCGAGTGCAACTGACCAGCGACGGCCACAGGGCCTATCTGGGCGCCGTTGAGGGCGCGTTCGGCGGCGATGTGGACTATGCCCAGCTTGTGAAGCTGTACGGCGAAGCCCCGGAGGCGCAGAGGCGCTACAGCCCGGCTGCCTGTGTTGGAGCGCGCAAGCGCCGCGTCGAGGGCAGCCCCGATCCGGCGCATGTCTCGACCAGCTATGTCGAACGCAACAATCTGACCATGCGCATGTCGATCCGCCGCTTCACCCGGCTGACCAACGCATTCAGCAAGAAGATCGAAAATCACGCTTACAGCGTTGCATTGCATTTCATGTACTACAATTTCTGTCGCCAGCATAAGAGCCTTGACGGGATCAGCCCTGCGATGGCCGCTGGCGTGAAGGATCGTCTTTGGGATATCGAGGATATCGTTAGGCTGATAGATGAAGCCGCCTCGAAGCCAGGCCCGCGCGGTCCCTACAAAAACCGCAATTCAAACTGACCCACTACCGAAAAAGCGCTTGACAGCCGTAAAGAGAACATTATATGAACAAACGGACGACTTCGGCCGCGAGATTCGGACAGAGAAGCCGGCGGGCCGGAAACGGTATGAAAAGAAACCCAATGACCGAAAAAGTGCGCACAATCCCCGGTCGACGAACCGCAATATCTTGTGTCCGTCCCGGCAGAAAATCGCAATATATTGCGTTCCGGCGGCCTTTTCCCGTCAGCCCGAGAAAAAAAACGCGGAATATAGAACGGTCTTTCTTAGCGAATGGCGGCGAAAACGCGGCGGGCGCGCCGGAACATGACATTTCATGACAATCCATGACATCCGCAAACGTCTTGTCCCGTCATCCCGACCGAGCGGAGCGAGTGGCGGGGCCTCGGCTCGATCTATCCGCCAAGCGCCCGAGCGCAGCGACGGGATTCCTCCGCTCTGCCCCGGATGAATCCGGGGCTCCGGTCGGAATGACGAGAGAGGGCGAGGGAGCGGCATGACAAACCATGACATTCCATGACATATCGCGAGTCTCCCCTGTCCCGGCGATCCGGCACACGTCCGGGCGCATACCGGGGCCGGGCGTATCGGGCTATGCTGCGGCGCGGCCGGCCTGCGATGGAGGACGATCCGACCCATGCCCTATGCAACGACCGATGACGGTGTGCGCCTGTATTACGAGGAGGCGGGGTCGGGGACTCCGGTCGTCTTCGTGCACGAATTCGCGGGCGACATGGGCTCGTGGGAGCCGCAGTTGCGCCATTTCGCCCGTCGATATCGGGCGCTCGCCTACAACGCGCGCGGCTACCCGCCCTCGGACGCGCCCGCCGGCCTGGACCGCTACGGCCAGGCGCGGGCCGCCGACGATATCGCCGCCGTCATGGACGCGGCCGGGATCGACCGGGCGCATGTCTGCGGCCTCTCCATGGGCGGCTTCGCCACGCTGCATTTCGGCTTCCGCCACGCCGCGCGCGCCCGTTCGCTGGTCGTGGCCGGCTGCGGCTACGGGGCCGAACCCGACACGCACGCGCAGTTCCGGGCCGAGGCCGAGGCGACGGCGGCGCTGATCGAGCGGGACGGCATGGCGGCCTTCGCCGACACCTATGCCCGGGGGCCGACCCGGGTGCAGTTCGAGACCAAGGACCCACGCGGCTGGCGCGCGTTCCGCGACCGGCTCGCCGAACATTCGGCGGCGGGCTCGGCCGCCACCATGCGCGGCGTCCAGGCGCGGCGGCCCTCGCTCCACGATCTCACGGGCGAGATGGCGGCGCTCAGCGTGCCGACCCTGGTGCTGACCGGCGACGAGGACTGGCCTTGCCTGCTGCCCGGCCTGCTGATGAAGCAGACCATTCCCTCGGCGGCGCTCGCGGTCATGGTCAATTGCGGCCACACGATCAATCTCGAGGACCCGGACGAATTCAACCGCCTCTGCGGCGCCTTCTTCGCCCAGGTCGATGCCGGCCGCTGGCCGGAGCGCGATCCGCGCGCCGTGACCGGTTCGATCCTCGGCGTCGAGGCCAAATAGGGCTTCGTACGCCCCTGTCCTGTCACGCCGAACAGCCGCAGGAGGACGATGCGCCGGGGATTTTAGCCGTTCGGCATCGTCGCCTGCATCGAGGGGCGCTGTGCACAGGCTTCGTACCAGCCGGCGAGAGCCGGCCGGCCGCCGCGCCAGTCCTCGTCCGGATAGCGGAAATCGAGATAGCCGAGGGCGCAGCCGGTGGCGATGGCGTCGGTCGTGACCGGCGCCTCGGCCGGCGCGACGGTTTCGGCCAGATGGGTCAGCACGCGCGCCCGGCGCTGGCGCAGCCGCTCGATGATATCGTCCGGCCGGCGGCCTTCGGGCCGGCTGGCCAGATGGCGGCCGGCGACCGCCGCATCCATCAGGCCGGTCGCTGCCGCGGTGCGGGCGGCAATGCACCAGCGGTCGTCGCCCGCGCCGCCCAGCGGCGAGTCCAGGGCGTCGCCGAACTGCGTATCCAGCCAGGCGACGATCACGGCCGAATCGTAGAGGACTGTGCCGTCTCCGAGTTCCAGAGTCGGGATTTGCGCCAGCGGGTTCACCGGCGATACGACATCGACGATATTCTCCACGGTCGCCTCGACCAGCCGGAAACGGCCGGCGACGCCCAGCTCATGAGCCGCCGCCATGACGAACCGGGCGAACGGCGAGGTCGATGCCCAATAGAGCGTGAGATCGCCCGCCACGGCGTGCGCCTTACCCGCTCGGTACGGTCGCCTGCATGGCCGGGCGCTTCGCGTAGGTCTCGTACCAGCCGGCCAGCGCCGGCCAGCCGCCGCGCCAGTCCTTGTCTGCGAAGCGGAAATCGAGATAGCCGAGGGCGCAGCCGAAGGCGATGGCGCCGAGGCTCGTCTCCGCCGCCGCCGGATCGCCGAGGTCCGCGACTTCGGCCTCCATCGCGTCAAGGGCGCCGTCGATCTTGCCCATCTGGGCCGCGGTCCAGCCGTCCCACTGCTTTTCTTCCGGCCGTACGAAGGTCTCGTAGCGGCACAGCACGGCGGCGTCCAGCAGGCCGTCGACGAGCGCTTCCTGCCGTTTTGCCGTCCAGCGGGCCTCGCCGTCGGCCGGCACCAGCCGGCAGCCGCTCTCGGCGTTGAAATAATCGGTAATGACGCCGGAATCGTAGAGCACCGCGCCATCGTCGGTCACCAGGGTCGGAATTTTCTTGACCGGGTTGACGGCGGCCAGCGCGGCATCCGGCTGGTGCGGCGCGGTCGCCAGGACGTGCAGCTCGATCCGGTCGTCGAGACCGCATTCCATGGCGAAAATGCGGACCTTGCGCACGAAGGGGGAAGCCAGGGCGGCGAACAGTTTCATGGGTCTATCCTGTTGGGGCGAAACGGGATTCCGGGGTGGAGTTTGGGGCGCGGGCCGGGAATCAACCCCGGAACACGTCCTTGCGCTGCCGGACTTCGGCGAAAACCTCGACCGGCGAGCCGCCGGACAGCCCGACCGTGGCAGCGACGCCGGCATCGTCGGCGCGCAGGAAGGGGTTGGTGCGCTTCTCGACGCCGAGCTTGCCGGGCACGGTCGCAATGCCGGCGGCGCGCATCCGGTCGATCTCGGCGGCCCGCACCGTCAGGTCGGCGTTCCGGGGATCGACCGTCACGGCGAAGCGGGCGTTGGCCTGGGTGTATTCGTGGGCGCAATAGACGTTGGCGCTGTCCGGCAGGGCGCGCAGCTTGCCGAGGCTGGTCCACATCTGCGCCGGCGTGCCCTCGAACAGCCGGCCGCAGCCGAGCAGGAACAGGGTGTCGCCGCAGAACAGGGCGTCGCTGCCGGCGAACCAGTAGGCAATGTGGCCGCGGGTGTGGCCCGGAACGTCGAAAACCTCGGCGCGCGCGTCGCCGAAATCGTAGCTGTCGCCGTCGCCGACCTCGATATCGATGCCGGGAATCCGGTCGCGGTCGGCGCGCGGGCCGACGATCGTGCAGCCGGTCGCCGCCTTGATCTCCAAGTTGCCGCCGGTGTGGTCGCCGTGATGATGGGTGTTAAGGATATGGGTGATCGCCCAGCCGCGGCGCTCGGCCTCGGCCAGCGGCGCATCGGCGACCGCCGGATCCACCACCGCGGTCAGGTTCTGCGCCGGCTCGCGGGCAAGCCAGACATAGTTGTCGTTGAGGACGGGAATGCGGACGACTTCCAGCTGTGACATCGGGGCGTATCCGGCAGCGAAAGGGATGCTGGCGCTATCTAGCATCGCACCGGAACCGGGCCAACCGTTTGCGGATGGAGAGACCGACGGGGCGCCCGGCGCGGTGGGCGTCGCCCGGCCGCACTCGATCGCGACTCAACCGGTCTCGACGATCCGAAGATGGCGGTTCGGCCGTTCGTCCAGGGACAGGAGCCGGTTCATGCGGCGATCCAGCGTGGCCAGGCACCCCGCGTGAGCGCGTGCAAGGGACAACAGGCAGGCATCGGTGACCTGACGATGCACGGTCATGCGCATTCCTCCTGCCAACGCGGCGGACGCGCAATCGACATCGTCGGACCAGAATTCGTGGCCTTCCAAAGCGGTCATGCCGCCGAGCAGGGAGAGCGCCTCGGTCGGCGACACCGCATCGGAGGTAAACGCGGGATTGGAAGAAAGGCGGATGAACCCGAGCTGGGTCACGGGGCAGGTTGCCCAGCGCGGCGCGGCTTCGCGCTGGAACCACGCGTGGGCGATGTCGCGATGCACGTGGGACGGCCACGCGAGAGCCAGCAGGAGATTGAGATCGAGAAGAAAAGTCAACGCCCGTCGTCGTACCGCGCGACGCGATCGAGCGTGAGGGGCGCGCGCTCGTTGGCGACGTCGAATACGGGTAATCCGCTTCGCCGCCGCCGACCTGCGTTCGGTCTCTGCAAGCCGCGGCGGGCTAACTCGGACAGCACGGCGCCCACCGAGAGATTTCGTTCTCGGGCAAGCGATTTCGCCGCTTCGAGGATCTCGTTGTCGATGTTCAACGTCGTTCTCATGCCCGAGAAGTTTCCGCATTGATGCGATGATGTCCAGATGTTGCGATGTTTCTTGTCACTCGACGGTATCGATCGGCCGGGTAGTCCGGGCTAACCGTTCCGTCCCACGGCGTTGCGCGCGGGCGGGCGGCCTCTAATATGACCGCTCATGTGGACCGACGTCGCCGACCTGCATGAATTCTACGCCTCGCCGACCGGCCTGATGGCGCGGCGGCTGATCCGGCGCAAGCTGCGCCTGATGTGGCCCGATGCCGGCGGTGCGACGTTACTGGGTTTCGGCTATGCCACGCCCTATCTGCGCGCCTTTCATCGCGAGGCGGTGCGGGTCTGCGCCCTGATGCCGCCGCAACAGGGCATCCTGCAATGGACGGTGGACGGCAGGGTCGCCGTCGGCCTCGCCGACGAAACCCTGTTCCCCCTGCCCGACCGCTCGATCGACCGCCTGCTGCTGATCCATGCCATCGAGGCAAGCGAAGCCTTGCGCCCGATGCTGGCCGAATGCTGGCGCGTGCTCGCCGACGGCGGCCGGATGATCGTGGTGGCGCCGAACCGGCGCGGCATCTGGGCCCGTCTGGAGCGCACCCCGTTCGGCCAGGGCCGGCCCTTTTCCGAGGGCCAGATCCGCCGATTGCTGCGCGAGACCCAGTTTACGCCGGTGCGCAGCGAGGCTGCCCTGTTCGCGCCGCCGGTCCGACGGCGCGTGATCCTGTCGACGGCCAATGCCTGGGAACGGATCGGCGAACGCTGGCTCGGCCTGATCGCCGGCGTCACCCTGACCGAGGCGACCAAGCAGGTCTATTCCGCCGTCGCGCTGCCGGCGCGCGGGCCCTGGCGCATCCTGCCGGCCCCCGCCCGCCCGGCGGCGGCACGGGAGCCTGCGTCCGACTGAGCCGGGCTCTACTTGCTGCTGCCCACCTCTTCGATGTCGAACGGCACGGTCTGGTAGAGCCTGTTGATCCAGTTGCCCATCAGCAGGTGGCCGTGCGCCTTCCAGGTATTGCGCGGAGTCTTGGACGGATCGTCGTGCGGGAAATAATATTCCGGGATCCGCACCGTATCCGGCCGCGCTTCGATATCGCGGACATATTCGTTGTAGAGGGTGCGCGATTCATATTCGAGATGGTTGAACATGTAGACGGCGTTCAGCGCCTTGTCGGTCACCATGCAGACACCGGCCTCGTCGGATTCCAGCACGATGTTCAGGGCCTCGTGCTTCTCGATGTCCCGCGCCCGGCATTCCGTATAGCGCGAGACCGGCACCGGCAGGACATCGTTGAAGCCGCGCACCATCGGGTCGGTCCGCCGGGCCACCCTGTGGGAGAAGACGCCTGAGAGCTTGCGCGGCAGCAGGTATTTCGGCACCCGGTAGTGGTGGTAGAGCTGGGCCTGCGCGCCCCAGCAGATGTTGAAGCTGCCGTGGACATGGGTTTTCGACCAATTCATGATTGCTTCTAGTTCTTCCCAGTATTTGACCTCTTCGAAGTCGATCTCCTCGACCGGCGCCCCGGTGACGATCAGGCCGTCGAACCTCTCGTCGCGGATCGCCTCCCACGGCTTGTAGAAGGCAAGCATGTGCTCCTGCGGCGTGTTCGACGGGATATAATGGGACGGCGAGACCAGCGTCATCTCGATCTGCAGCGGACTCGCCCCGATCAAGCGCGACAGCTGGGTCTCGGTCTCGATCTTCTTCGGCATCAGGTTGAGCAACGCCAGGCGAAGGGGCCGGATGTCCTGCCTGACGGCGTCCTGCTCGCGCATCACATCCACCCCTTCCTTCTGCAGGATGTGGGCGGCGGGCAGATCGTCGGGAATCTTGATCGGCATGGGTGCGCTCGGCTGCTGCAAAGGTTCCGGAGCGCTGATATGGCATCCGGGGGGCAGTTGTCGAGATGGCGGAAACATGGACGCAATGCCCCCGGCCGGTGTAGGTGAGGCGGCCTAACCCTCTCCCGCGATTCCGGGACAACGCCCCCATATGCCTGCCGACAGCGATAATGCCGCAGCTGCTCTTGCCGATACCCTCGCCCTACTGCGCGCCCGAATCGACGATGTCGATTCCCGCATGCTCGCGGCCATTACCGAGCGGATAGAGATTGCGCAGCGAGTCGGCGCCGCCAAGGGCGCCGGCGGGAGCGCAGACTACGGCGCGCCGGTGCATCGTCCGGGCAGGGAAGCCACCCTGATCCGGGCGCTGATTGCGCGCTACGACGGACCGATGGAGCCGGCGGGAATCCACGCGGTCTGGCGCGAAATAATCGGCGCATCCATCGCGGTCCAGCGGCCACTGACAATCGTGACTGCGGACCGGGCGGCGGAACAGGCGGCGCGCCTGCACTTCGGCGCCAGCCAGCGCTACGCCTGGGCGGCCAGCCCGATCGTCGATGTGGCGAGCGGCGAAGCGGACATCGCGCTTTTCGAGGTTCTCGACGGCGACGCCTGGAGGGCGGCGGCGGGCCTGCTGGCGGTGCGGCCGGATTGCGCCTTGCTGTGGCGCCTGCCTTTCACTCTGCAGGGCGGCGGCTGGATAGCGGTCGGCCGCGGCGTCGCCGAGGAAAGCGGCGACGACCTGACCGTCGCCATCGCGCCGCTCGACGCGGTGCCCGAGGATCCGGCGATCGAGACCCTGTGCCCCCTGCCCGACGGCCGGGCCGTGCTCGCGGTCGACGGCGAACTCGCGGACGGGCCGGCGGATGCGGGATCGGCCGATGACCGCCCGGTGCTGCGATTGGGCCGGTTTCCTGCCCCGCTGAAAATCTGATTAAGTACCGTGCATTCCGTTACCCTTATGGAGCATGCGCCATGAGCGCGCCTGAACAGCGCCCGCAGCCGAGGCCGGGCATCATGAAAATCGCCCGCTATGTCGGCGGCGAGGGCGGCCTGCCCGGAATCGACGACCCGATCCGCCTTGCGAGCAACGAAAGCGCACTGGGGCCAAGCCCGAGCGCTATCGAGGGCTACGCGGCGGCGAAGGACCAGTTGCACCGCTATGCCGAAGGCGGCGCTTCGGCCCTGCGCCGGGCACTCGGCGCGCAGCACGGCCTCGACCCGGACCGGATCGTCGTCGGCAACGGCAGCGACGAGATCATAAGCCTGCTCACCAAGGCCTATGCCGGGCCGGGCGACGAGGTGCTGTTCAGCCGGCACGGTTTCGCCATGTATCCGATCGCGACGCTGGCGGCCGGCGCGACGCCCGTGATGGCGCCGGAGCAGAACTACCGGGCCGATGTCGACGCCATGCTGGGACTGGTCACCGAGCGGACGAAGATCGTCTTCCTCGCCAACCCCAACAACCCGACCGGCAGCTATGTCACCGCCGGCGAAGTCGAACGGCTGCACGCCGGCCTGCCGCCGAACGTCTTGTTCGTCGTCGATGCCGCCTATGCCGAATATGTCACGCGCAATGACTATACCGCCGGGCTGGAGCTGGCGCAGAAGCACGACAATGTCGCGATGATGCGCACATTCTCCAAGATCTACGGGCTGGCGGCGCTCAGGGTCGGCTGGTGCTACGCCGCGCCGGCGGTGTGCGACGTGCTGCACCGGACGCGCGGGCCCTTCAACGTCAACGCCGCGGCCCAGGCGGCGGCGCTGGCGGCGCTGGAGGATGTCGGCCATATCGATCGGGCGCGCGCGCACAACGATATCTGGCTGCCCTGGTTTTCCGAACAGGTCCAGCAGCTCGGCCTGACTGTCCTGCCCAGTATCGGCAATTTCGTGCTCGTCGGTTTCCCGGCCGAAGACGGCAGGGATGCCGTCGCCGCCGAAGCCCATCTGAAGAAGGACGGCATCATCCCGCGGCCGGTCGCCGGCTACGGCCTGCCGGAGTTCTTGCGCGTCACTATCGGCCTGGAGAGCGAAATGCGCGCCACGGTGGCCTCGCTGCGCAGCTTCGTCGGCCAATGAGCGACGGCGCCCCGCAGTTCGGCCGGGTCGCGGTCATCGGCACCGGCCTGATCGGCTCGTCCCTCTTGCGCGTGATGCGGCGCGAGGCTCTGGCGGGCGAGCTGGTCGGCTGCGCCCGCCGCGCCGAGACCCGTTCCCGCATCCTGGAACTGGGCATCGTCGACCGGGCGGTCGAGGACCCGGCCGAAGCCGTCGCGGACGCCGACCTGGTCGTCGTCGCCATCCATCTGGGCGGCTATGCCGGCCTGGCCGAAGCCATCGCCCCGCAACTGAAGCCCGGCGCCATCGTGACCGATGTCGGCTCGGCCAAGCAGGCGGCGATCGCCGCCCTCGGTGCGCCCCTGCCGGACGGCGTGCATCTGGTGCCCGGCCACCCGATCGCCGGCACGGAATTCTCCGGCCCGGACGCCGGCTTCGCCGAACTGTTCGAGGACCGCTGGTGCATCCTGACGCCGGCGGACGGGACCGACCCGGCGGCCGTCGAGGCCGTCGCCGCGTTGTGGCGCGCCGCCGGTTCGCAGATCGAGATCATGGACCCGCGGCATCACGACCTGGTGCTCGCCATGACGTCCCACCTGCCGCACATGATCGCCTACACCATCGTCGGTACGGCGACGGAGCTGGAGGAGGACGTGCAGGCCGAGGTCGTCAAATTCTCGGCCGGCGGCTTCCGCGATTTCACCCGCATTGCCGCCACCAAGCCGGATTTCTGGCGCGACGTGTTCCTGACCAACCGGGAAGCCGTGCTGGAGATGCTGGACCGCTTCACCGAAGACCTCTCGGCCCTGCGCCGCGCCGTGCGGCGCAGCGACGCCGACGCCATCATGGCCCGCCTCGCCCGAACCCAGCACATCCGCGCCGACGTCATCGCGCTGGGCCAGGATTCGGAATGGCGGCGGTAGCGCCAAATTCCTGTACTTGTTCACCCCCACCGCAATCGTCGATACGAGAACTTCGCCCGCCCTACGCGGCCGGCCGCACCTCCGCGGTGCCGACCATCGTGTCACGGGTAACGAGGCCGGCCAGCCGTTCCTCCGGCCAGCCTTCGGTGCCTTCCGGCTGCATCGGCAGCACGAGATAGCGCATGTCGGCGGTCGAATCGTGGACACGGACCTCGCGGGCCGGATCGATCTCGGTGCCGAATTCGCGCAGCACGCCGCGCGGGTCGCGCACCGCCCGGCTGCGGTAGGCGTAGCTCTTGTACCAGTCCGGCGGCCGGCCGAGGATGAAGACCGGATAGCAGGAGCACAGGGTGCAGACGACCACGTTGTGGACTTCGGCCGTGTTCTCCACGACGACGATGTCGGCAGCCACCGGGTCGATCTCCATCTCTTCCTTGATCGTCTGCTTGCCCCGGGAGAGCAGGCGCGCCTTGAACGCCTGGTCCGTCCAGGCGCGGGCGACGATCTTCGCGCCCAGGGCCGGCGAGCGCTCGTCGATCCGCTCGATCATCGCGCGCATGTCGTCGGCGGTGAAAGCGCCCTTCTCGATCAGCAGGCTGCGCGTCGCCGCCGCGAGATGCTGGTAATATCCCTGCGGCTCGTCGGCCTCTATGGCGGCGTGGTCGTGAACGTGGGTGTGGGGATCGTCATGCGGCATCGCCAGGGTCTCCCGTTTCGGCCGGCTCCAGCCAGTGTTCGTAGATTTCGATGTCGATGGTGTCGGCCGGGTTGCCGGCGTAATCGTCCCAGACATGGCGTTGGTCGAAGCGCACGCGATAGAGCGGGACGCGCGCCGCGTCGTAGTTGCCGAACGCAAGGTCTTCGGGGTTCTTGTAAGCGCCGCACACCCGCTCAACTTCGCCGGTCTTGCCGCGGATATAGAAGGGCGTGCGGAGATGGCGCCGGCCGGTCGGGAAGCGGGCCGAGACGGTGACGGCGTCGCCGGGATTGAAGCGGGGTTCGGTCATTCCGCCGCCTCCAGCTCCCTGACCCGGGCGTCCAGTTCGGCGCGGTCGAGCACGCCTTTTTCGACCAGGATGTTGCTGAGCGACATGATCCAGCGCTCGTAATAACCGATCGTGTCGTAAAGCTCCGGCGGCAGCTCCTCGATGCCGCGACGCAGCTCGTCCACGGTCACGATCCTGTCCTTGCGCATGGAGAGCAGGCGCATGATCGCTTCGACCCGCTTTTCCCACGGTTCGATCTCGTGCTCGGACGGCGTCACCGGCCCCTTGTCGAGGCCGCCCATATCGTGCTGTTGCCGGATATCGTCGGACATGGATTTTCCCTTTACCGGCCCTTGAAGACACCTTCGCGCCGCTCGATGAAGGACCGCACACCTTCGGCGAAATCCTCGCTCGGGGCAATCTCCGCCAGTTGCCGCCGGAACGCCCGCTCGGCGGCTTCCGGGCCCTGGCGCAGGGCGATCGCAGAGTTTTCCCGGCTCGCGCGGACGGCGAGCGGCGCCTGCTTCGCGATGCTCTCGGCGAGCGCCAGGGTGCGGGCCAGGCCCCTGCCCTTCGACACGACATCCTGAACGAAGCCGAGCCGCAGCGCAGTCGCGGCGTCGAACTCGTCGCCGGTCAGCAGCCAGCGCTGGGCATTGCCCCAGCCGGCGCGCTCGACGAAGCGGATCGTCGCCCCGCCGAAGGCCATCAAGCCGCGCTTTACTTCCAGTTGGCTGAAGCGGGTATCCTCTTCGGCGACGACGACATCCGCCGCCAGCATCAGCTCGATGCCGATGGTGAAGCAGATGCCCTTGACCGCCGCGACCACCGGCTTGCGACGGAAGGGCGGGCGCAGGTCGAACGGATCGACCAAGTCGCGGGGAAAGAAGTCGGGCTCCGTAATGTCGAACGCGCTCAGCTCCAGCCCGGCGGTGAAATGGTCGCCTTCGGCGTGCAGCACGGCGCAACGGAGGCCGTCGTCAGCCTCGTAGTCCGCATACGCCCGCGCCAGTTCCCTGCACATCTTCGGCGTGAAGCCGTTATATTTCGCCGGCCGGTCGATGCCGATCAGGAACAGATGCCCGCGCCGTTCGGTGGCGATCCTGCCCGATTCCGCATCCGCGTCCGGCTGTGTCCTGTGCGTGGCGGCGATATCGTTCATCGGGCGGCGGTCCAAGCAGCTTCAGTTCGGGCAGCTTCAGTTCGGGCGGCTTCGGTTCGGGCGCGCCGAATGTGACACCCGGACCCTTCGTCTTTCAACCCCCCTTCCCTATAGTCCGGCCAGCTTGCGCCAGCCCGCCAAAAGGACTCCCCCCATGTTCGAGACCGGCATCGACAGCGACGGCATCGCGGTCATCGCGTGGAACATCCCGGACCGTCCGGTCAACGTGATGAACGAGACCACGATGGCCGCCTTCCGCGACGAGGTGGAGAAGGCGATCGCCGACGAGGCGGTGAAGGGCGTCGTCATCGCCTCGGCCAAGGACGACTTCATCGCAGGCGCCGATATCGACGGCTTTCTCGAGGACCTGAGCGTCGAGGCCCTGCTTCCGCAGTTCCTGATGTTCGACAAGGTCGGCCGGGCGATGGAGACCTGCGGCAAGCCCTTCGTCGCGGCGATCAACGGCCATGCGCTGGGCGGCGGGTTCGAGACCGCGCTGTGCTGCCATTACCGGATCGCGGCAGACAATCCGAAGGCGCGCATCGGCCTGCCGGAGATCGGCCTCGGCGTCTTGCCCGGCGGCGGCGGCACCCAGCGCATCCCGCGCATGCTCGGCCTCCAGGCGGGCCTCAAGATGCTGCTCGACGGCCGCAAGCACACGGTCGCCGAGGCAGCGAAGATGGGCATCGTGGACGAGGTCGTCCCGCCGGAAGACCTGCTCGACCGGGCGAAACGCTGGGCGCGCGACAACCCGGACGCAACCCAGCCCTGGGACCGCAAGGGCTTCCGGCTGCCTGGCGGCAACGTGCAGAGCCCGACCGGCCTGCAACTGTTCCCGGCGGCCAACGCCATGGGGCGCGAACGCAGCTTCGGCAACTATCCGGCGGTCCAGGCGATCCTGTCCTGCGTCTACGAGGGCTGCCAGCGGCACATCGATGTCGGCCTCCGGATCGAGAGCAAGTATCTGGTCAACATGATCCGCCATCCGGTGACCAAGGCGATGGTGCGCACCGGCTTCTTCGAGATGGCCAGGGCGCGCAAGCTGAAGGCGCGGCCCGAAGGCGTGCCGAAGGCGAAGATCGGCAAGTTCGGCATTCTGGGCGCCGGCATGATGGGCGCCGGCATCGCCTCGGTCAGCGCCGGCCGGGGTATGGACTGCGTGCTGATGGACGTCGACCGGGAGGCCGCTGAGCGCGGCAAGGCGCGCGCCGCCGCGCCGCTGGAAAAGCGCGTGAAACAGGGGCGGATGCGCGAGGAACAGATGGCCGACCTGCTCGGCCGCATCGCGCCGACCGACGACTATACCGCCCTGGAGGGCAGCGACCTGGTGATCGAGGCCGTGTTCGAAGACCGGGAGATCAAGGCGGCGGTCACGCGGGCCGCCGAAGCCCGGATCGGGCCGAATGCGGTCTTTGCCTCCAACACCTCGACCCTGCCGATCACCAGCCTTGCCGCTGCGAGCTTCCGGCCGGCCAATTTCATCGGCATCCACTTCTTCTCGCCGGTCGAGAAAATGCCATTGGTCGAGGTCATTCGCGGCGCGGCGACCGGCGACGCCGCAGTCGCGCTCGCCCTCGACTATGTCCAGGCCATCGGCAAGACGCCGATCGTGGTCAACGACGGCCGCGGCTTCTTCACCAGCCGGGTTTTCGCAACCTACGTCATGGAAGGCGTCGCGATGCTCAAGGAAGGCGTCGCGCCGGCCCTGATCGAGAATGCCGGCAAGATCGCCGGCTTCCCGGTCGGCCCGCTCGAGGTCGTCGACAACACCAGTCTCGGCCTGTCGCTCGCCATCCGGCGCCAGTGGAAGACGGATCTGGGCGACGCCTACACCGGCCATCCGGCGGACGACGTGTTCGAGCTGTTCGTCGAGACGCTGGACCGGCCGGGCCGCAAGGCGGGCCGGGGCTTCTACGACTGGCCGGCGGACGGCTCCGGCAGCAAGACCAAACGCCTGTGGCCGGAGCTGGGCCGCCATTTCCCGCGCGCCGCCGAACAGCCGGACGTCGAGGAGGCCACGCGCCGGCTGCTCCACATCCAGTCGGTCGAGGCGCTGCGCTGCCGGGCCGAGAATGTCGTGACCTCGCGGGCCGACGCCGATGTCGGCTCGATCCTCGGCTGGGGCTTCCCGATGTATACCGGCGGCGTCCTCTCCTGGGTCGGCCAGACCGGCGCCGCGGACTTCACCGACCAGTGCCACGCCCTCGCCGAAATGCACGGCCCCCGCTTCGCCCCGCCGGAAGACGTGGAAGCGCTGGCGGCGTAGAGCGCCCTTCGATACGCCGCCTTCGGCGGCTACTCAGGGCGAGGTACGATATTTGAGGGAATAATTTTCACCAGAATTCCTCATCCCGAGTAGCCCCGGATTTGATCCGGGGCGTATCGAGGGACGTGCAAAACGCCTGTCGAGGGTGACAGGCGGATGGATTGTGCTCTAACGTTTCCGGCCGTGGCGCATACCGGTCGCGGGCCACCGCGGAAAGTTCGATGAAGCTGACGGATACGCAGATTGCGCAGTTCCGGGATGACGGGTTCCTGATCCTGCCGTCGCTGTTCTCGGCGGAGGAGGTCGCGGTCCTGAAGGCAGAGCTGCCGCGCCTGTTCGCCGAGCGCCGGCCGGAGAATTTCCGCGAGAAGGGCAGCGACGCCGTGCGCACAGCGATGGCCCTGCACCTGCGCAGCGAAGTCTATGCCCGCCTCGTCCGCCATCCGCGCCTCGTCGGGCCGGCCCGGCAGATCCTCGGCGACGCGCTCTACGTCCAGCAGGTCAAGGTCAACGCCAAGGAGGCCTTCTCCGGCGACGTCTGGCAATGGCACTACGATTTCGCGACCCATCACGGCGAGGACGGCGTGCCGGCGCCGCTGGCGCTCAACCTTCACGTGCTGCTCGACGAAGTGAACGAGTTCAACGGGCCGATCGTCTTCATCCGTGGCTCGCACAGGCGCGGCGCAGCGCCGGCGACGCTGGATACCGAGACGACGAGCTATCCGCTCTGGGTGGTCGACAGCGGGACGGTGAGCGGCCTGGTGGCCGAGGGCGGGCTGGTCGCAGCCAAGGGGCCGCCAGGCACGGTGCTGATCTTCGGCGACACGCTGGTCCACGGCTCGTCGATCAACATGACGCCGTGGCCGCGCACCATCTTCTCGCTGATCCTCAACCCGGTCTCCAACGCGCTCACCCGCCACCGGCGGCCGGATCACCAACACCACCGCGATCTCGCCCCGGTCGCGCCGCTCGGCGACGGCTGCCTGCTGGAGGCAGCGGCCGGGTAACGCCGCGGCGAGGCGCGGCGGGACGTGTCCTGCCCTACCCCGCCAGGCGCAGGTTCACCCTTCGGTTGCGGCGGCCCTTATTTTCGATCTTGCCGATTGCGACGGGGCCGATCTCGCCGGTGCGCGCGACATGGGTGCCGCCGCAGGGCTGGAGATCGACGGTGTTCGCAGGGTCGCCGATCCGCAGCAGGCGGACCGTGCCGGCGCCCATCGGCGGCTTGACCGAGAGGGTGCGGACCAGGTCCGGCCGGGCGACCAATTCCGCGTCGGCAATCCATTCGGCGCCGACCGGCAGATCGGCCGCGATCAATTCATTGAGCGCAGCTTCGATGGCGGCCTTGTCGAGGGAGGTGTCCGGCAGGTCGAAATCCAGCCTTCCCTTGCCGTCGCCGACCTGGCCGCCGGTGACGTCGCCGTCGATCACCGCGCACATCAGGTGCATGGCCGTGTGGACACGCATGTGGCGGTGGCGACGGTCCCAGTCGATGGTGCAGGTTACGGTGTCGCCCGCGGCCGGCAAGGCGGCGCCTTCTGTGGGGATGTGCCGATGTTCGCCGGTCGCCCGGTCGTTGCGGGTGTCGGCAATTGCGGTTTCGCCCCCATCGGGCAGCGCGAGCGCACCACTGTCGCCGGGCTGGCCGCCGCCCACCGGATAGAACACAGTGCGATCGAGCACGATCCCCTCCGGCCCGGCGCGCAGGACCGTTGCATCGCAGGATCTCAGATAGGCGTCGCTGCGGAACAGTTCTTCGGTCATGGCGTCCTCTTCAAGCCGCGCCGCCGGCCAGCACGCGGAGATAGACCTCGCGGTCGATGTTGCCGCCGCTGAGCACGAGGCCGGCCTTGCGGCCCGCCATCGTCTCGCGCTCCCTGGTCAGCGCGGCCAGCGCCGCCGCGCCGGCGCCCTCGGCTATATTGTGGGTGTAGGTATAGTAGGCCCGCATCGCGGCCTCGATCTCCGCCTCGCTCACCGTGACGATACGCGCCGCACCGCGGTTGACGATGGCGACCGCGTCCGGCGCCGGCACGCGGCAGGCCATGCCGTCGGCCATGGTATCGGCCGAGTTGGTCGAGACCGGCTCGCCGGCCGCGAAGGACAGCGCATAGGCGGCGGCGTTCTCGGCGCAGACCCCGACGATTTCAGTGGCGAGGTCCAACGCGTTGCGCGCGGCGATCACGCCGCAGATGCCGGAGCCGAGGCCGATGGGTACGTATACGGTGTCGAGGTCCGGCACGGCGCGGAAGAATTCCAGGGCGTAGGTCGCCGTGCCGTGGACCAGCGGTTCGGCGAAGGAGCCGACCATGTGCAGGCCGCGCTCCCCGGCCAGGGCCTCGGCGTATTCCAGCGATTCCTGGAAATCGCTGCCACGGACGATCAGCTCGCAGCCCTGGGCCTGCATCGCGGCGTTCTTCTCGCGGCTGTTGCCCTCGGGCACGACGATGACCGGATGCAGCCCGTTGCGCCGGGCAGCCACCGAAATGGCCTGGCCGTGGTTGCCGCGGGTCGCCGCAATAGCGCCCTGCACCGCCGGCTCCGAGCGGCGCAGCCAGCTCATATAGACCAGTCCGCCGCGGATCTTGAAGGCGCCGATCGGCGTGTGGTTCTCGTGCTTCACCCAGACCTCGGCGCCGGTCCGCGCGCACAGGAGGGGCCAGCAATGGGCCGGCGTCGGCGGCATGACGGCGTGGACGGTCTCGGCCGCCGCCTCGATGGCCGCAAGGTCGGGGAGTTTCATCGCTGTCTCCTGCTGGGCAAAAGCATCGCAACATCCGCCGACGGTTCGGCTGTTGGTCAAATTCCCGGCCGGCTTGTCCGTCGATACGGTCCGTCGGACCTACTCGGGATGAGGGGATTTATCAACTTCCCTCACCCTGAGTGCCGCCCCTCGACGCCGCTCGGGACACGCTCCGCGGCGTATCGAAGGGTCGTCGCCGATCTCGTTGAACCGGCAAATTCATTAATGGGCGTATTTCTGGGCGATCCAGGTGCCGAGCAGGATGAGCAGGCCGGCGGCGAGGATGGTCCAGGTGATCCGTTCGCCCAGAATGATGGCAGCGGCGACGACCGACAAGACCGGTTGCAGGAACTGGAAGACCGCGATCCTTGCAATGCCGCCCCGGTTCATCGCCAGGAACCACAGGGCATAGCCGGCGAGCGACGAGAACAGGGTGAGCCAGCCGACCCCGAGCCAGCTGTCGGCCGTTACCTGCGACCAGTCCGTGTAGGGATAAAGGATCACGATCGCCGGCACGGTCAGCATCAGGGCAGAACCGAGGCCGTAGAAAGTCGCGCTCCAGCTTCCGACTACCGGGCCCAGCTTGGCGCCGGCGACATAGCCCGCCGAGCACAGACACACGCCGGCGAAGACGACCAGGTCGCCGACCAGCCAGGTCGGTGACAGGGTGAGGTCTCCGGCCGGCCGGGTAAAGGCGATAAGCAGGATCGTACCGGCAATCGCGACCGTCGCGCCCAGCCACCAGCCCGGCCGCGGCCTGACCCGGTTGACGATGGCGGCGATCAGTCCCGTCGTGACCGGCAGCAGCGCCATGATCAGCGCAGCATGGCTGGCGTTGGCGAGCGCGACCCCGAGGCTCAGCACGGTCGGCCAGATCGCGAAGTTGACCCAGCCGGAAATGACCAGCAGCCAACGGTGCCGCGCCCGTTTCGGCAGGGGCAGCCGGAAGGCCATGGCGATGCCGAGGCCGATGAAGCCGGCCAGCATCGAACGCAGGGCGCCGACGGTCAGCCCGTCGATACTTTCGACCGCGACCCGGTTGGCCACCACCGTGCCGCCCCAGAAAATGAGCGTGACCAGCGCCGCCGCCACCGCGACCGGGGGCAGGCCCCGGCCGGCGCCGCCGGTCGCCGCGTCGGTCGCGGCCGGGGCGGTCAAACCGATATGGTTCCTTCGAGGTAAGGCGCGGCGTAGCCTGCGATCGACACCCTCTCGCCCTTCAGCGCGCACCAGAGCGCGCCGCCGCGGGCGGAGACCTGGCGGGCGAACATTTCGGTCTTGCCGAGCCGTTCGGCCCAATACGGGATCAGGATGCAGTGGGCCGAACCGGTGACCGGGTCTTCATCGATGCCGCCTGTCGGTGCAAAGAAGCGCGAGACGAAATCGCAATCCCCGCCCTCTGCGCCCGGCGCGGTGACAATCAACTCGGGAATATCGAGGCCGGCAACCCGGCGGAAATCCGGCCGGACGGCGCGCACGGTTTCCTCGCTGTCCAGCACTGCCAGGGCGTAGGATGCGGCGAGCACCGCCTCCGGCCGAACCCCGATCGCGCCGGCGACATCGCCGATATCGACCGGTTCCGGCGCCGGCGGCTGGGCCGGAAAATCCATAACCAGACGGTCGCCATCGCGCGTCACGGTCAGCGGTCCGCTCCGGGTATGGAAGGTTGCCGCCTCGCCGGCATGACCCAGCCGGTTGAACAGAACCCAGGCGGTGCCCAGCGTGGCGTGGCCGCACAGGTCGGCCTCGATGAGCGGCGTGAACCAGCGCAGGTCGAACCCGCCGCCCGGATTATTGTGGTCGCGCGGCACGAAGAAGGCGGTTTCCGAGAGATTGTTCTCCAGCGCGATGGCCTGCATCGTCGAGTCGGGCAGCCAGCCGTCCAGCGGCACGACCGCGGCCGGATTGCCGCCGAAGGTCCGGTCGGTGAAGGCGTCGACCTGGTAGAGTTTCAGGTCCATGGCGGTGTCATTTCCTCCGGTTGAGGTCCATCGCCTGCTTCGGCGAGCGGCGGTCCGTCAGACGATACCGGGCCGGCCGCGCATCAGCGCCGCGAGCGCCCGGTCGTCCGGCCGGTCCGATCGCTCCAGGTTCCGCACGACACCGGCGCGGTCTTCGGCCGGCCGGTTCTGCGACAGCTTGAATTTGCCGGTCATCCGTTCGACACCAATCTCCAGCACGACGATGGCTTTCATCTGGCTGTCGCGGAATTCGGGCGGGAGCGCGTCGAAATCCCAAGCATCCGGACCCGCCGATTCGAACCGCTGCACCAGCCCTCGCAGGACCGCACGGCGATCGGCCTCCGCTTTCAGCACGCGAACCGTGCCGACGACATGGACCGCGGCGTAGTTCCAGGTCGGCACGGCCGGTCCGGTCTCGTACCAGGTCGGCGAAACATAGCCGTGCGGCCCGCTGAAGATCGCCGTCGCCATCGCACCGTCGGCGGTCCGGGCCTGCGGGTTGGCGGCTGCAAGATGCGCGTGCAGCACATCCGTGCGCCCGTCCGGAAAAATCGCGGGGACGTGGCTGACGGCGGTGTCCCCGGCCGCCGCCTGCATCAGCAGGACGGCAAACGGGTGCCGGTCGATGAAATCCCTGAGAACCGCAGCGTCCGGTTCGGAGAATTTGGGAGGCATATACACGTTCAGCCCTCTCCTCCCGGCTGCACCTGTCCGCCGGGCATGCGGCAGGCCGGACGGCGCGACCCCTGCATAGCCGCGACCCGGAATGAGGGAAGCCGAAGCATACCCTCATTCCGGGCACGCCGGAATCGCAGTACCGAAGGCCGGCCCGGGGGAAGCTACCCTGCAAGCCGCCGTATGGAGCGCCGGGTCAGGCCGCCTTGTCGAGGGCCTGCTCGAGATCGGCGATGATGTCGTCGATATGCTCGATGCCGACCGACAGGCGGACATAGCCGTCCGTCACGCCGGTCTGAAGCTGCTCTTCCGGCGAGAGCTGACTGTGGGTCGTGCTTGCCGGATGGATGGCCAGCGAGCGGGAGTCGCCGATGTTGGCGACGTGATAGAGCATCTCCAGCGAATCGATGAACTTGCGGCCGGCCGCGCGGCCGCCCTTCAACTCGAAACCGACCAGGCTGCCATAGCCGCCGTTCATATACTTGTCGGCGCGGGCCCGGAATTCGCCGGACTGATGGCCCGGAAAGATGACCTTGCTCACGTCGCTGCGCGTCGCCAGCCAGTCGGCGACCTGCGCCGCGTTCTCGCTGTGCTTCTGCATGCGCAGCGCCAGCGTCTCGAGGCCGTTGATGAACAGGAAGGCGTTGAACGGACTCATACAAGAGCCGAGATCGCGCAGCAGGGTCGTGCGCGCCTTGATGATGTAGGCGACCGGGCCGAGTGGGGCCGTCGCCTCGACCCAGACCGCGCCGTGATAGCTCGGGTCCGGGGTGTTGAGGGCGGGCTGGCGCTCCGCGTGCTCCGCCCACGGGAAGTTGCCGCCATCGACGAGCAGGCCGCCGATGGAGTTGCCGTGGCCGCCGATATACTTTGTCGTCGAGTGGACGACGACCGCGGCGCCGTGTTCGATGGGCTTGCACAGGATCGGGCAGGCCGTGTTGTCCATGACCAGCGGGATGCCGTATTCGCGGCCGATCGCGGCGACTTCGGCGATCGGGAAGACATGCAGCTTCGGATTCGGCAGGGTCTCGGCGTAGATCGCCCTTGTGCGGTCGTCGATGGCGGCGCGGAAGGCCTCCGGATCGGCCGGATCGACGAAGCGGACCTCGATGCCCTGGTCCTTCAGCGTGTTGGAGAACAGGTTCCAGGTGCCGCCGTACAGGTCGGTCGAACTGATGACGTTGTCGCCCACCCGCGCCAGATTCTGCAGCGCGAAGGCCGAGGCCGCCTGGCCGGACGACAGGGCGAGCGCCGCCACACCGCCTTCGAGTGCCGCAACGCGCTGCTCCAGCACATCGTTGGTCGGATTCATGATCCGCGTATAGATGTTGCCGAGTTCGGCCAGCGCGAACAGGTTCGACGCGTGGTCGGTATCGTTGAACTGGTAGGACGTCGTCTGGTGGATCGGCACGGCGACGGACCCCGTGTTCGGGTCGGCGCGCCAGCCGTGATGGAGGGCAATGGTTTCGGGATGTTTGCTCATCAATCCTTTTCCTGGCCTGTTGCGCGCCCCGGCGGCAAACCTGGCGCACGGTTACCGATGCCGGCAAACCCGGCGGGCAGCGTCGGACGACCGGCGCGGGCAGGATAGAGGCGGGAAGCGGGCAATACAAACCCCGCTTGAGCGATCCTGCCAGCGGGGTGCCGATTGTCCACCGCCGCTTTAGCTGCATTTGTTACGCGCCCGCAAGCTGGTGCTCAAATCGGCGCTGACCGGCGAGGATGTAGCGGCGACGGATCGGCTTGGCAAGGGAAGGTTGCGCCGCAGGAATTGGCGTCTGCTACATCCGGTGCCATTGACCTGCTCAAGATGCCGACACCCGGGAAACCTTTGCCGATCCCTTCTCCCGGTCCTCGGCGATCATCGCCGCCGCCTTCTCGGCAATCATGATGGTCGGGGCGTTGGTGTTGGAGCCGTTGATGGCCGGCATGATGCTGGCGTCGGCGACGCGCAGGCCGTCGACCCCGCGAACGCGCAGGCGCGGATCTACCACCGCCATGTCGTCGGTTCCCATTCTGCAGGTGCCGACCGGATGGAACACGGTGTCGCCGACGCTGCGGATCCAGGCGTCCAGTTCCGCATCGCTCTCGACGTCCGGGCCCGGCGACCGTTCCTTCTCGACATAACGCGCGATTGCCGGCTGGCGGAACACCTCGCGCATGATCCTGACGCCGGCGCGCATGGTCCGGCGGTCGCCCTCGGTCGCCAGATAGTTGGCGCGCATCCGTGGCGGCGCGAAGGGATCGTCCGACGCCAGCCACAGCCGCCCGCGGCTTTCCGGCACGGTCTGGTGCACACCGGCGTAAAAGCCGTGGCCGCTGTCCGGGCCGGGCCGGGCAAAGGGCAGATGGGTTACCGGCTTCATCGCGGCGACGAAGTTGAGCTGGATATCCGGCGCCGCCAGTTCCGGCTTCGTGCGGAGGAAGCAACCGCCCTGCAAGGCGAAATCCGCGCCGAAGCCGCGCCCGCGCAGCAGGGCGTTGAGAGTGTGCCAGGCCGCCCGGTCCAGCCGCATCTCGTCGTAGATGCCGACCGGCGCGTTGCAGGCATATTGCATCCGGGCGACCAGGTGATCGTGCAGGTTTTCGCCGACACCCGGCAGATCGTGCACCGCCGGTACTCCGATCCCGTTCAAATGATCGGCCGGGCCGATGCCCGACAGCAGCAGCAGTTGCGGCGAGTTGATCGCGCCGCCGGACAGCACGATCTCGCGCCGTGCCCGAATGTCATGTGTCCGGCCCTTGCGGCGATAGCGCAGGCCGACCGCCCTGCCCCGCTCCACCACGATCCCGGTCGCGTGGCAGCCGGTGCGTACCGTCAGGTTCGGTCGGCTCGTCGCCGGTTTCAGGAACGCCTGCGCCGTCGTCCAGCGCCGGCCGTCGCGGATCGTGAAATGGTAGCGGCCGAAGCCCTCGCGCTCCGGTTCGTTGAAGTCCTCCGTCGTCGGAAAGCCGGCCTGGGCGCCCGCTTCGACCAGCGCATCGTAGAGCGGCGCGGTCGCCTGGCCACGCCGGACGGTGAGCGGCCCGCCCCTGCCATGATGGTCGGCCTCCGGCCCTCGAAAATCCTCGGACTTCCTGAAGAAGGGCAGCACATCCTCATACGACCAGCCCTCGCAGCCCATCTGGCGCCAGGTGTCGTAGTCGAGCCGATGGCCGCGGGTGTAGACCATACCGTTGATCTGGTTCGATCCGCCCAGCACCTTGCCGCGCGGCCAGTTCAGCCGGCGGCCGTCCAGGCCCGGTTCCGGCTCGGTCCGGTAATTCCAGTTGTTGTAGCGCTTGCGGAACAGGATGCCGGCGAACATCGGCACCCGGTAGAGCGGCATCCAGTCCCGGCCGCCGGCCTCCAGCACCAGCACGCGGACCGACGGGTCTTCGGAGAGGCGCGCGCCGAGCACGCATCCGGCGCTGCCCGCACCGACGACGATATAGTCGAATTCCCCGGCCATCCGGAGACAGCCGCCCGTGCGGCCCCGGCGTTCGGTCAATCCCTAGCGTTTGATCAACGCGGAGGCCGCCCGGGCGTCCCAGGCCTGGTCGGAGCGGTAGGGCGGCGGAATCTTGAGGCCCTTTTCCCGGTAATAGCGCGCCGCGCCCGGATGCAGGCCGTGGGGCACCACGACGAGGGCAACATCGAGATTGACGGCGTTCTTCATCCAGATCGCGGTGGCGTGGGCCTCTTTGATATTCTGCCAGAACGCCCTGGTGATCCGGTAGACGACGTCTTCCGGCATGCTGGCGCGCACGCCGATGCCGACCAATGCGCCGAGCGTCGTCACCGGCTTGGTGTTCACCATGTTCCCGCCGTAGAGCGTCGGGTCGATGGTGCGGATGGTGCGCCCGGGCACCTTGAGCAGCGGACCCTGCCTGGATACGTCGACCGACAGCAGGCGCAGCTTGTTGCTCAGCACGATCTGTTGAATCGCCGGGCTCGGCGCATTGGCCGGGAAGACGAGGACATCGAACTTCTTGTCCTGGAACGCCTGGATGGCGGCGCTCCAGCCCATGTTGACCTTGGTATAGTCCTTGCCGGCCACCATGCCGGTCTGGCTCTTGATCATGAGCGCGACATTGCGCGTGGCCGCGCCGCCGGGCGGGCCGATAAAGACCTTTCTGCCCTTCAGCTGTTCCATCTTTTCGATGCCGGAATCGGCATAGGTCACATAGTGATACGGGCCGATCTCATAGGTGAAGATGTGGCGGAGCTTCGAGGACAGCTCCTTGCCGTTTTTCAGCTTCCTGAACGGGCCGATCTGCTTTTCCATCAGCCACTGGCCGACCGGCCCCGGCATGAAGAAATCCATCTTGCCCTTGGCGGTCAAAAGCTGGTGGCGCATGCCGGTGCCCGTCGCCGAAACCTGGATTTCCACGTCCTTTACATACTTGTTCACAATGGTGGCGAACGCCGTGTTGATCGTGAACGGCGACATGCCCGGCGCCAGGCTGCCCATCCTGTAGAAATCCTTGGCGTGCGCCGCGCTGGCGCCAAGGACGAGGGCCAGACCGGCCGCAAGTGCGATTCCGGTTCTCATCGCTTTACTCCCATCGTGCGTAACCGGTCTCCGAGTGGCGCCGCCCCAGGTTTCAGGCGGCAGGGGGCCCGGCCGGCGTCCGCGGACGGACGATCCTGCCGGCAATATACAGCAGCGCACCGAGGGCGAAAGCCGCGGCTTCGAGGGCGAACAGGGGATAGAGCATGGCGAAGCCGGCGCCGAGGCGCAGCGCCCGGAAGACCGCCGCCAGCCGGCCGGTCGTATCGTAGCCGGCAAAGCCGGTGGCGATCAGCCAGATCGCCAGCAACAGCCGTGCTGTTACCCAGACCAGTTCGAAGAAATCGAACCTGTCGATCAGCAGCAGCGACGGATTGAAGACGAAAACGAACGGGATGACGAAGCTGACCAGCGATATCCGGACCGACTGGATCGCGGTTTCGAACGGTCTGGCGCCGGCGATAGGCGCGGCGGCGTAGGCGGCCAGCGCGACCGGCGGGGTCAGCGACGACAGGGCGGCGAAGTAGAAGACGAACAGGTGGACGGCGAGCAAAGTGACCCCGGCGTCCTCGCCGAGCTGGACGATCGCGGGCCCGAGGATCAGCACGATGATCAGATAGGCCGGCAGGGTTGGCAGGCCCATGCCGAGCACCAGCGAGCCCAGCATGGCGAAGACGAAGGTGAGGAACAGGCTGCCCTCGCTGGCCGAGAGAAGCTGGGCAAAGCGGATGCCGACGCCGGTTTCGTTGACCACGCCGATGATGATGCCGATGGCGCCGACAGCCACCATGATCCGGGCGCATTGATAGCCGGATTCGGCGAACGCCCGGATATAGTCGCGCAGCTCTCCGCCGAGGACCGCCCCGCCGCGCGCGCGGGCCAGAAGGTCGAGCGCGATCGAAACGGCGAACGCCACGCCCATTGCGACCGCGCCGGCGAGCGCCGGCGAGCGGCCCTCGACCAGGACGGCGATCAGCGCCAGGATCGGGATGAAGAATCGCAGGGACTGTAGCCAGTCGTCTCCGGTCAGCCTCTCCCGCTCGGCCTTCGGGACCGGCTCGATATTCAGGCGGATCGCCTCGGCATACACCTGGGCGAAGATGCTGATGTATTTGAACAGCGCCGGCAGCAGTGCGGCGACGATCAGGGTCAGGTAGGGCGTGCCGGTAAAATCGGCGACGAAAAAGGCTGCAGCCGCCATGATCGGCGGCGTTACCAGGCCGGAGCAACTCGCCGCCGCCTCGACCGCGCCGGCAAAGGGCGGGCTGAAGCCACGTTTCCTGATTATCGGGATGGTAAACACGCCGGTGCCGACCACATTGGCCATGGCGCTGCCGGACATGGTGCCGAACAGGGCGCTCGCCATGATCGCGGCGTGGGCTGGCCCGCCCCGGATGGCGCCCGTCGCTGCGAAGGACATCTTCAGCAGGATGGCGCCTGCGCCGGTCGCTCCGAGGATCGCGCCGAAGACGATGAAGATCAGCACGAGGTTGGCGACGATGCTGGCCGAGCGCCCGAACACCCCGTCCTGGCTGTACCAGATCGTGCGGATGATCTCGACCGGATCGATCCCGGCATGCTGGAGGATCGAGGGCAGGTCGCGGCCCAGCACGGCATAGAGGACGAACAGCACCGTCACGAGCATCAGCGGAACGCCGAAGGTGCGCCGCGTCAGCTCGAGGATGACCAGCAGGCCGAAATAGCCGGTTACGATGTGGGACGTCTCGAAATCGAACACGCCGTCCCACAGCTCGTCCGCCGTGATCCAGAACCAGTAGACGGTAATCAGGAACCCGACCAGAAGGACACCGTCGATCGTCCAGTACAGCGCGCGGCGGGTTGCGGACGCGGCCGGGTATTTCACCGCCAGCGGTTCGATGAACAGCACGATCAGGCAGGAAATCGCGATCGCGCCGAGCCGGAGAAGGTTCTCGTCGATCAGTGCCAGGACGACGACATAGAGGGTCAACGCCGCCAGCAGCAGCGCCAGCGCCCGCCCGATCCGCGTGCTCAGAAGGCCGAGCCTCAACGCCGCCAAACCGTCCTCCCGGTTGCGTCCGCCTTATCGCGGCGCGTCGGTCTCCCGTTGCAGCGGGAGCCCAGCCCTGGAACCCAGCCCGGGAAACTGAATGTCGGATAGTGCGCCCCGAAGCGCTACGCCGCTGCGGAAACGCCCCACACGCGCCGGGCAAATTTGGGATAGGGATCGGCGATAACGGGCGCCACGGTCTCGCGCAGGATTGATAGCGTCTGCCCGTCCGGCGCGGCTGTTTCCGTCACCGCTTCGGGGACGTCGAAATCGAAGCCGGTGTTATCGCGCACTTCCTCGAGCGTATGGCCGGGATGGACGCTGGCCAGCGCGAACCGCGCCCGTTCCCGGTCGAAGCGGAACAGGCACAGGTCCGTCACCAGGGCGTAAGGTCCTCCGGGCCGGTGGACGTTGGGCGGGCTAACGCCCGGCGCGCTGATGAAATCGACCGATTCGACCATGGTGCGCCGGGAATGCTCGAGCCGGAACAGGATGACCTTCGGCACCATGAAATAGAGATAGGCGCTGCCGAACGAGCCGGACCAGCGCACCTTCTGCTGCGGATAGCCGTCTCCGACGCCGACCAGGTTGATGTTGGCCCGGCCGTCGATCTGGCCGCCGGACAGGAAAAAGGCGTCGACCCGGCCCTGGCCGGCGCTGTCGAACAGGTCGACGCCGCCGTCGGTCCGGAATTCAGGGATCGTGGTGCCGATGATCGAGACGCGGGTGCGCCCGCCGGCCTCCCGGTCCCGGTGCCGGCGCAGCAGGGCGGCCGAACCGGGGATCGGCGAGGACACGCCGACCGCGATATGGCCGCAGCCCTGCAGCAGGTCGGCGACGGTCGCGATCAGCAGTTCCTCGAGAGTGTAGTCCCCGGCCATCGGGTAATCCGGCATCGGCGGCTATTCGGCCGCGACGGCCGGCGCTCTGCCATAGACGGCCTCGTCGAGCCAGGCCGCGAAGCCTTCCCCGGTCTTCGCCATGCCCGCATAGGCGGCGAACCGGTCGGCATCGTCGTCGTACAGGCCGGTCACGCCGTAGGGCGCGGCGCCGCGCTCGGCGACCGCCACGCCGCCGATATACATCTCCGGGATGGTCGCCGGCGCCAGGGTCTCGTCCTGCTGCAGGTTGCCGTCATAAAGCCGTTCGCAAGTCACCAGCGTCTTGCGCGCAGCATGGGCCATGACCTTCAGCTCGGCATGACGGCCGATCCAGACATTGCCGAACCGGTCGGCGAGCGGCGCGTGGAACAGCGCGATATCGGGCACGATCGCCGGTAGCGCGACGATGGGATCGTCCGCGGCGAAGGGGTTGTCGATGACCCGGTAATCGTCGCGGTGCCGGACGATGTCGGAGCCGATCAGACCGCGCAGCAGCATGAAGGGAATGCCCTTCTCGCCCGCCTGCAACCCGGCATAGACGGCCGGGCATGTGCTGTCGATCACCCGGATCGTCCCGGCCTTTACGGCGCGGCCGAAGCACGGCGCCTGGCCGTACTCGCTCAAGGTCACGCCGCTGGTCTCGACCGTCGCCACGCAGCCGGCGCCGATCAGCATGTCGGCCTGGAGCCCGCTGGTCGGCACGGTCACCAGATGCAGATCCCGCGCGCCGCGCCGGATCAGCGCGGCAGTCGCCGCCATCGCCGCGCAACCGCCTTCGGCCTTGAACACGGCGAGCCTGGCGCCGTCCGGCACCTCGGCAGCGAGTTGGTCGACATTGGCGAGAAGAATATCCGACATGGCGGAACTCCGATTCATTCCAGTCTGGCGGCCAGTGTGACAGGCCCGGCCCAGTAGCTCAATGGCTGCGGGCGGGCTCAACTCCGTCTCCGAACCACGCGCGTAAGGTCTCTGGAGAGTATTCCGAATCCAGAAATCCTGTCGCCCCGGACGGAGCGGAGCGGAGATCCGGGGCCCAGAGCCACAGGCTACCGCCATTCGGACGGCCTCTGGGCGCCGGATCAAGTCCGGCGCGACATCTTGGAATTATTCTTTCAACATCGATCCCTTGAAGGCCGGAACCAGGAGAACGAGCTTCGCCGTTTGGTGACCGGCAAGGCAAACACCTGACCATGCGTATGACCCTAAATTTCGACGACGATATATTGCTGGCGATCCGGGAAATCGCCAAACGCGAATCGAGGCCGGCAGGCGCCGTGGTCTCCGACCTGCTCAGGCGGTCGCTGACCGCCGCCGACCGGAGCGGCGCGGAAGAAAGCGTGCAGTAGCCTACCGCTGAATTCGGCTTTCTTCCCTTTCGGAAGCGCGGCGGCCGCCTCGTCACTAATGAATCGATCGACAGGCTGCGCGGAAAAGTTGACGACTGATCCGCAGACCGGCGGCGCCTCGCACCCGGAAATCAGGATCGACTATGCCTCTCCCGCCTCTCGCGCCGCCAGCCGTTGCAGGCGGGTGAGCGGCCGGTCGCGGATGCCGTATTCCGCCAAATGGGCGAGCGTGTTGTCGAGATAGGCCCGGGTCGTGCCGAGCGGCCCTTCGGCATGGGCCAGCGCCGCCACGACCTCTGCTTCCGGCGGCCGGCCGGCATAGCGCGGATGGGCCGGTTCGATCAGGAAGGTGATCCCATCCACTGGTCCGTCGCCGGTCGCAAGGCGGACCCAGCGCGCCCGGTAGGCGCCGCCGAACATCTCGCGCCGCCAGACGATCCCGATTTCCTCGGCGACCGAACCGGCGGCGATCCGGAAGGCCATGCCGACGCAGGAACCGCCCGGCTCCAGGCCCAGCATCATGCCCGGCCGCTCGGGCGTACCGCGCCCGAGATGGGTCCACAGGCAGAAGCGCCGGTGATAGCCGTGCAGCCGCGCGATGCGCTGCTCGACATAGTGGATCGCCGGGTTCCAGATCAGCGAGCCGTAGCCAAACACCCAGACTTCGCCGCCCGGATCGGGATGGGCAGCCAGCGTTTCCCGCCACGACGCCTCGAGCTGCTCGTCCGACCAGACCGGCTGACCGGGGTTGTTCGCCCGGATATAGTCGCGCAGCGCGCCGCTGCGGATAACCTCGCGGGTCAGCCGGAATTCGTTTTCGTCGGTGTCGCGTGGCAGCAAAAAGCGGCTCTTCACGGAAAATTTCGAGGGGGACGCGGCCTTATAGGCGAGGATGGCCGGCGCGTCATCCGGCGCTTCCGCGCTGTCGCCCATGACGAAATTGCAGGAGTCAGATCCGGATCGCCGCCGCCTCGTTGCGGATGGCGCGGAGGACGGAGAAGGCGGTGAGGCTGGAGGTCTTTGGATTGTCCGGCAGCGGCTTGCCTTCCATGCGCAGCGCCATCCGGCCGAACGCGCCGATTGCCTCGATCTCGTGGACATTTCCGGGCGCGTCCGGGTCGGCGACGATGCGCACCTCCGTTTTGTCGAAGCCGGCGCCGGCGAGCGCCACCGTCGCCGCGACGTTGGCGTTCTTCGGATAGGTCCGCGCCGCTTCGTCTGCCGGACCCTCGAACAGGGTGAAGGGCGCGTCGAGCCGGTCGAGGTCGCACAGGGCCTCGCCGGGCGTGCCTTTCCAGGCCGCCGGCGGCTTGCGCGAGGTGTAGGCGACGCGCTCCAGCCCGCCCTGGCGCGCCGCAGCCAGCGCGTCGATTCCGCCGATTGCGCCGGGCGCGATCTCGGCCGTGCCGCCGCCTTCGTTCGCCGCCCGCTCCAGTTCCGCCAGCAAGGCCCAATCCGCCAGCGCGCCGACCGAGACGACGAGCAGGCGACGGCCGGCGCGCAGGGCCGGCACGCCATGTTCGCCGAGCGCGCCGTGGCCGGCCGCCTCGACAATCAGGCCCGGCGATTCGGCCAGCGAGGCGATGCGGTCGGTGACCTGTATCGCTGGGCCGAGCGCCGCCTGCGTCTCCGCCACCCGGGCCGGCCGGACGATCACCGCGACGATCCGGCAACCCGCATCCCCGGTCATTGCTCCGACCGTATAGCGCCCGATGGCGCCATAGCCGACGATGGCGATGCTGGACTGTGCCGAAGAGGTCATTGCGCTGCGCTCCCCTTCTTTTCCCGCACCGGCGGGCCGGCGAAGGGCCGGGCGAACGGGCCGATGCCGGCCATGTCGACCTCCAGCACCGCCGGGCCGCCGCCTTCCAGGGCCTTGGGCAACGTCTGGCTGAACGCTTCAACACTGGCGGCTTTCAGGTGGCGCACGCCCATGCTCGCGCACAGGGCGGCGAAATCCGGCGTCAGCAGGTCGGCATAGTGCCGCCGGCCGCCGTAGTGCGCATCCTGGATGTTGCGGATCACGCCGTAGCCGCCATCGTTCATCAGCAGGATCGTAACCGGCGCCTGTTCCTGCGCCAGCGTCGCCAGTTCGCCGACATTGAGGGCGAAGCCGCCGTCGCCGACCAGCGCAACCGTGCGCCGGCCCGGTTCGGCGATTGCCGCGCCGAGCGCCATCGGCAGCCCCTGCCCGATCGCTCCGCCGAGCGAATGGACGCCCTGGCGCGAGCCGGTCAATGGCACCGCCCGGTTGCCCCAGATGCTGTTGGAGAGGGTGATGTCGCGCACCCAGGGCGAGCCGGCGGGGAAGTGTTCTTTCACAATGTCGAGCACTGCGCTCCATGCCTCGCCGAGATTGGCCCTCAGCCCGGCTTCCGCCGCCTGCCTTGCAGCGGCGAGATCGCCCGCGAAAGCCGGGTCGAGGCGCAGCCGGCCGGTCAGCCGGTCGGCCAGCCCGCCGAGCGCCGCCACGGCATCGCCCCGGACGAAGCGCGCCGCGGCATAGCCCCGGCCGTCCATCGACGGATCGCAGTCGACGCGCCAGCGATTGTCCGGCAGGCCGAGCTTCCATTTCAGGGTCTCGTTGCCGCGCAGGCGCGACCCGACGACGGCCATGAGATCGCAAGACCCGTAGAAGGCCTCGACCGGCGGCGCCGCGTTGAACGCGCCGAGCGTCATCGGATGGGTCTCCGGCACGACGCCCCGTCCGTTTGTGCTGGTGACGATGCCGACGCCCATGTCGGCCAGGCGCAAGGCCGCCGAGTCCGCGCCGCGCGCGCCGCCGCCGAGCCACAGGACCGGCCGGCGCGCCCTGGCGACCGCTTCCGCCAGCGCATCGAGACCGGCCGGCGCCGGCCGCGTGCGGACGATTCTCGCCGGAGCCAGGGTCTCCGGAGTTTCAGCCGCCGCCTGCACGTCTATGGGAATTTCCACGCTGACCGGGCCGCACGGCGGCGTCAGGGCGGTCTTCGCAGCCTCGCGCAGGACATCGAGCGCCTCTTCCGGCGCGCCGACCCGGAAAAACGCCTTCGACACGCCCTTCAGCATGGTCGGCTGGTCGGGCGCCTCGTGGATATAGCCCCAGCCGCGGTCGAGCCAGCCGCGCTCGATCTGGCCGGTCAGATGGAGCACGGGCGAACCCGCGGTCAGCGCCTCGACCAGGCTGCCCGCCGCGTTACCCGCCGCCACGCCGGTCGAGGTGACGCCGACGCCGAGGCCCCCGGAAACCCGGGCGAATGCGTCCGCCATGTTGAGCGCGCCGGCCTCGCCGCGCGCCGGCACGAAGCGCATCCGGTTGCCGCGCGCGAACGCGTCGAGGATCGGCATGTTGTGGATCGAGATGACGCCGAAGGCCGTTTGCACCCCGCAGGCGTCGAGAAAGGCGGCGGCCAGGTCGCCGACGGTCGAGGAGCCGTCAGGCAAAGCGGGAAATCCCGCCGGAGACTTCGAGCGACGCACCGGTGATGTAGGCGGCGGCGGGCGAAGCCAGATAGACGACCGCCGAGGCTGCCTCCTCCGGTGTGCCCAGGCGGCCCAACGGAAGCTGCTTCTCCTCAGCCAGCGCTGCCATCCAGTCTTCCAGGCTCTGCTCCCGGTCGGTCCGCGAATCGTAACGGCGCTGCCACTGCCCGGAATAGATCAGCCCGAGCAGGATGGCGTTGACCCGCACCCCGTCCGGCGCGAACTCTGCGCTCATCGACTTGACGAGGTTCTGGACGCCGGCGCGCAGGGCCGCGGTGCAGACCATGTGGGGCTCCGGCTGGCGCGCCAGCAGGGAATTGACGACGACGATGCTGCCGGCGCCGCTCTCCTGCAACGCCGGCAGGAAAGCCCGGGTCGGCCGGATGACCGAAAAGAATTTTAGGTCAAACTCGTCGCGCCAGGCGGCGTCGTCGGTATCGGCGAACGTGCTGACCCGGCCCTGCCCGGCATTGTTGACCAGAATGTCCAGCCCGCCGAAGGCGTCCAGCACCCGCTCCCGCATCGCGGCGACCGCCGTTTCTTCCCGGACGTCGCAGGCGATGGGCAGAACGGCGTCGCCGAAGCGATCCTGCAATGGCGCTCCGGCGGTTTCCAGCCGGTCCGCATCGCGGCCGCACAGGGCGACCTGCGCACCGTCTTCGAGCAGCAGCCTGACCGCCGCGAGGCCGATGCCGGACGAGCCGCCGGTCACCAGCGCCCGCTTGCCCGCCAGCCCGAGATCCATCAGGCGGCTCCCGTCAATGGGTCGGCAAATTCCGCCAGCAGGCGATTGAACGCGTCCGGAGTCTCGATATAGGGCAGATGCCCAGCGCCCGGGATCAGGGTGAAGCTGGCCTGGGGCCGGCTGGCGGCGATTTCGCGGTTGGTGTCGGGCGGCGTCACCCGGTCCTCCGCGCCGCAGACCACCGCCATCGGCCCGCCATAGCCGGCGATCTCGGCCATCAGGTCGCCCATGGAAAGCGCCCAAGCCGCCCGCCGGTAGCCGACCGGCCGGATCTCCGCGGTGATCCCGGCGACGGTGTCGCGCAGCTCTTCCGGCACGCCGGGCGCCAGCAGGTTGCCGGCGCGCGCCTGCGCCATGCCGTCAACGCCCAGCCGCTCCAGGGGCTCCAGCCGCGCCCGCAATTTGGCCTGCCGCTCCTCCGCGGAAAGCCGGCCGTGGCCCTGGGCGGCGTCGGACAGGAACAGGCCGGCGACCCGCTCCGGCGCGATGTTGGCGAAAGCCCCGGAAAACAGCGCGCCCAGGGAATTGCCGCACAGGATGGCCCGGCCGATCCCCAGCGCGTCGAACAGGTCGCGCAGGACAAGCGCATAGTCGCGCGGCAGCGGCGTTTCGCTATCCACGTCGCTCGATCGCCCGTATCCGGGCGCGCCCCAGGCTATGACCCGGTAGCGGCCGACGAAGGTGGGGAACTGGTGGATCCAGCCGCGCGAAGCCGAGCCGATGCCGTGCAGCAGGAACAGCACAGGCCCCTCGCCGGCCTGACGGATCTCCACCTGGCGGCTTCCGATCCGGACGATTTCGATTTCGGGAAGAGACATCGTCAATTGAACACAAACCCCCCGTTGACGGGCAGCACCTGCCCGGTGACGAAGGCCGCGCCTTCGGACAACAGATACATCACCGCACCGACGACATCGTCCGGATGTTGCGCCCGCGGCATCGCGCGGCCCGAGACGTAGAGGTCCTTGCGCTCCTGCGCCACATCTTCGGTCGCCTCGACCAGGGTGAGACCCGGTGCGACGGCGTTGACGGCGATCCCGTCCGGGCCCAGTTCGCGCGCCAGCGAGCGGGTCATGGCTATGACCGCGCCCTTGCTCGCCACATAATGCAGCAGCTTCGGCGCCCCCCAGAGCGCGGTGTCGGAGACCATGTTGACGATGCGTGCCCCGCCTTCGGCCTTGCGCAACAGCGGCGCCAGTTCCTTTACGGCAAGCCAGGTGCCGCGGACGTTGACGGCCATCACCCGGTCCCAGGCCTCGACGTCGATCTCCTCGAACGTTCTGCCGCCGACCCCGGTCGCGATAGCGCCGTTGTTGACCAGCCCGTCGAGCCTGCCGTAACGCCCGGCGATTTCGCGCCCGAGAGCGGCGACGCTCTCCGAATCGCCCAGATCGACCGGAATGAAGGGCGCATCGGCTCCGCGTTCGGCCAGGGCGGCGGCCGTTTCCCGTCCCCACGCCTCGACAAGTTCCGCGACGATGACCGCGGCGGCCCCTTCCGCTACGGCGGCTTCGGCAAAGGCCCGGCCGAGCCCGCGCCCGGCGCCGGTGACCGCCACGATTTTTCCTTCGAGCAGCCCCATCGGCAGGTCAGCCTGCTGGTAACTGACGTGCGCAGCCGGATTTGTAGGGGAGGGTTTCAAACCCTCCCCTACGGTCCGCCGTCGACCCGCAGCGTCCCGAAACGAAGGCGCGAAGATCTGTCTGGAACGCCTTCTCCGTGCCACCCCGGACGGAGCGCAGCGGAGATCCGGGGTCCAGAGCGACAGTCTGAGGTTTAACGGGTGTCCCTGGACCCCGGCTCGCCCTGAGGACGGCCGGGGTGACAAGATAGGAATTGGGAAGCAAGGCAGAAATCGCCCTATTCGGCGGCAAGCTGAGGCGCGGTGCGGCTCTTCAGATAGTCGCGCGCCCGGCGCTGCAGCAGGCGGCGCAGATGGGTAACGCCGATATCGTGCTGGTAGAGCATCTCGGCTTCGGGCTGCTCCATCTGCTCGATCACCACCCGGTCCTGCTCCAGCACATTCCAGTGCCGTTCCTCGAGCCGGCTCTTGTACATGAAGCGCCACAGATCGCGCTCCCAGCCGCTCACCTTGCGCAGGCGCCAGAAGAAGACCTGGCATGCGTTCGCATCGACCGGCGTCACATAGCCCAGAATGCGGAACATGCCGCCTGGCCCGGCGCCCGGCGGATAGGGCAGATCGAGCCGCACCCAGTCGGCTCCGGTGGAATGAAATTCCGTCCAGTCGAAGTTCTTGCCGACCTGCTGGGTGCGCCGAACTGTGAAACCGTCCTCCGATTTCACGACTTCCATTTCGTCGAAGCCGGAGCCGTAGGCCAGCGTGTAGCTCTTGGCGTGCAGGTAGGAGCCGTGCATCGGGTCGACGACATTCTCCAGGGCGTAGAGGTAACTGCCCTTCCAGGTGCCGGTGCACAGGAAATGCGACCATTCAGGATCGTCGAACTCCTCCGGGAAGGTCAGCGGCGCCGGCTCCCCTTCCCCCATCCAGGCAAAGATGCAGTTGGCCTTTTCGGCCGCCGGATAGCTGCGCACGCCGCGCATGCCCTCCAGCGTGCAGCCGGGATAGGCCGAAACCTTCGCGATCGTGCCGTCGCCGTCGAACTGCATGCCGTGATAGGTGCAGGTCAGCAGGCCGTCGATGACGTGGCCCTGGCTCAGCCGGGCGCCGCGGTGTGGGCAGCGGTCCGTCTGGACATGGGCGACGCCGTCGCCGTCGCGCCACAGCACGAGCCGCCTGCCGAGCCGGGTGATGCCGACCGGCTCGTCCTTCACCCAACTGGCCGGCAGCAGGGCGTACCACTGTTCCGGCAAACCGGTCTCGAGGACCGCGTCGGTCTCCGCGCTGGTTGCCATAACTCTTCCCCCTTTGCCGAACAGCCGTGCCGGGGCTCAACCGCGCTTGACCGAGGCCAGCGGGTGATCGGGCGGATAGGTCGGCGTCTGCGGCTTGGTCGCGCCGAGCATCACGCACATCAGGGCTTCCTCGTCCCAGTCGTTCAGCAGGCCGCGGTAGACGCCCGGAGGCACGGAAATCAGGTCGCGCTCGCCCAGCTCGGTTTCCCAGGTCTCGCCCTTGTCCTCGAAGAACAGGCGCACCCGGCCGCGCAGCATGAAAAAGACCTCCTCGACATCGTCATGGACGTGCAGCGGGCCTTCGCAGCCCGGCGGCAGCACCATGGTCGAAAAGGTGAAATGCTCGGACGGTACGGTGTTGGCGTCGCTGCCCACGCCGGTGCCGCCGGTGCCCATGTAGCGCATCTGGGCGCGCCGGTATTTCGGATCGAAATCGGCCTGGAATTTCAGCGCGTCCCAGTCATAGGTGCGCGTCGCGTAGCGGGCGATACGGCCCTGCATCCGCTCGTCCAGGGACTCCGCAGCGGCCTCAACGGGGGCGGGACCGGAATCGGGGGCCATGCCTGTCTCCCATGCAAATCGGCTTCGTCAGGCGGCGATTTCGCCGTCGGGCCGTTGCGGGGCGTAGCGCAGCACCGCCCGCTCGGCCAGAATCACCAGAACATACGCCAGGATGCCGATCACCGTAAGCAGAATGATGGTGACGAAGACCCCGGCGGTATTGGCGCCGCCCTCGGCCTTGGCCAGTTCGGCGCCGAGGCCGACGCTGCCGCCGACCAGCTCGGCCACGGTCACGCCGATCACCGCCAGCGTCGCGCCGATCCTGAGGCCGCTGAACAGGGCCGGCAGCGACCAGGGGAACTCGATCTTCCAGAAAATCTGCGCCCGGGTCGCCTTGAACAGGCGGGCGAGGTCGATCATCGACGGATCGACGCTGCGGACCGCCGTCAGCACGTTGATCAGGACCGGGAAGAAGACGATCAGGATGGCGGTGAGGATGCGCGGCGTGATGTTGTAGCCGAACCACATGACGAACAGCGGCGCGAAGGCCACCTTGGGCGCAATCTGCAAGGCCAGGATGTAGGGCGAGGCGACGACCTCCATGAGGCGCGACATGCCGAGCACATAGCCCATCACCGCGCCCATCAGGCAGCCGAGCCCGAAGCCGACGATGACCTCGAAGCAGGTGATGAGGGTGTGGCGCAGCAGGTCGCCGTTCACCCACATATGGATACCTTCCTCGAACACGGCGGACAGGCGCGGAATGTTGTAGGGCGCGATGCCGAGCAAGGGCGGCCCCCATTCCCAGCCGGCCACGAAAACAACCAGCGCCAAAGCGCTCAGCCAGACTTCGCGGCGCTGGACGGCGGAAGCCAGGCTTTGCCAGGCGGATTCCGCCGGCGTCCGGTCCGGCGTCACAGCGAGTTGGCCGTCGGGCGCCATCAGACCGTCTGCTCGACCTTGCCGATGTCGAGCAATGACATCAGCCGGGCGGTCATGGGGCCGATCTTCTCGTGCTGGCGCCGCTTCATCGGCTCGGCGCGGCCGGGGATGTCGACCGGGATTTCCTCGATGATCCGGCCGGGCCGGCGCGACATCACCAGCACCCGGTCGCTCAGCGCCAGCGCCTCGACCAAGTCGTGGGTGATCAGGAAGGCGGTCTTCCCTTCCTCCGCCACCGTCTGGGCCAGATCCTGCTGGAGTACCATCTTGGTCTGGGCGTCGAGCGCCGAGAAGGGCTCGTCGAGCAGCAATACGTCCGGGTCCATCATCATGGTCCGGGCCAGCGCCGCGCGCTGGCGCATGCCGCCGGAGAGCTCGTGCGGATAATGGTTGGCGAAGCCGTCCAGATGGTAGCGGTGCAGGAATTTCTGCGCCCGCTCTTCGCGCTGGGCCGCGTCCATGCGGCGGATTTCCTGGCCGAACTCGACGTTCCTGCGGATCGTGCGCCAGGGCAGCAGCAGGTCTTTCTGGAGCATGAAGGCGACATGCTCGTTCGGGCCGCTGACCGGCTCGCCGTCGACGAAGATCTCGCCTTTCGAGGGCCGGTCGAGGCCGGACGCCAGGTTGAGCAGGGTGCTCTTGCCGCAGCCGCTCGGCCCGATCAGGGCGACGACCTCGCCGTCTTCGATGTCGATGCTCACGCCCTCGACCGCAAGCACGCCTTCGCTGCCGGTCCGGCCGCGCACTGGCGGGAAAAAGCGCGAGACATCCTTGAAGCTGAGCCGGAGCATGGGCGCCCGAAGCGGGTCTGCCGGCGGATCAGCCGCCGAGGCGGGCCATTTCGGCCATGAAGCGCCCGGCGGTCCAGCGCCCGCCGTCGGGCAGCGCCACGCCGGCGTCGTTCAGGCCGGCGACGATGCCGTCGAGGTCGTGGATCTCGCGGTCGAACAAGCTCTCGAGCGCATCGCCCAGCGCCTTGGTGTAGGGCGTCTCCTCCCAGTCGCGGCACTGGCGGGCGTAATCGATCCCGGCCAGCGGGTGGGTCATGCGCGGGCTGGTCATGCCGGTTCGGCGGTCCTTTGCTGCGGCCGGAGGTTCCGGCACGGCGATATCGGAAAGGCTGGCGCGACCCTAACGGGCGGCCCTTTGCAGGTCAAAAGCTTTGCAGTAGCGTTGGCCGCTCCGCCCCCCCTGCCCGAAAACCATGACCGCCGTAACCCACGCCCTCGAAGGCGGCATCTTCACCGTCACCTTTGCCAACCCGCCGGAGGGAGTCTTTACCGGCGCGATGGCGGAGGATCTGCTTGCGCTGCTGCCGGCGATGGCGGCGGACGATGTGCTGGCCGTCATATTGCAGGGCGGCGTGCCGGGGGCGTTCATCCGGCATTACTCGGTCGCCGAACTGGCGGCGCTGTCCGACGCCCTGCGCGCGAAGGGCCGGACCTTCGACGAGACGACGCCGGTCGACCACCACGCGATGAACCGGATCGCCGAAGGGCTGGAGGCGCTGCCCAAACCGGCGATCGCGGCGCTCAACGGCACGGCGATGGGCGGCGGCTGGGAACTGGCGATGGCCTGCGACCTGCGCATCGCCGAGGCCGGCGACCATGCCTACGGCCTGCCGGAGGCGCGGCTCGGCATCCTGTCCGGCGCCGGCGGCACCCAGCGGCTGGCCCGGCTGGTCCGCGAAGCGCGGGCGCTTGAAATGACCCTGCGCGGCCGCACCGTCGGCCCGGAGGAAGCGCTCGCGCTCGGCATGGTCCACGAGGTCGCTCCCGACGCCGCCGCACGCGCTGCGAAAATCGCCCGCGAACTGGCGGCCCGGCCGGCGAAGGCGCTGGCCCATATCAAGCGCCTGGTGCGCGCCGCCCTGCCGCCCATCGACCCGGACACCCTGCAGCTGGAAAGCCGCCTGTTTCTCGACCTCGCCGTGTCCGACGACGGCAACGCCCTGATGCGCCGGATGGTCGACGAGGGGCTGGATATTCGGGAGGTGGAATAGAGCGGCGGTGCGCCCTTCGATACGCCCCGGATCGAATCCGGGGCTACTCAGTGTGCGGGAGGGTGTTGCAAATGGATGTACTTTCCCTCATCCCGAGTAGGCGCGTCAGCGCCGTATCGAGGGACGGCTTGAAGCGCGGCTGAAATCTCCCGGAACCAAAGCAAATCGCTCTGATCGCCGTACTCAAATGACCTCTCCATCCTCCCCTTCCCCCATCCACATCGTCGGCGGCGGGCTGGCGGGCTGCGAGGCGGCGTGGCAGGCAGCGCAGGCCGGCGTGCCGGCGATCCTGTACGAGATGCGGCCTGAGCGCGGCACCGACGCGCACCAGACCGATACGCTCGCCGAACTGGTGTGCTCCAATTCTTTCCGGTCCGACGATGCCGAAGCCAACGCGGTCGGCGTGCTGCACGCGGAGATGCGGCGCTGCGGCTCGCTGATCCTTGCGGCGGCCGACGAACACAAGGTGCCGGCGGGCGGCGCGCTGGCGGTCGATAGGGACGGCTTCGCCGCTGCGGTGCAGTCGCGGCTGGAAGCGCACCCGCTGGTCTCGGTCCGACGTAAGGAAGTCTCCGGCCTGCCGCCTCCGGACTGGGACATGGTGATCGTCGCGACCGGGCCGCTGACCTCGCCGGCGCTGGCCCAGGCCATCCTCGACCTGACCGGCGAGGAGTCGCTGGCCTTCTTCGACGCCATCGCGCCCATCGTCCATGCCGACTCGATCGACGACAGCGTCGCCTGGCGCCAGTCGCGCTACGACAAGCCGGGTCCCGGCGGCGACGCCAAGGCGTACATCAACTGCCCGCTGGACGAGGCGCAATACAATGCTTTCATCGACGCCCTGATCGCCGGCGACAAGACGGAATTCAAGGACTGGGAAAAGGACACGCCCTATTTCGAGGGCTGCTTGCCGATCGAGGTCATGGCGGAGCGCGGGCGGGAGACGCTGCGCTTCGGTCCGATGAAACCGGTCGGCCTGACTGACCCGCGCACCGGCCGGCGCGCCCATGCCGTTGTGCAATTGCGCCAGGACAATGCGCTCGGCACCCTGTTCAACATGGTCGGCTTCCAGACAAAGCTGAAACACGGCGCCCAGACAGGGATCTTCCGGACCATTCCCGGGCTGGAGAACGCACAATTCGCCCGGCTCGGCGGCATCCACCGCAACACCTTCCTGAACAGCCCGAAGCTGCTGGACGCCGAACTGCGCCTGAAGGTCGATCCGCGGCTGCGCTTCGCCGGGCAGATCACCGGCGTCGAAGGCTATGTCGAAAGCGCCGCCATCGGCCTGCTCGCCGGGCGCATGGCGGCGGCCGAACGGTTCGGCCTGTCCTTCGCGCCGCCGCCCGGCACCACTGCGCTGGGCGCCTTGCTGCGCCATATCACCGGCGGCGCGGCGGCCGACACATTCCAGCCCATGAACGTGAATTTCGGCCTGATGCCGCCACCGGCGCCGACCGGGGACAAGCGCCTGAAAGGCCGGATGCGCAAACAGGCCCTTGCGCGCCGCGCGCTCGCCGATTTCGACCGCTGGCTGGCCTGAGCGGTTGCGCGCCTCGCAATCAATGCAGACATCGATACGGTCAGAGATGAAGAGGAGAGCGCAGAAGTGTGCATGCATTCACTCGGCTCAAGAGATAATTTCTTTATGGCCGTATTCTCTTCCAAGATAATCGGGTTGAGCGTCGGGCATTGCTTTGCGAAACGCTTCGACTTTCTCGCAGGATCTGACAATATTCAGAATTCTCCTGAATCGACCGATCGGGATCCCAAACCAGCGTGCATTACCGACGACGGGCACAAGATAGATGTCTGCAATGCTGGGCTCATCACCGAAACAAAAGGTGGTTTCCGGCGAACGCCTTTTAAGAATTTCTTCGAGTGTCAAAAGACCCTCGGTAATCCAGTGCGTATACCAGGCCATTGACTTGCTCTCGGACCACTGCTCGCGGCTGGTCAGGTAATTGCGCACACGGTGGTTGTGGATGGGATGTATCTCGCAGGCGATGAACTGGGAAAACGACCGCGCTGCCAATCTTTCCATCGGGTCTGCGGGAAAAATTGAGGGCGTTGGATAGGCTTCCTCGATCCACTCCACTATGGCTGTAGATTGGCCGATAATGGTCCCGTCTATTTCGATCGCAGGCAATAAGCCTTGTGGATTTTTGCGCCGGTAGGTCTCTGTGCGCATGTCATCGACAGCAATGTAATCGTAAGGAATGTCTTTCAAGTTAAGGGTCGTGCGGACACGCTGGCCCGCTGAATTCCGGTACCGCGTATAGAGCTTTATCATTTTTCGTCGCCCGACCATTTTCTCAGAGCAGATCTCAATCCCTCAAAGTGGTTTTCCATTTCTTTTCGCGCCCGGCCCGGCGACCTTGCGCGAATGGCTTCAGCAATGGGCCGGTGTTCGTCCTGAAGCCTTTTCCACTCTTTCAGGGGAACGGCCTCCTTAAAATTGAGAAATCGGTATTCATCCAGAGCCTTAATGATAAGTTCCGCCAGATAGGGATTGCAGGAAGCGTTTGCGATTGCCGTGTGAATTTCCAAGTTGAGATCTTTCTTGTGGGATTCTTCGGCGGGCAAGGCTTCAATCTCTGCAATCGGAAACTCAATTGCGTGAATCTGATTGTCGTTGGCGTTCACTGCCGCCAGCTCCGCAGCGCGGATTTCCAGGAGGGACCGGACTTCCCAAATTTGAAGTAAGGCCTTGCGGCGATCGCGCAGGTGGCTGCGGCGAATTTCGCCGATGTCGATTGGCCGGTCGGAGCGCACGAACCGGCCCGCGCCGTGGCGGCTCTCGACGATGCCTTGCGATTCGAGGACGCGGAACGCCTCGCGGAGAATGGGACGGCTGACCTTCCAACGTTTTGCAAGATCGCGTTCGGCAGGAAACCGGTCGCCGACCTGCAAATCTCCCGAACCGATCAGGCCCATGATCTGATCGACGATGGACTGGTACCGAAGAATCGCCTTGATGGGCGAAAACTTGGCACTGTCCAGCGCCGATCCACCGTCTTCCTTCGCCATGCTCGTCTCTCCCCTACTATGCCGTGCCGGTGAGGACGGCCGGATGAGAATGGGGGAAATTTCCTGTGCAGACAAATTCATTGTTCAGGCTGGGCTTAAGTGTTCGGGCTGGCCGCCCATTCGGCAGGCGGGAAGCAGCTTCGCAATCCTCGGCCGGCGCACCGCTTTATGGCAGCAAGTCGTCGGCGCGGTCCCTCCCTAAATCGGAGACACGCCGTCATGCGGTCGGCCGGAAAGATGCCTCGGGCTGCCAGGTGCGCTTCGTCCGCTTCGACGTTTCGGAGCGCTCGTTCCTTGCCGCATCGGGCGGATCCGACCCAGCGCCCCAATTCCGCTCCCGGTTCCGCCCCTGATGGCGCCTGCTGCGCGATGGCGCCACTGCGCTGCGACAAGCCCGTAGAATTGGGGCTTGGACCGATACGCCCTGAGGACGATCGGACGGGCGGCTACAGTGGATAGGTAAAGTGGGTTTACCAATCCTCCGTTTCCGTCTATGTTCGTTTCGGCTGGGGTTCGAAGAATGACGAACGGAATTGAAGAAAGTGAAACTGTCGAGCGGAACCGGATAACGTTGCGGGAAGTGTTTTTCGGCGATGGTAAATGGCTCGAGCTCGTTACAAGTAATCTCGCCATTTTCTCCTCGATTTTCGCCCTGTATACAGGACTATTCGGTGAGGAAGTGGAACTTATACAACGCGGTGTCCACCTCGGATTCTCTGTTGCGCTGATTTATTTTATTACCGGAAAAGATAGCGCTTGGTGGAAGCGCGTTCCTTCACTTCTTGCGGCGTTGGTTTTGCTGTATAGCGCCGCTTATATAGTCTTCGAATACAACAACATAATGGCTCGGGAAGGTGAGCTTACAACACACGAGATTACGCTTGGAGTCATTCTGTTTCCGCTGATTCTGGAGGCTTCGCGCCGGTCCATCGGTTTGACGTTGCCGCTTGTCTCGTTGCTTTTCGTCGCCTACGCCTACTTCGGACCGTTCCTCCCGTTCGGATTGGGGCATCGAGGCTACGATATAGAAAGGCTCGCCTCTCATCTGTTCATGAGCACCGATGGGATATACGGTACGCCCCTCGGCGTGTCGGCGACTTTCATCTTCATGTTCGTCTTGTTCGGCGCCTTTCTTCAGGTATCGGGCGCCGGAGAATTTTTGATCAATCTGGCCATCGCGACCACGGGGAGGAGCCGGGGCGGGCCGGCGAAGATCGCGGTTGTGTCGAGCGCATTCTTCGGGACGATGTCCGGCAGTGCGATTGCAAATGCATCGGCTACCGGCACATTCACAATCCCCTTGATGCGCCGAGTCGGATACAAGCCGCATATCGCGGCCTCGTTCGAAAGCCTGGCTTCCCTCGGCGGACAATTGATGCCGCCTATCATGGGGTCGGCCGCGTTCGTAATGGTCGAGTTTACCCAGATTGCCTATCTCGACATCGCCGCGGCGGCGCTCTTTCCCGGTCTTCTGTTTTTCTTCTCCGTCTTTGTCATAGTGGACCTGGAAGCCGCGCGCAACAATCTCAGCGGCTTGCCGAAATCGGAGCTACCGAGCGTCCGCAAGACCCTCAACGAAGGGTGGATGCTGTTCGTCCCGCTCGTCACGCTCTTCACGCTGCTCTACCTCGGTTATTCGACGTTCATGTCGGCCTTCTGGTCGATTCCGACTGTCATCCTCGTGGCAGCGGTGAAGCGATCTACGCGCCTGTCTTTCCCGCAGTTCCTCGAAGCCTTGCGGAAGGGCGGACTCGCCGTCACCAAGATCGCCGTCGCCTGCGCCTGCTCAGGGATCATCGTCGGGGTGGCGACACTCACGGGACTGGCGGTCGATCTGTCGAACCTGATGATCGAGCTGGCGGGCGGCAGCCTATTCAACCTGCTCCTGCTGACCATGGTCGTCTCCATCATCCTGGGAATGGGCCTCCCGACGGTAGCCTGCTACATCCTTCTTGCCGTGCTCGTGGGACCCGCGCTGGAGCAGATGGGACTGTCGTTGCTGGCCTCCCATCTGTTCATCTTCTATTTCGGCATTGTTTCAGGGATAACGCCACCGGTCGCCCTGGTTTCGTATGCCGCCGCGGGTGTGGCCAATACGGACGCGATCAAGACGTCCTGGACGGCCTGCCGGCTCGGGATTGCCATCTACATTCTGCCTTACGCCTTCGTGTATGTGCCTGAACTTCTCCTGATTGGAGAGTGGCACAACGTCGTGATTCGGATCCTCCTTGCATTCGGATCCCTCTACGTCTTTGTGGCGGCAATCCAAGGCTACCTCTTCGTTCCCCTCAACATCGTACACCGCTTGGGCCTTGGGTGCTTAGCGGTCTGTCTGCTGATTGCCAATGTCTGGATCTACCTTCCCGCCGCCGCCTTTGCCGTTATTTCCGTCCTGTTCTTGCGGCGTTCCGTCGGGCGGACCACCGAACGTACCGCCGATCATTCCGCCCGAAAGTAACGTCCTTCCCGAGCCGGAGAGAAATGCCGGCTCCCAACAAATCGGGTGAAAAACCCGGGAAACCAAAGAGGAGATGTCAAATGAAGACCTTAAACGAGACTGTGTCAGCGTCGGTCCTTGCCGGCGCGGTCGCTCTGGCTGCATCTGCGCCCGCCCTTGCGGAGACCTATGTATCTATCGGAACGGCAAAAGCGACCGGTAGCTGGTATCCGCTGGGCGCCGCACTCTCGACAGTCGTGAGCAAGCATGCAGCAGGTGTTACTGCGAAAGTGGAATCGACCAAAGGCGGCATGGCGAACGTCCATCTTCTGGCCAAAAAGCAGGTGGATATAGCCTTCGTCCCGCCTTGGGCCATCGCAGACGCCAGAAAGGGCGCCGGAGCTTATAAGAGCAAGAAGGGCTTCCCGGTGAAGGTGTCGGGCTGGCTCGGCTTTGCGCCGAATTATCTGACGATCATGGTCCCGGCGGACAGCGCTATCAAATCCGTGAACGACCTGCGCGGAAAGCGGGTCAATATGGGCGCGCCGGGAACCTTCAACCGGCCCATCCTCAGGATGGTTCTGAACGAGCAGGGCATTGGCGTGAAGGATGTCAAGGCGTTCGATATCGCCCTTGGGCCTGCCGTCAATCGGCTGAAAAACCGCCAACTGGACGCCGTCTGGTGGTGGGCGGCGACCCCGGCATCGGCGTTTACCGATGCGTCCGTCTCCCTGAATACCCGCCTCGTCGGATTGAGCCCGGCAACTGTCACGCAGCTTACGGGGAAATATTCCTGGTTCAGCGCAGGAGCCATTGCAGCCGGTATCTATAAGGGCACCGCACAAAAAACGCCGACGGTCTTCACGAAGATCAGCGCGGCCATGTTGAGCTCGATACCGGACGAAGTCGCCTACAAGATGACCAAGGCGGTCTTTGAAAATCTTGACGAGCTGGGTGCGATCCATCCGGTCTTCAAGAAACTTTCGAAGATTAACGTACTCGAAGGCCTGTCCATTCCGATCCATCCCGGAGCTGAAAAATACTTCCGGGAAGTCGGTGTACCCGGGCTCGATGCTTTCGTGAAAAAAATGGCCCAATAAAGGGAAGGATGCGGCCCGCGCCTGTTCCCAGCGCTGGCCGCATCCACCGGCCGTTTCGGAGGCGGACGAAAATTGGTTCGAAGGAATCCCGACCGATGGTTGCAAAGACAAAATCGACTCAGGCAGAAATCGAAAAAATGGTCAAGATATTGGGAAAAATGGAATTTCCCCAATGGACGGCGCGCCAGCGCCTGGCTATCGGTTGCCGAATTCTCGCGGACAACGGACACGGATCCGGTCTTGCCGGCCAATTCACGGCTCGCGGGGAGGAACCGGACACCATGTGGACCCTGCCCTACGGAATGGGATTCGAGGAAGCGACGGCATCGGCCTACTTGCTGGTCGACCGCGATCTAAAAGTCCTGGAAGGATCGGGTACACCGAACATGGCGAACCGCTTTCACCTTCATGTCTACCGCGAACGCCCGGATGCCATGGCGCTCGTTCATACGCACCCGCCATACAGTTCGGCGCTCTCGATGATCGGCGAGCCGCTGCACGTCTCACATATGGATACGGCGATGTTCTACGACGACGTGGCCTATCTGCCGACCTGGCCGGGGGTTCCCTTCGGGGACGAGGAGGGCGAGATCATCTCCAACGCGATCGGCGACAAGAACGCCATACTCCTGGCCCACCACGGCCAAATGTGCGCCGCACCGTCGATCGAGGCGGCCTGCGTCATGGCGGTCTTTATCGAACACGCGGCGCGGCTCCAGCTCCTCGCCATGGCAGCAGGAGAAATCAGGGATATCGAACCAAAACTGGGCAAGGAGGCCCACGACTGGCGCCATGCGCCGGAAGCCATGGCCGTAACCTTCCACTACTTCGCCCGGCTCGCCCTCCAGAAACATACTGACGCGGTATTCCAATGAGGACAGGGGCAAAACCGCAGCTTTTCGTTGCTGACGCCGACCATGATCCGGGCTTTATCGAGGGCCGTGTATGGCAGACCCTTCCCAAAGCCGCCGCCAGCCGATAATCCCTGTGCAGTGGCGCGCCGCAAGGCCCGCGGCGCAGCCTGCCGCGAACGGGAGCCTGCCGATGACCGCCCAAACCGCAACGGCCGAGACCTTCAATTACCGCCACAGCCCCCTGCCGGTGCGCGGGGGCCTGGCGGCGTCCCAGCGGCGCGCCTGGGCCCGGCTGGCCGAACCGGGCGAATGGTGGCCGGCCGCGGTCCGCATCGCCATCGCGGAGGAAACCCGCGCGGCGCCGGACTGTGCCTTCTGCATCGAGCGCAAGGCGGCGCTCTCGCCCTATGCCGTCACCGGCGCGCATACCGCGGCGACCGGGCTGCCGGAGGCGCTGGTCGAGGTCGTCCACCGCATCCGCACCGATCCGGAACGTCTGACCCGCCAATTCTACGATACAGCGCTCGCCGACGGCCTGAGCGACGCCGAATTTGTCGAGACTGTCGCCATCGTGGCCACGGTCGTCGCCATCGACACATTCTGCGACGCCATGGGGCTGCCGCGCCATGCCCTGCCCGCGCCGGTTGCCGGCGAACCGCGCCGGCGCCGCCCGGCCGGTGCGAAGGACGGCCTTGCCTGGCCGCCGACGGTGGCGCCGGAAGACATGACCGACGCGGAAGCCGGCATGTATGAGGGCCTGGCCGCGGTGAACATCCACCGGGCGCTCTCGCTGGTGCCGGCGGAGGTCGTCGGCTTCTTCGATCTGGACACCGAGCATTACCTGCCCGATGCGCTGCTGCGCGATTTCGGCACCGAACACCGCGCGCTCACCCATGCCCAGATCGAGTTTCTGGCGGCGCGGGTCTCGGCGATCAACCAGTGCGTCTACTGAACCACCAGCCACGCAGTGCTGCTCCGTGGGAGCGGCGAGCATACCGGCGACGATTACGACCTGAGCGCCATTGTCGATGACAAGGGGAGCGGCGGCGGGGTCGCCGCGGCGGCGGCGCTGACCGGCTACGCCGACGCCTTCTTCAACGATGAAGCCGGCTTCGCCGCGGCGCGGGACCGGCTGCACGCCGAAATCGGCGCCGAGGCGCTGGTCGACGCCGCCGGGGTGCTCGCCATTTTCAACGCCGTGGTGCGAATCGCCGACGCGACCGGCATCCCGCTGGAGGATCAGAAGGCCGAAATGTCGGCCGATTTCCGCGACGCGCTGGGCATCGGCGACTTTCCGTCGACAGCCGGCAAGTTCTGACGCCGCACCGCCCCGGCCGCCGCGAACCGGCGGATCGGCCGGGGCGAGGCCCGAGTTCAATTCCTGATACTTGCTATATTCGGGATTCGATCCCGAATTGGGCGCGTTCGCTATTCCTGCTTCGACGCCGCCGCCATGGCCGCATCGTCGAACGCCGGCAGACTCTGGAAAGAGCCGAAACCCTGCTTCACATACCAGACCGAGAAATTGAGCATGGCCTCCGGCGTCGGCGCATCCGCAACGTCGACAAAATCGTAGCTTCCCTGGGTATAGAGGATCGATTGGAAAGTGATGCCAAGCTCGTCGGCCTTCGCCAGGGCCAGCCTTTTCCGCTCGTCGTGCCTGGTCAGCCACTCGTCGCTCTGTTTGCCGAGCATGACATATTTCATAACGGTCTCCCTGTTGCGGAGCGCCCGGTTGCGGGGCGCTGTTGTCTCCGATTACCGGCGCCCCCGAAAACCGGGGGCCGGCCCGGGGCGAACCTAGGCGCGCACCGGCCGGGAAGGCAAGGTTTCCGTAACGAAGCACGACGCGGCCTCATGTCCGGTCCGGCGCGCCGGTTCGACGCTGTCTATCCCTCGTCCCGAAATATACCGACGCGTGCCGGCCCGTGCGACGGACATCGCCTTACATTCCGTGACATTTCCTGACATACCGCACCATCCCCTTCTCCAGACGTGAAGCCGCCATGCCTGCCGACATCCATATCGAGCGCCGGGGCGAGATCCTGGTCCTGACCCTGGACGACCCGGAGACCCGCAACGCCATCGCCCGCGATATATACGAGAAGGCGACGCCGGCGGTGATCGACGCCGGCAGCGATCCGTCCGTGCGCGCCGTCGTGCTGACCGGGGCGAACGGCGTGTTCTGTTCCGGCGGCAATATCGGCAACTTCCCGGAGCGGCGGCGGCAGCCGCGCTCGGTGAGCATGGGCTCGATCGCGCAACTGCACGGCTGGATCGAGGCGATCCGCGCGTGTCCCAAGCCGGTGATCGCGGCGGTCGAGAAGGTCGCCGCCGGGGCCGGCGTCTCGCTCGCGCTGGCCTGCGATCTGATCGTGTCGTCGCGCGAGGCGCGCTATGTCGTCGCCTATGTCAAGATCGGGCTCACTCCCGACGGCGGCGCGACCGCGTCGCTGATGCGCCTCTTGCCCCGGCAACTGGTGACGGAGATGTGCCTGTTCGGCGATCCGGTCGACGCCGAAACCCTGCACCGCCGCGGCGTCGTCAACCGGCTGACCGATCCCGGCGCGGCGTTGGAAGAGGCGATGGCGCTGGCCCGCCGCCTCGCCGACGGCCCGCAGAACGCCATCGGCCGGATCAAGAAGCTGATCGACGCCGCACCCGGCAACGGCTTCGGCGAGCAGCTCGACATGGAAGCCGGCTTCATCTCGGATTCGTTCAGGGACGAGGAATCCCGGATCGGTTTCGAGGCATTCCTCAACAAACAACAGCCGGATTTCCGCAGGGCGGACTCAAGGTGAGGTCACTCTCGGGCAGGTCGGGCCGTCGGCGCCCGGCCCGGTCAAGACAGGATCGGATATGGCCGCAATGAAACGGCTGACAGACAAGGTTGCGATCGTCACCGGCGGCGCCGTCGGCATCGGGCAGGCATACGTCAGGGCGCTGGCGGCCGAAGGGGCGACCGTCATTATCGCGGACATCGCCGACGGCAGTGCGCTGGCGACGGCCGCGGACGACGGTCGCGGCGCGATCATGTTCGTAGAGACGGACGTCAGCGACGAAGAGGCCGTGCGCCATCTGGTCGACAGCGTCGTTTCAGCTGCCGGCCGGATCGATATCGTCGTCAACAATGCCGCCGTCTTTTCCAACCTGCCGATGGGTCCATTCACCGATATCGATGTCGAACTGTGGGCCCGGGTGATGGCGGTGAACGTCCAAGGCCCGTTCCTGGTCGCCAAGCATGTCGCCCCGGTCATGATCGCCCGCCGTTCCGGCAAGATCATCAATATCGGTTCGGTCACCTTCAACCGCGGCGCGCCAAACTTCCTGCATTATGTGACCTCGAAGGGGGCGATCGTCGCCATGACGCGCTCCCTGTCGCGGGAACTGGGCGAGCACGGCATTTGCGTCAACACGCTGTCGCCCGGCTTTGTCCTGAGCGACAGCATCCTGGCGAATCCGGAGCATGTCGAGATTGCGCGCGTGCCTGTCCGCAACAGCCGGGCCCTGAAGCGGGATGCCTATCCCGACGATCTGATCGGCGCGCTGATTTTTCTGGCGTCTTCAGAAAGTGACTTCGTGACCGGACAGACCATCGCCGTCGACGGCGGATCCGTGAACACCTGAGCCCGCCACCGTGCCGGCACCGGCGGGTGCGAGGAAAGGAAACACCGTCTCATGGCGGCAGAAAAGAAGCCCGAAATCCTGATCGTCGGCGGCGGGATCGGCGGCCTGACCTTGGCGCTCTCGCTCCATGCCCGGGGCCTGCCCTGCCAGATTTATGAGGCGGTACAGACGTTCAGGCCCCTCGGCGTCGGCATTAACATGATGCCGCACGCGATCCGCGTCCTGACAAAACTCGGGCTTGAGCCGGAACTGATGGCCCGCGGCGTCGAGGCCCGCGAATTCGCCTATTTCAACAGGCATGGCCAGGCCATTTTTGCGGAGCCCTGCGGCCGGTTCGCCGGCTACGGCCACCGGCATTTCTCGATTCACCGGGGCGATCTTCACGAAGTCCTCTACGAAGCGGTCGCCGGCCGGCTCGGGTCCGGCGCGGTGCATCTCGACCTCCGCTGCGTCGGCGTCGAGCAGGACGATACGGGTGTGCGGGTGCTGTTCGACAACGCGGCGCCCGTAACCGGCGCCGTCGTCATCGGCGCCGACGGCTTTCATTCCGCTATCCGGCGGCAGTTCTATCCGTCGGAGGGCCAGCAATTCGGCGGCATCAACATGTGGCGCGGCGTCACCCGGCGAAAGCCGTTCCTGAGCGGCGCCAGCGTCACCCGTATCGGCACCGTTTCGACCGGCAAGATGACGATCTACCCTATCCGCCGGTTCGACGACGGCACCCAGCTCATCAACTGGGTCACCGAACAACCGCGCGAGGATCGCGGGATCAATGACTGGGCGACGCCGGGGCGGATCGAGGATTTCATCGCGCCCTACGCGGACTGGCATTTCGACTGGCTGGACATTCCAGCACTGATCGGAGGCGCGGACTACATTTTCGAATATCCGATGGTTGACCGCGACCCTGTCGACCGGTGGACCTTCGGCGGCGTTACGCTGTTGGGCGACGCGGCGCACCCGATGTATCCGCGCGGCGGCAACGGCGGCGCTCAGGCGATTCTCGATGCGGAGGTATTGGCCGGGCTGCTCTGCGAAATGGACGATCCCCGGGCGGCGTTGAAGGCCTACGAGGAAAAACGCCTCGAAGCGACCGGCAAGATCGTGCTGACCAACCGCGCGACACCGCCGGACCACATCATCGAGAAGGTGGACGAACTGACCGGCGGTGAGCCGTTCGAGCGGATCGAAGATGTCATCGATCCCGCCGAACTGGCGGCGATATCGGATCGCTACAAGGATATCGCGGGGTTTGGCCTGGACACCGTGGGGCGGTGACTCAGCGCAGACGCCGTTCGAAGATATGCGCCTCGATATCGGCAACCCGGCATCCCCATTGTCGCAATCCGGTGACGGGCGGCGGAAAGATGCGCCATAAGGGGCGCCACGCCCGGACCGAGATTCAGGAAGGGAAACAGAGAGGATGCCCGGCACCGATATAGTCGGCCTGAAGGCCTACGGCGCCTACGTTCCGCGGCTGCGGCTGAGCCGCAAGGCGATCGCCGACGCCAACGCCTGGTTCAACCCGGCGATCAAGGGCCTCGCGAAGGGCGAACGCGCGATCTGCAACTGGGACGAGGACAGCCTGACCATGGCCGTCGAGGCCGCGCGCGACTGCCTGACCCCGGCGCGGCTGGATACCGGCGCAGCGCCGCCGGTTGCCGCGGTGACCTTCGCCTCGACCACCCTGCCCTTCAGCGACCGGCAGAATGCCGGAATCCTCGCCACGGCCCTGAATTTCGGCGAGACCGTCGCCACGATGGATTTCGCCGCCTCCCAGCGCGCCGGCACCTCCGGCCTGTTGAACGCCCTGCAGCGGGAAATCGGCGGCGCGGCGGCCGGCGACACCCTGTTCGTCGCCGCCGACAAGCGCCGGACCCAGGCCTCGGGCCCGCAGGAACTGCAGTTCGGCGACGCCGCCGCGGCCTTCACGGTCGGCACCGATGACCTCATCGCGGACTATCTCGGCGGGCACCAACTCTCCATCGACTTCATCGACCACTATCGCGGCGGCGATTCGAAATACGACTACAACTGGGAGGAGCGCTGGATCCGCGACGAGGGCTATTTCAAGATCGCCCCGCGCGCCATCGCCGCGGCGCTGGCGGAAACCGGCCTCGACGCCGGCGCCGTCGACCATTTCATCATGCCGGCGCTGATCCGCGGCGTGCCGCAGAAGGTGGCCGCGCTGGCCGGTATCGGGGCGGGGGCCGTGCGCGACACCCTCCAGGCGCAGGTCGGCGAGGCCGGAACGGCGCATCCGCTGGTCATGCTGGTCGATTGCCTGCAGGACGCCGGACCGGGCGAGACCGTCATGGTCGTGGGCTGGGGCCAGGGCTGCGACGTGCTGCTGTTCCGCACCACCGGAGCGCTCGCATCGCTGCCGCCACGCCAGGGGGTGAAGGGCTGGCTCGCCCGACGCCGGGAAGAGACCAACTACAACCGCTATCTCAGCTTCAACAACCTGCTGGAGCAGGACCGCGGCATCCGGGCCGAGCTCGACGCGCCGACCGCGCTGAGCGCGCTATACCGCAACCGCGACATGGTGCTGGGCTTCGTCGGCGGCAAATGCCGGATCTGCGGCACGGTGCAGTATCCCAGGACCCGCGCCTGCGTCAGCCCGAACTGCGGCGCCTTCAACAGCCAGGATCCGCACCCCTTCGCCGAAATTCCGGCGAAGGTGCAGAGCTGGACCGCCGACAACCTGACCTATTCGCCCGACCCGCCGGCCCATTTCGGCATGGTGGTGTTCGACGAGGGCGGCCGCCTGATGGCCGACATGACCGACGTTGCGCCCGGCGAGGTCGCGGTCGGCATGACGGTGCGCATGGTGTTCCGCCGCCGCGCGGTCGACGACAAGCGCGGCTTCATAAAATACTTTTGGAAAGCGACGCCGGACCACACGGCGGGAGATGCGAAAGGAAGCGGAACATGAGCCTGAACGACGTCAAGGCCCTGACATTCGACACCGGCGGCACGATCCTGGACTGGCACGGCGGTTTCCGCGACGCGATGGCCGCCGCCGGCGCGCGCCACGGCATCGAGCGGGACTGGCCGGCGCTCGCCAACGAGCTGCGCCGCCGCGGCCTCAAGGCCATGCTCAATCTCGGCGAGCACGAGCCGCCCGGCTACAATTTCGACGACGCCCACCGCTTTTCGCTGGAGGCCATCGCGAAGGAAAACGGGCTGGACGCCTTCACCGGAGAGGATTTTCACGCCATCGCCTGGGACGCGGCGCACAACTTCACATGCTGGCCGGATTTTCCGGCGGTGCAGCCCAAGCTGCGCGAATGCTACCTGGTCTGCTCCTTCACCATCCTGTCCTACCGGCTGATCCTGGATACGGCGAAGCGGAACGGCCTGTCCTGGGACGCCGTGTTCAGTTGCGAAGGCATCGGCAAATATAAGCTGCTGCCGGAGGCCTATCTCACTGTCGCCCGCCGCCTGCAGCTCGAACCGGGCGAATGCCTGATGGTCGCCTGCCACAATTTCGACCTGGACGCCGCCCGGGCCGTCGGATTCAAAACCGCCTTCGTGCGCCGGCCCGACGAATGGGGCCCGGACGGCCCGCCCGACCCGGACCCCAACCCCGCCTGCGACATCGCCGTCGACAGCTTTCCGGACCTGGCGGCGGCGCTGGGGGTGAAGGTTTGAGTTGCACTTTCCCTCATCGTCATGCCGACCGAGCGCGATTCCCTTACCGTCATCCCGACCGACCACACCCTTGCCGTCATTCCGACCGAGCGAAGCGAGTGGAGGAATCTCGGCTCGATCTCGACAACAGGACCCCGGAGTCCGGCGACGAGATTCCTCCGCTCCGCACCCCTTACGGGGCGCTCCGGTCGGAATGACGGACAGGGGGTTGCGGTCCTGAAGTCGTTCGGAATGACGGGATAGGACTACACGATGGAGAAGGGCGGGTTCGTCTATATGCTCGGGAGCCAGTCGGGGGTGCTGTACATCGGCGTGACCAACGATTTCGAACGCCGTCTGTCCGAGCACAAATCCGGATCTGTCGAAGGCTTTACGAAGAAATACCGCGTCAACCGCCTGCTCCGGTACGAGCGCTACGACCGGATCGAAGACGCGATCTCACGGGAAAAGCAGTTGAAAAGCTGGCGGCGGGACAAGAAAGCGCGGCTGATCGAGCGCGAGAACCCGGACTACGCGGATATTCCGCAGCAATGGTACGAGAGTGCGGCAACCGTATGAACCGGCTTCACCCGGCGCACGACGCGGCGTAGGTTAGGGTCGTTCGGCAGGAACAGCGGCACAGCGAGGACAGAGGACATGGCACGCGGCATCAAGGACAAGGTGGCCATCCTGGGCATGGGCTGCTCCAAATTTGGCGAGCGCTGGGACATGAACGGCGAGGACCTGATCGTCGAGGCGGTCGAGGAATGCCTGGACGACGCCGGGGTCGAGCGTAGCCAGATCGACGCCGCCTGGTTCTCGACGGCGATCGAGGAGCAGCATGTCGGCAAGTCCGGCGTGCCGCTCGCGGTCAGCCTGCGCCTGCCCTACATCCCGGTCACCCGGGTCGAGAACTACTGCGCCTCGGGCACCGAATCCTTCCGCGGCGCCTGCTATGCGGTGGCATCGGGCGCAGCCGACATCGCGCTCGCCGTCGGCGTCGAGAAGCTCAAGGACACCGGCTATGGCGGCCTGCCCCAGCGCGGGCGCGGCGCGGTCGCCGACATGGTCTGGCCGAACGCCTCGGCGCCGGGCAGCTTCGCCCAGCTTGCGACCGCCTATTCGGCCAAGCACGGCGTCCCGGCCGACACGCTCAAGAAGGCGATGGCCCAGGTCTCGGTCAAGAGCCACGCCAACGGCGCGAAGAACCCGAAGGCCCATCTGCGCAAGGAGATCGACATCGAAACGGTGCTGAACGCGCCGATGGTCGCCGAGCCGCTCGGCCTGTTCGACTGCTGCGGCGTCTCCGACGGCTCGGCCGCCGCCGTCGTGACCACGCCGGAGATCGCGAAGAGCATGGGCAAGACAGACCTGGTGAGCGTCAAGGCGCTGCAACTGGCGGTCTCGAACGGCCAGGAAGCCAGCCACAATTCCTGGGACGGCAGCTATTTCATGACCACGCGGCGGGCCGCCGAGCGGGCCTACAAGGAAGCCGAAATCCGCAAACCGCGCGACGAAGTCAGCATGTTCGAGGTCCATGACTGCTTCTCGGTCACGGAGCTGGTGACAATGGAAGACCTGTATCTCTCCGAGGAAGGCACGGCCTGGAAGGACATTCTCGACGGCTTCTACAACGCCGACGGCAAGATTCCCTGCCAGATCGACGGCGGACTGAAATGCTTCGGCCATCCGATCGGCGCCTCGGGCCTGCGCATGCTCTATGAGATGTATCTCCAGTTCCACGGTCGCGCCGGCGCGCGCCAGCTCGACGATCCGAAGATCGGCATGACCCACAATCTGGGCGGTTTCCCGCACCAGAACGTCTCCAGCGTCTCCATCGTCGGCCGCTACGACGCGTGACGCCCGGCGATCCCCTGTTCGAGCACCGCTTCGCCGATCTCGGCGAGGTGCTGCTTCACTATGTGACGGCGGGCAGCGGGCCGCCGGTCGTGCTGCTGCACGGCTGGCCGCAGACCTGGTGGGAATGGCGCTATGTCATTCCCGCGCTGGCGGAAAAGTACACCGTGATCGCCCCTGACATGCGCGGCCTGGGCGACAGTTCCCGCCCGCCCGGCGGCTACGACAAGCGGACGGTCGCCGCCGACATCTGGCAACTGGTGCACGGCAATCTGGGCCACGAGGCGTTCACGCTGGTCGGCCACGACTGGGGCGGCCCGGTCGCCTATGCGCTGGCCGCCGCCCATCCGGACGCGGTGCGCAAGCTGGCGATCCTGGATGTCACGATCCCCGGCTGCGGCGGCGACTTCTCGCAGGGCGGGCGGCGCTGGCATCACCAGTTCCACATGACGCCGGACCTGCCCGAAGCGCTGGTGACGGGCCGCGAGGCTGAGTATCTCGGCTGGTTCTACGGCACCTTCGCATACCGGCCCGACGCGATCGGCCCGGACGATATGGCCGAATATCTGCGCACCTATACCCGGCCGGGCGCCCTGAGGGCCGGCTTCGCCTATTATCGCGCGCTGCCGGAAGATGCCGCGGTCAACGCCGGGATCGTCGCCCGTTTCAAGCTGCCGATGCCGGTGCTCGCGCTGGGCGGCGCGGTCAGCTATCCGCACGGCCGCGGGCGCGGGACGGAGGCCGAGGACTCGCTGCGCCGGGTCGCGGATAATGTGTCCGGCGGCGTCATTCCGGAGTGCGGCCATTTCATCCCGGAAGAAGCGCCGGCCATCCTGAACGCCCGCCTGCTGGACTTCTTCGCCGACTGAGCGCCCGCCGTGCGTCCGGTCCAAAAAGGGCTTCTCTGCGAAACGGTTTCGAACCGCAAAGAATATCCTTCCCCCTCTTCAGAGGGGGAAGTCCCGGAGCGCAGCGGAGGGGATGGGGGTGTTTCGGGCCGCCGGAGGAGTCGCCGTCCGGCAAAGCGCGTCTTGCGACGCGCCACCCCCACCTGGCCTCCCCCTCTGAAGAGGGGGAGGAATAGCGGCGCTGATGCGCGCGGCATTTCGCAGTGAAATCCAACAAAACGGCTGTCTGCGCCGGGAGGGGTTGACTCCGGAATCATAGAACATTATATGAACAAATGTACGCCAGCGCGGGCCGCCCCGGGTGCAAAAAAACACTGTATAAAGACCGGTCTATCTAATTTATGCCAGCCGGAAAATGGCGGAAATCTGCGGTTACGCGGCGCGGGAAATTGAACGATCGTCAAAAAATAGGGAACATTACCTGAAATCGCCAGCCATGCGTCCGGCCGCTACAGGGGCCGGGTCGCCCCGTCCAGCCAGGCCGCCGTGTCCGGATCGACCAGCGGGCCGATCGTTTCGCGAACGCGGGCGTGGTAGGCGTCGACCCAGCCCGTTTCATCCGCCGTGAGGAGGGCGCGGTCGATCAGGGCGCGGTCGATGGGCGCCAGGGTCAGGGTCTCGAAGCCGAGCATCGACCGTTCGGCCCCGTCCATGTCCACCTCGCGCACTGCGACCAGGTTCTCGATGCGGATGCCGTAATGGCCGGTCCGGTAATAGCCGGGCTCGTTGGAGACGATCATGCCGGGCCGCAGGGCAACGCTGTTCGGCAGCTTCGAGATGCGCTGCGGCCCTTCGTGGACCGAGAGATAGCTGCCGACGCCGTGGCCGGTGCCGTGGTCGTAGTCCAGCCCCTCGGCCCACAGCGCCATGCGTGCCAGGGCGTCGATCTGGCTGCCGGTCGTGCCGGCCGGGAACCGCGCGGTGGCGAGCGCGATGTGGCCCTTGAGCACCAGGGTAAAATGGCGGCGCATACCGGCGGTCGGCGCGCCGATGGCGATCGTCCGGGTCACATCCGTCGTGCCGTCGGCATACTGGCCGCCCGAATCGACAAGGTAGAGCGAGCCGGCTTCGAGTCTGCGGTTAGTCTCCGGCGTGACGCGATAATGCACGATGGCGCCGTTAGGGCCGGCGCCGGAAATCGTGTCGAAGCTCAGGTCGCGCAACAGGTTGGACTCGCGCCGGAAGCCCTCCAGCCGGTCGGCGGCGGAGAGTTCGTCCACCGTCCCGCCCGGCGATTCCCGGGCCAGCCAGGCCAGGAAGCGGGTCAGCACCGCCCCGTCGCGCCGGTGGGCGTTGCGCGCGCCCTCCAGTTCCACCGCGTTCTTGCACGCCTTGGGCAGCTGGCAGGGATCGGCGGCGCGCTCGATATGCGCGCCGGCTTCATCCAGCACCCGGAAGATCCGGTCCGCCGCCGTCGCCGGATCGGCCAGCACCTTGCGGCCGGCGAACCCGGCAAGCGCGGCCTCGAACGCATCCGGCGGCTCGACGGCGACATCGCCGCCCAGATGGTCCGCCAGTGCCGCATCGATCTTGCCGGCCGGCGCGAACAGGTTGACCCCGCCGTCGTCGCGCAGGATGGCGAAGGAGAGCGGAAACGGCGTGCGCGGCACGTCGCGGCCGCGGATATTGAGCAGCCAGGCGATCGAATCCGGCAGGGTGAGCACGGCGGCCTCGACGCCGCGTTCGGCCAGCGTCTTTGCCAGCGCCGCGCGCTTGTCGGCCGACGTCTCGCCGGCCAGTTCCGGCGGATGGCGTTCGAACGGGGCGTCGGGCCGCGGCGGCCGGTCCTCCCAGAGCCGATCGATCGGGTTCTCCGCAACCGGCGCGAGTTCCGCGCCGACCGCCTCGCAGGCGGCGCGCAGCCGCGCCGCGCCGTCGGCGGTGTGCAGCCACGGATCGTAACCCAGCCGCCCGCCCCCGCTCAGCGAGTCGCGCAACCAGGCCGAGGCCGGCTGGTCGGCGATGTGGCGGACTTCGAACACCGCCGGGTCGATCTGGCCGCCGACCTGAAGGGTGTAGCGCCCGTCGACGAAGATCGCCGCCTTCTGCGCCAGCACGATCGCCAAGCCGGCCGAGCCGGTGAAGCCGGTCAGCCAGGCCAGCCGCTCGGCAGGGGGCGGCACATATTCGCCCTGATGCTCGTCGGCGCGCGGGACGACGAACCCCTGCAGGCCGTCCCGCGCCAGCAGGGCGCGCAAGGCGGCCACGCGCTCGGCGGACCGGCGAGTCGGATCCGGAGACGTCATGGGCGATACCCGGCGGCGCGGTAGGGCGCGTCGGGGCAATTTGAAGGGGTGGAGATATGCAACATGCGCATGGCAGACGAGGGTTTCGGTCGATTGTGCCGGTTCCGGCGCGCCTCATGTGACGGGCAGGACAACAGGTTCCACCCAACGAAGGTCCTCGGACAATGTTTCTATCGAAATCGACACGGAGCGTCACGGGTTTCGACGAACTGGCGGTGCGCCGGGACGCCGCCGCCCGGCGCGCCCGCTTCCTCCGCGCCTATGCCGCCGGCGCATGGAATGCCTTGCAGCGGCATCTCTCCGACCTCGCACCGGGCGGCCCAGCCGACGCTCGAAGCGTACGGAATCCGCAACGGCAATGGTTTAGCGAATCGTCAGCAGGTAGCTGGACCACGACCCCTTGACGAGGCGGCGTTCAAGCCTGAAGCCGGCGGCCCGATAGCGGCAGAGAACCCGGTTTTCCTGGCTGGACAGGATGCCGGACAGGATCAGGCGTCCGGGCCGCGCTACGGCGCGCCTCATGGCCGGAGCAAACTCGGCCAGCGGCCCGGCCACGACGTTGGCCATGACCAGGTCGAACGGCCGCTCGCGCCGCACGGGGTCGAGGCCGCAGCCGCACCGGACGTCAATCCAGCGCAGGCTGTCGTTGCGCATGGCGTTCTGCCGCGCTGTGCGGACGGCGACCGGATCGATATCCGTCGCGATGACCGGACCTTTCCAGAGCTGCGCCGCCGCCAGGGCAAGGATGCCGGAGCCGGCGCCGAGATCGAGGATGCGCCGCGGCCGCCGTTCACGCGCGATCTCTTCCAGCAGCAGCAGGCAGCTCTGCGTCGTTTCGTGCCGGCCCGAGCCGAAGGCGGGTCCGGCGTCGACAAAAAGATTCAGCAGGTGCGACGGCGGCGCATCGTTACGCCGGTGCTCCGGGACGATCCGGAAACGCCCGACGGCGATCTCCGTCAGGGCCGCCCGGTTCTCGGCCAGCCAGTCACGCGGTTCCAGACGTGCGACTTCAATCGGCGGAACCGCCAGGCCAAGAGCTTCTGCGGCGAGCGCCAGCCCGGCCCCGATCGGCGCGGCGGCGGGTTTGCCGTCGAACAGCGCTTCTAGGGTCCAGCGTTCCGATCCGTCGTCGGCGCGGACCCGGGCAACGGAAAGCGCCCCCTCGAACAGGGGTTCCGCGGCCTCGACCAGCCGCTCCGGTCCGCCGAACCCGACCTGCCACAGATCGGGCGTCGCGTCCGCCGGTTCGCCGCCGGCCGTCCGCCGACCGGTCAACGGCCGGCTTCCCAGTCCTCGCGGGTCAAGCGGTAGACCAGGAAGGCCGGCGGTTCGAGCCGGATCATCTCCTTCTCGAAGGTCAGGCCGGCCTTCTCCATCACGCGCAGGGAGCCCGGATTGTCCGGCAGGGTGAAGGAGACGATGCTCTCGGCGCCGAGCGTCCCGAAGGCGAAGTCGACCACGGCGACCGCCGCCTCGGTGCCGTAGCCCCGGCCCCAGACCGCCGGCTCGAAGGCGTAGAGCAGCTCGATCTCGTCGCGGCTGTCGAGATAATAGTGGCGTAGGCCGCTGCGCCCGACGATCCGGCCGATCGCCTTCTCGCTGAACATCCACTGGCCGTAGCCCATGCGCTGCCAGTGCTCGACCGCGCCGCGCACGAACTGCTCGCTGCGGTCCAGCGTCCACGAGCCCCCGATATGCTCGGCGACCGCCTCGGCCCGGTGCAACGCCTGCAACTGCGCGACATCGTCGAGCGAAATGGGCCGGGCGGTCAGGCGGGCGGTTTCAAGCTGGGTCGGCACGGTCATTCGGAAAGACTGGCACAGCCTTCCGGCGCGTCAAGCACCTCGGCCGACCGGGCGTTGCGGCGTGGCGCTCGCCCTACCCCAGCGCGCCCATCTTCGCCGCGGTGTCGCTCATGCGGTTGGAGAAGCCCCATTCGTTGTCGTACCAGCTGAGTACGCGGACGAACCGGCCCTCGATCACCTGGGTCTGGGTCAGGTCGAAGGTCGAGCTGGCCGGGTTGTGGTTGAAGTCGGCGGAGACGAGCGGCGCCTCGCTGGTCGCCAGCACGCCGGCGAGCGGGCCTTCCGCGGCCGCGACGACCGCGTTGTTGACCTCCTCGACCGAGGTGTCGCGCGGCGCGGTGAAGGTGAAGTCGATCAGCGAGACGTTCGGCGTCGGCACGCGGATCGAGGTGCCGTCCAGCTTGCCGTTCAGCTCCGGCAGGACGAGGCCGACCGCGCGCGCCGCGCCGGTCGAGGTCGGGATCATCGAGACCGCCGAGGCGCGGGCCCGGCGCAGATCCTTGTGCAGGGTATCGACCGAGGGCTGATCGCCGGTGAAGGCGTGGATCGTCGTCATGAAGCCGCGCTCGATGCCGATGGCCTCGTGCAGGACATGGGCGACCGGCGCCAGGCAGTTGGTGGTGCAGGAGGCGTTCGACACGACGGTGTGGCCGGCCTCAAGCTTGTCGTCGTTGACGCCGCAGACTACCGTCAGGTCCGCGCCGGCGGCGGGCGCCGAGACCAGGACCTTCTTCGCGCCGGCGGCCAGATGGGCGCTTGCCTTTTCCCGGCTGGCGAACAGGCCGGTGCATTCCATCACCACGTCAATATCGAGTTCGCCCCAGGGCAGCCTGGCCGGATCGCGCTCGGACAGGACCTTCACCCGGCCGCGGCCGGCGTCCATCCAGTCGTCGCCGGTCTCGATCCGGCCGGGCAGCGTGCCGTGCACCGAATCGTATTGCAGCAGATGGGCGCTGGTCGCGACCGGGCCGAGATCGTTGATCGCGACGAACGCGACATCGCTGCGGCCCGCCTCAAGCGCAGCGCGGTAAACCAGTCTTCCGATGCGGCCGAAGCCGTTGATGGCAACCCGTACAGCCATGAATTCTCCTGTTTACTTCCGGCCGGCCGGCAACCTTGTGACGGCTCAGCCCCGTTCCACCACAAGGTTGCGGGCCGCGCCGGCGACCGCCTCGGCCGTGATGCCGAAATGCTCGTAGAGACGGGCCGCCGGCGCCGAGGCGCCGAAACCCTGCATGCCGACGAAACCGCCGCCTTCGCCGGTCCAGCGGCTCCAGCCGAAACCGGACGCCGCCTCGCAGGCGATCCGCGGCGCATCGCCCAGCACCGCCGCGCGATAATCCTCCGGCTGGCGCTCGAACAACTCCCAGCACGGCATGGACACGACCGCGGCGGCAATGCCCGCCTGTCCCAGGAGCGCCCGGGCCTCGACCGCAATCGAGACTTCCGAACCCGAGGCAAGCAGGGTGACCTGCCGCTTTCCGTCGGCCTCCGAGAGAAGATAGGCGCCCCGCGCGCAGACATTTTCGTCGCTATGGACAGTGCGCAGGGTCGGCAGGCCCTGCCGGGTCAGCGCCAGGACGGACGGCGATTTGCGCGCCTGAAGCGCCAGTTCCCAGCATTCCGCCGTTTCGACGGCGTCGCAGGGGCGGAAGACATTGAGGTTGGGCATCGCGCGCAGGGCGGCCAGATGCTCTACCGGCTGATGGGTCGGCCCGTCCTCGCCAAGCCCGATGCTGTCGTGGGTCATCACATAGATCACCCGTTGTCCCATCAGGGCGGACAGGCGGATCGCCGGCCGGGCATAGTCGGTGAAGACGAGGAAGGTGCCGCCATAGGGGATTAGCCCGCCGTGCAGCGCCATGCCGTTCATCGCCGCCGCCATGCCGTGCTCGCGCACGCCGTAGCGGATATATCCGCCGGAGAAATCGCCGGCGGATATATCGCTGTGCGCCGCGGTGCGGGTGTTGTTGGACCCCGTGAGATCGGCAGAGCCGCCGGCCAGTTCCGGCACGATCTCGGTCAGCCGGTCGAGGACCTTCCCGGACGCCTGGCGCGTCGCCATCTTCGGCGCGTCGGCCGCAAACTGTCTCTTGAGGGCCGCGACGGCGTCGCCGAGTTCCGCCGGCAAGGCACCGTCCACAACCCGCTGGAATTGCGCGCGGACCCCGGAACCGGCGGTGGCCAGCCGCTTTTCCCAGGCATCGGCGTCGGCGGCCCCGCGCGCGCCGGCAGCCCTCCAGGCCTCTGCAACATCATCGGGAATGACGAATGGCGGATGTTCCCAATGCAACTGCTCGCGGGCGCCGGCGATCTCTTCGTCGCCGAGCGGCGCGCCGTGGGTCGCCGCCGTGCCGGCCTTGGTCGGCGCGCCGTAGCCGATCACTGTCTTGCAGGCGATCATCGACGGCCGGCTGCTGCTGCACGCCGCCTGCATCGCGGCGGCCAGCGCCGGGGAATTGTGCCCGTCGACCTTCAGGACATGCCAGCCGCAGGCCTCGAACCGCCCGATCTGGTCGTCCGAGGTCGACAGCGATGTCGGCCCGTCGATGGATATGGCGTTGTCGTCGAACAGGACGATCAGCTTGCCGAGCCCGAGATGGCCGGCGAGCGTGATCGCTTCCTGCGAAATGCCTTCCATCAGGCAGCCGTCGCCGGCGACGGCCCAGGTCCGGTGGTCGACGAGGTCGTCGCCGAAGCGCGCGTTCATCATGCGCTCGGCCAGCGCCATGCCGACGGCGTTGGCCAGCCCCTGCCCGAGCGGCCCGGTCGTCGTCTCGATGCCCGGCGCTTCGCCATATTCGGGATGTCCGGCAGTACGGCTGTGCAACTGGCGGAAATTCCGGATTTCGGCCATCGTCATGTCCGGATAACCGGTCAGATGCAGCAGCGCGTAAAGCAGCATCGAGCCATGCCCGGCGGAGAGCACGAAGCGGTCGCGGTCCGGCCAATCCGGCCTCTGCGGATCGAATTTCAGGAATTGCGTGAACAGGACCGTCGCCGCATCCGCCATACCCATCGGCATCCCCGGATGCCCGCTCCTGGCGGCCTGCACGGCATCCATGGCAAGCGCGCGAATGGCATTGGCCATCCGGTCGTGCGGCGCGGAAACGGAATCGTCGGACATGGGCGAGCCACCGGGCGGTAGGGACGGGCCGGCCGCGGGAAGGAAAGCCGCCCGGCTGTTCCAGGATGCGGCGTCGGGCAGAGCTTCCGCAGCCGGAACCGGCCCTGACAATGTAGCCGGCGGGCATTATCGTCAACCGCGCGCACCCGTCGCAGCCGGCCCGGAATTCCCGCTGCGGCGGCAATCCGAACGCCGATTGACCGGCACGTCCCGTGCACTTATTGTCCGGTATGAAGCGGTGCGTATAACAGGCGGAAAAGCAATAATAATGCCGGGCATTTGCGTCGCCAGGGCAATTTTCTGGCCAAACCCATGACTCGAATCGACAAAGCGCGGAAGCGTCTCGCGCGCGCGGTGGAACGGCTGGAGGGCGCCCGGCGCGCCCAGAGCGGCCGCCTCGCCGAACTGAAGGAAGCGCTGACTGCGGCGCAGGGCGCCGGGCCCGACGCCGGCGACATCGGCGACCTGGTCCAAGCCCTGGAAGAAGCTCAGCGCGAGAATGCGGCGCTCGTCGCCGAACGCGACGCAATGGCGGACCGGGTGGACGCAATCATCGGCAAGGTGCGCAGCGTCGCCGGAATGAACGACAACGAACGCGCCGGGAGCGGCCTATGAGCGACGTAACGGTGACGATCAATCGCCGCGCCTACCGGGTCGCCTGCGAGGACGGTCAGGAAGATCATCTGCGCGGCCTTGGCCGGCTTGTCGCCGAACGGGTCGACGACCTGATCGGGTCGATGGGGCAGATCGGCGATCAACGGCTGCTTGTGATGGCAAGCCTCCTGCTCGCCGACGATGCCCAGGGCGCCCGCCGACAGCTCGAAAAAGCGCAGAAAGAAGTCGATACGATGAGCGCCCGTGAAACGGCTGGGGACGAAAGCGCTGGCGCAATCGAGGAGCTGGCGGCCAGAATCGAGGAACTGGCCGGCGCGATCGAGAAAGACTGACGGACTTGTCCGCAACCGTTGCGGAAGCGAAGCGGGCGCTGCGCCGCCGCGCACTGGCCCGACGCAAGAAGCTTAACGATCCGGACGTTGCAAAAGATGCCGCGGCAGCCGCCGCGGCGCACCTGCTGCGGTCGATCGATACCGCTCCCGGTCAGACGGTCGCCGGTTACGCCGCGATGCGCGGCGAGATCGACCCGCGCCCGGCCCTGCTGGCGCTGGAAGTCAAAGGCTGCCGAACGGTGTTGCCCTACACGACGGGCAGGGGCGAGCCGCTGCGCTTTCTCGAAGCGCCGGGCGGTGTTGCCGGGAGTATCGACGCCCTGGGAATCGCCGCTCCGCCGGCTTCGGCAACCGAACACGATCCGGATCTCCTTCTCGTGCCGCTCGCCGCATTCGACAAGCGGGGCTACCGGCTGGGCTATGGCGGCGGCTTCTACGACGCCGCGCTCGCCCGGCTGCGCGCCGGCGGCCCGGTGACGGCGGTCGGCTGGGCCTTTGCGGCGCAGGAGGTCGAGGCCGTTCCCGCCGAGCCGCACGATGCCCGGCTCGACTGGATTGTCACCGAACGGGAAGCCATCTACATCTCCGGCTGACCCTCCCGACGGACGGACACTTCCATGCGACTGTTGTATTGCGGCGACATTGTCGGCCGGGCCGGCCGCGATGCGGTTTTCGAACACCTGCCGGGTCTGCGCCGCCGGCTGGCGCTCGACTTCGTCGCGGTCAACGGCGAGAACGCGGCCCACGGTTTCGGCATCACCGCCGATATCTGCCGGCAGGTCTACGATGCCGGCGCCGACTGCATCCTGCTCGGCAACCATGCCTGGGACCAGCGCGACATCATCGGCTATATCGACAGCGACCCGCGCCTTGTCCGCCCAATCAACTATCCGCAGGGCACGCCCGGCCGGGGCGAGGCCCTCATCGACATCGGCCGCGGGCGGAAGGTCTATGTTCTTCAGGTGATGGCGCGCCTGTTCATGGACCCGCTGGACGACCCGTTCGCCGCGGCGGAGAAAGCGCTGGCCACTCACCGGCTGAAACGGGAGGCCGACGCCATCCTGGTCGACATGCACGGCGAGGCGACGAGCGAAAAAACCTCTTTCGGACACTTTCTGGACGGCCGCGCCTCTCTGGTCGCCGGAACCCACACCCATGTGCCGACGGCCGACGCCCAGATCCTGAATGGCGGAACCGCCTACATCACCGATGTCGGCATGTGCGGCGACTACGATTCGGTCATCGGCATGAAGAAGGAAGCGCCGATCGACCGGTTCAGGCGCAAGATGCCGGGCGACCGGCTCGGCCCGGCCGACGGCACGGGCACGCTTTGCGCCGTCTATGTCGAAACCGACGATGCGACCGGCCTTGCGACGCGGATCGAGGCCGTGCGCGTCGGGCCGCGGCTGGCCAACGCGATTCCGGAGGTCGCCGCAGCCTGACGCGGCAATCGGTTCGGCCGACCTGATAGAGAACAATGGCTACGCGTCTGCCACAATATGTTGTATAGTCCGGGCCATTGAACGGCCTTATGTAGCAAGACAATCTGTTGTATCGGGAAGGAACGCCACCCGACATGGCCGGCCATTCCAAGTTCAAGAACATCATGCACCGGAAGGGCGCCCAGGACGCGAAGCGCGCGAAGATCTTCGCCCGGCACGCCAAGGAAATCATGATTGCGGCGCGCGCCGGCGCCGACCCGGACATGAATGCCCGGCTGCGCACCGCTATCGCCGCCGCGAAGGCGCAAAACATGCCGAACGACAATATCGACCGGGCCGTGAAGAAGGGCAGCGGCGACGGCGAAGCTGATACCTAC